>ENA-ORNF01002091-ORNF01002091.1-human-gut-metagenome-genome-assembly--contig:-NODE-2091-length-15587-cov-6.045197_pt1 | contig 15587 bp, 14 predicted proteins | sample MGYA00242110_ERZ509012 | MGnify/ENA primary metagenome ERZ509012 (study PRJEB26280, sample SAMEA2338714) | human gut metagenome | biome: human gut; feature: human-associated habitat; material: faeces...
GCACTTGGCTCTTTTTATATAGATTTGTAATTTACACCATTATATAGACTTTATCCTGTATGTTTCTTCCAATTGGAATATCATGAAGTATCCATTGCATAGTATTGCCTCCTATTTGTGACTAATCAGAAACATTACATTCAGTATAGATAGTATTTCCTAATTCTCTGTCACCCATCAGAAACAATGCGTATACAATACTTAAATAATACATATTATTTTGACTTGTTATATGTTACTTTATAGAAATTCATCTCATATTCTTTATTATTACTACAAAAAAGAAGCAGACAACTGATCAAATAGTTATCTGCCTTCCTACTTTATTGTTCCTGAAATGCTTGCAGAGATTCCACAATTCCGGTTAGTGCATCTTCATCAAATACCTGCAGCAAATCATTCTCTTTTTCTGATTCTATTTCTTGCACAGTGCCAATCACATTGCCTGTTTGCCTTTCCCTTTCTTCCATTACTTGAAGCACAATCTGCTTGATGGTGTCATAGTCAAAAGGATTTTCTGCCGGCTGAAGAATTTCTCCATTTTGCTTCCCATTTTGATATGCAAGAACCGCCTTTACAATATACTGTGCTTTTCCCCTACCCAGAGAGTTTAAAAACTCTGCTACATACACATGATCTGGATCCTCCTTTTTAAACCCTATGGTCATAATATATGGATTCTTTTTTTCCATGGCAGTTACCTGCCTTTCTTCTGTACCTGATAAAGCAGCCCATATCCTTTCGCATTTGCACAGATGTCCTCAATGAATACGCACTTTCCAACCTTATCGGAATTTTCCAGATATTCCCGTAACAGCAATGCTCCGCCGCCGATAAAGACCACACAGCCTGTCTTTAAATCAATACCGCGCTCCCTGAGTGTTCCAAGCAGGTCATCCACATAGGTCTTTGTCATATCCTGTACCATACGGGCAACCTGCATATCATAGTCCGTTTTCTCACCCTTTATGATACTGTCTATATCCGCATCCTCCAGCAGAATGTCATACTCGGAATTTACACGGGAGATAATCGTGTTATACAGAGTGATTACTCCTCTTTCCAAAGAATCGCATACGGATAAATCCGGTCTGCCGCCCCGAAGCAGCAGATAATCCAGTGTAAAACCTCCAATATCCACCGTCGTCACCTTGTTAAAAGAGGAAATCTTCGGATAAATGGTCATTGCCGCCGCATAATCCTGCGGAAAGACAGCCGCATCTGTAATCTCCAGCTGGTATTCCCTTCCCTTATAAATAAGACACTGCCTTCCCCGGTCCATAAAATAATCCCGGAACTTTTTGTGCAGCGCCCCGTAATGCTTCGGCGGCAGCCCCACCGGAAGCTCCATCTGAAGAATGGTATTCTCTGCATTTATCCTCTGACGCTCCGCCTCCATGACAATGCCGAACAGCGTCAGGATAAAGAACCTCTCATCACTGCTTTTATCCCTCATATAAGGAATCCTCTGCTCGGACAGAGTGTAATAACGTCCGTTGTACTGCAGGAACTCTCCCAGCACCGGCTTGCAGTCGCTCTCCAGAATGCCGGAAGTAAATACATGCTGCTCGGTTTTTAAATTACGGTTTCCGTGGTCAATGGGTACAATTATTTTCTGATACATCATACTGTCTCCTTCTTTCTTTTTTTGTTATATACGCACACATTATGTAAAAACCAACGGCAATACTTAAAAAGGTACATAAAAAATGCCGGGCAGCATCTCCCAAAAGGAATCACTGCTCCGGCATGGCTACTTCTATACACACTGTTTACTTATTCTGTTTTAGACTCACAAGATAATCGTCCACTCCCTTCACATGTTCTGCCCAGTCTCCGTCTTCATCCGTATCCCAGGTCAGGGATTTTCCCGGCAGCTCCAGTTCCCGGCAGATGCCGGCAAGCTTTTTACATCCCCGCTGGATATTCTGCCGTTTGATCTGTTTTTTCTCACAAAGGACAGTTGTACTTCTCCAGTCCCTTTGATACTGCGGGCAATACCTGCATTTTTCATTGTAGTCCCCACGGCAGACCGGCTTAAACAGTTTGTCCATGTCATAGGCTTCATAGACAAATTCCGTTCCGTACTCCTTCATTTCCGAAAGGAAAGCAGGCAGGTTTGCATACTGGTTTGCTCCCGGCACGCAGCCGAAGGTCTTTCCTGACAGGGCATGGGATAAATCGCCCTTTAGGGGACCTTCTGTAACAAATACCGTCTTTGCTCCCGGCTCTCCTGCCAGATGCGTGGGACTGCCGGAGGAGGTTCCCTTGTTGTAATTCACGCTGGAAAGCCACATATACTTCCTGCCGTCATAGGGATGATCCAGGCGGATCTGCATCCCTACAATAAATCCTTCTATATTTCTCACAGGAACCAGAAAGCCGGAGGATTTTGCGGTAAAGTGGATGCTCCATTCCCCGCTTTCCTCCTCATAAAATCCCGGCACGCCTTCCAGCACACAGCCCATCTCCTGCAAGCGTCTCGCCAGGCTCCGGAAGCCAAAGACCGGCGTGCTCTTATAGCCGTTTTTTTCTATCTGCTGCTCCGTAAAGCCTCTTTTCAAAAGCCCCTCTTTATGGGTTTCTGTCAGAGTAAGCTGATTCAGCAGCATGGTATAGGTCTTATGCTTTACCTCATCCGGCGCCTGCTCCAGCGTAATCACCTCATCTTCAGCGGCAGGCTTTATTTCCCTCCGCTTCACTTCATAGGCCGGCGCCTGTTCATTTCTTCCCAATGCGTCCTTGATTTCCCTGCAGGACGTCTGGTTATCCAGTCCGTATATCTTCCCATACAGGGCAAGCATACCTCCGCTTTCTCCGCAGCGGTTGCATTTGAACACATTTTTCTTCAGGTTGAGGTTCAGCTTCCCCTTCCTGTCGCCGCAGAACGGACAGTCCACGTCCAAGCTGACCGTATTCTTATGACGGATATGGAGTCCAAGCAGCTCCGCCACTTCCCTGATGGTAAAAGGAAAATCCTGATGCAAGGCTTTTCCTCCTTTCCGCAGCCCGGTAAAATGCCGGACCGCTGTTATTTATCCGCTCTTCAGCCTGCTTTCTGCAGAGCTGAATCAATCAGATATTTAGAAGCTGCACGCAGAAGATTGTCCGGTCCGTTGTACTGGTTCACATACCATTCCAGCGAGTCGGGCTTTTCCACTGCAATCTGCCCCAACGTCTTGCCCCTGCTGTATCCCACATTGACCACAACCGCTGCGGCAGTATCTCTGTCCAGCATGGCGTAGATCTGTTCCACGGGAAGCTTTTTATCAATCGCTCCCACATTCTGCTGTGGTGTACGAGGTGCCTGTGCCGGGGTCCGTCCCTGCATCACGACAGGTGCTGCCGCTGTCGGTTTCTGTACCGGCACAGATGGTGCTGCTGCGTTCTGCGGCATGGCGGGTGCTGCCTGCGGCGTATCAAGATATTCTTCTATCTGATGCTGCCCCGGCAGGTTATTTTCATCCATCACGGTTCCTGCCTCGTCCATAATCTCCGGCGCATTTCCTGCCGCATAGCTTATGCCTGCTCCTTCTCCCTGTAAAAAACATGGTTCAAAGGGGGCATCAGCCACCTCCGGGTCTGTTTCCTTCTCACAGTCTGCAAACTGGAGTCCGAATCCCGCATCGGCAAGCGCCCTTCCGGTTGCGGCTGTTTCCGCAAGCTCCACAAATTTGCTGCCGAACTGGGAATCATCCGCACGGAACTTATGGGAAAACGCATTGGCAACAAAGTTCTCCTCTGCATCCCTGTAATTTAAGTACACCCTTGCTTCGATAACTGCCATATCATTCTCCAGCTTTAACAGCCGCTTGCTGATTCTTCCCTCCGGGTACTTTAAACGGAACCAGAGCTTGCGGAACGCCACATCCAGATAATACTTGGCGCTTTCGCCCTCCCCCTGTATCACCCGCATAAAATCCCTGGGGTTAAATCCTTCCACGCTGTTTAAATTGCGGACTGCCTCCACACTGTCATACATGGCTGCCTGATTTGTCATTGCTTCACTCATTCTATCCTCACTTTCTGCCGCATGGCGGCTTTCCACTATGGGAAGGCAGGTATATGTAATAAAGACCTGCCTTTCCCTTTTTCCTTGAAACTTTTTCACTATGCTGTCTTATCCAGCCGGATGCAAAGCTGACCGTCTTCTTTTTCCTGAAAATCTGTTTCAGAAATCATGTCAGCAATCTCCTCCGAACCTTCCGTTTCCGGCACTTTTTCTACAAAACACCATTCATTCAGGTAATAGAACGGCGTATACCACACATCGTTATCCGGATGAAATCCCGGTTTTGCCAGGCTGTCCCCACAGATTACGATGGCGGGGCATCCTAAGACTGCCAGCTGCAGATAACACATTCTTGTGGCTGTCACGTCAATATCCTGCGCTACAAACAACACCTTCTGCTGGAAGTTGACGCCATGCTTCCTTGATACATTGGCAAAAGCAATCAGCATCGCCCCTGCACCGCAGGCCGGGTCGCTCACGGAAAGATAACCTTTTTCCCAAAGCTCTGCCTCAGCATCAACACCGGCATACTGTATCTCTGACATAAAGTGACAGATATGATAGGGGGTAAAAAACTGCCCCTTCTGTTCCTGCTCCAGACCGAGCTTATGGTACATTTCCCCCAGAAAATCCTGTGCGGGATTCTCGCTCAGAGCCAAAACAAAAAATCCAAACAATTCCGGAAACAGCTCCTGCTCCTCTTTCTTATATCTTCCTATAATCGAAAGATACTCCTTTTCCCTGTCCTCACGGTACAGTGCCGGCACGCTGTTTGACATGGAGATACATCCCATGTCAAGAAAATCATTCCATACGTCCCATGAGGAGCGGCAGTAAGCCAGCTTTTTGAACACTTCCAGAAATTCTTTCTGATAATCTGTTGTTTTTTTCATGCTGCCTCCTACCCTGGAATCTTCTCAATCCTGATCTGATAATCCTGGCCTGTTTCCACATTCCGGACAATAACATCATTGTACGATCCATCTAATACCTTAAATCCTTTATGTGACAAAGCCTCTTCAATATCGGAAAACAAATCTGCATTTCCAAAAGATCCACTATTATTTGTTTCTTCAAAAATTTCCTTAATCACAATTTCAAATTCTTCTCCTGTAAGCGGTTCCCTGACATGCAGCCTGTTTCCGTCATTATCTTTTACCTCAATGTCATTCAGCTGCATTGCTTCACTGATACGCCCCATGATGCGTTCCCGCTCCATGAACTTTGTCTGACAGCTGCATTTCTTGCAGCCGCATTCACTGAGCGTACAGCGGTAGCTGCCATTACTGATATAAGGATTGCAGACCGCTTTTCCTTCCCTTGCCAGCACGGAGCATACAAAGCCCAGAACTTCCCGGATAATTGCGATATTCCATGGAAATTCTTTCTCTGCCTCCGCACTGTCCAGCTGTAAAGCAGTCAGTAGCATATCATAAACTGCATTGTCCAGTTCGTCTGCCCGCTCTATCATTTTGTCTGTCATTTCAACTTTTTCGTTTTCTGTTCCTGAAATCATCTCTTCCTCTCTTTCTGCTATTTCTACGGCTTTCTGGCTTCAGAGCAAAGCCTCTGTACCACATAAATAGCTGCTTTTTCTAAAAATCTAAACAGCTTCTTTGTTCTCTCTTTCCTGTGCAGCGTAAAATTCCCGGACAATACGCTCCCCAAGCCTTGTATTGCGCTTGTCGCTGTCCGTGTTGTGGATTGCCATGTAAATTGCTTTTTTGCTCCCCACAATCACCACCTGTTCCCTGGCTCTGGTCACGGCAGTATATAAAATGTTGCGGCGCAGCATCTTATAGAACATGGGAAGCCACGGTAAAATAACTACCGGATATTCACTGCCCTGGCTCTTATGTACGGTGGTTGCATAAGAATGCTCCACCATATCCAGCTCGTCGCTGTTATACTCCACATGCCTGTCATCAGAAAATTCCAGCCTCGTCAACTCCATATCATCCTCGTCCGTGAAAATATCCGTCACAAACCCGATGTCCCCGTTGCTGATGCCGTTTTTATTCCTGTTATGGATAATCCTGTCCCCTACCCGGAATACATTTTTCTCCTTCTTTTTCGGTGCTGCGTCCTGCCCTGCTTCCTGCTCCGGTTCCGGGTTTACCATGTTCCAGAGCACTTCGTTCAGCGCATTGACACTGACCTCGCCTTTTTTCCGGTAAGGTGATAATACCTGCACCTTTTCAACGCCCAGACGTTCCACGGCTTCCCGGTAGATCTTCTGAATAATCTCCGCCGCCTCTGCCGCATCCTTTGCCTCCCGGAACACAAAATCCGTTCCATAATCCAGGGAAGCATCATTCTGCTGCATCCGCTGGGCATTCACGGCAATTCTGCTGTTTTCCTTCTGGCGGAACACCATGTCAAGCACCGTGACTGGAATGACGCCGCACTGCACCAGCTCCCGGAACACATTGCCCGGTCCCACACTGGGAAGCTGGTTCACATCTCCCACAAGCACAAGCCTTGCACCCTGTCGAATATGATTAAAAAATTGGAAACTCAGCGCCATATCTGCCATGGAAAATTCGTCTGCGATGATGAAATCCGCATCCAGCATTTCCGCACTGCCCTCGCTTTCCTCATCATTGGTCAATCCGAGGGCGCTGTGCATGGTAAAGCCTTCCGAAAATCCGGTGCTCTCCACCATTCTCCTGCTGGCCCTGCCCGTGGGGGCTGTCAGCAGCACCGTGCCGCCGCCGATCTTTTCATTGATGTAAAGCAGTACCTTCTGCACGGTAGTCTTTCCTGTGCCGGGTCCTCCGGTAATAATGGAAACCTTATGGCTGAACGCCTTTTTCACCGCCTCGGACTGCTTTGCCGAAAGCAGGATGCCAAGCTCCCTCTGTGCTTCCTCTACCAGAAAGTCCACCTGAATGTTCCCGGTTTCCTTCTCCATCAGGAGGGATACCAGCCTTTTTGCTGCCCCGCACTCAAAACCATAAAACTTAGCGGGATACAAAGCCCCGTCCTCGTAATACAGCTCCTTCTGGGAAAACAGCTTGTAAATGCCGTTATACACCTCCCGCTCTGTTACAACTTCTCCGCTGTAGCCGTAATTCAACTGCTCATGAACCGCTTTCTGGAACTGCTGCTTGTTGACATACAGATGTCCGTCCTGCGTTTCCTTTTCAAAGCAGTAATGAATGCAGCCCTCGATCCGCATGGGGTCGTTTGGTCTGCACTTATTTGCCTTTGCAATCTCATCCACAGTCAGAAATCCGAAGCCGTTTATCTCACAAAGCTCAAAGGGCTGGTTCTTAACGGTTTCCAGGGCATCTGCCCCAAAATGTTCGTAAATCTTTTCTATTTTCTTGGGAGTTACTTTGAAGGGAGTCAGATAGGCAGCAAGGTCACGCATGGCGTGTCCGCCGTGATAGGATAAAAGAATGGCATCTAGCTTCTTTTGCGAGATGCCCCTGATTTCCAGCAGGCTGTCAGGATAATGGTCCAGCACGTCAAAGGTCCGTTTCCCGAAGCGCTTCACAATCAGCTCCGCTGTCCTCGGCCCAATGCCTTTTACCATGCCGGAGGAAAGATAACCCAGAATCCCCTCCTCCGTCCGGGGAAGGATTTCCTCAAAGTTTTCCACCTGCAGCTGCATTCCTCTCTTCCCTTTTACCCATTTTCCCTGCATATCCACCTCCACGCTGTCCGTGTCGGGGAGATAATTTCCCACGGCGGTAAATGCAATGTCCGTTCCTTTGTAATAGCTGTCTCTCGCCGCCACGGGCACTGTATCGTCCTCCGTATGATAGACAAACACACAGAAGCCGTTTTCCTTATTCTGAAAAATGATCTTTGCAAACCTACATATCATGGCACTCCTCCTTTTCTTCAAACCCTGTCAGGCTGATTTCATTTTCCTGTATCACAAGGGCATAGACCGGAATCCGAAGCTCCTTTGCCCTCCGGATTTCACCAAGCATTCCCCTGCTGATCCTGCTTCCGCACACCACCATTGCCTTGCTGAGTTCCAGAACGGACAGACCAAACTGCAGCCCGATTTCCCGTTCCTCCGGGATGTTGTCATCCAGGTACTCCGGCAGGAAGCTGTGCGGTGCGATTGCCCTGCAGCGAAACTGGCTGGCAACCATTTTTACATAAAAGCGGGCAAGGGACATATTTTCCCTGATCTGCGCTTTTGTAGGCGCCGACAATGGCGAACAGATATATACCAGTTCCTTCTCTTCTATCATTAAGCCGCCTCCTTTTTCTTTACCGAAAAACGTCTGCTCTCGCTGACACTCACATAATCGTCATAAACATTCGGATGATTGATTTTCAGCTTTTCCAGTCCTTTTTTGTCAATCCCGGTGCGGTACATAGGGTTATAAGTCACTTCGTACTCGCTGGTCCCTGTTTTCAGGACACCCCGGCAGCTGACGCCCAACTCCTCTACCACGCCTGCATAACTGGATTTCATCTGTTCCTCCAGCTTTTTTATCTGCGCTTCCAGAGCGGACTTTTCCGCCTTTCTTGCCAGATACTCCTCAAGATTTTTGGCAAGGGTGCGGCTGAGCTTTACCGAATCTGCGTCCTTATCGGCAGGCCCGTAATGCTTCCGGATGCTTTCCAGCACAAGGTCCGGTTTTTCCGTATAGGGAGGCTCTGCTTTTTTCAGGACATGCTCCGTCCAGAAATATTCCTCCTCCGCAATCAGATCTTCCTCAATATCCATGTCCCTTTCCATGTGGCGTATGAAAAACTCATCCTCGTTGTTCCCATACAGGCAGGCAAAATACACCTCATTCAGGTTCATCACTGCCATATAGTGACGCCCCTGGTACTCATAATTGACCGGGGTTGTGTCATTCTTCCACTTGTCCTGACAGTTATAATTGGTGGTCTTGCATTCCAAGATGCCGTAATGCCCGTCCGGGAACTCAATAAAAAAGTCCACATCCGCAAGCATGAACGGATACAGCGGATGGCGGAACATCTTGCGGATAGGGAAAACCTTCAGACCGGTCTTTTGGGAAAAAATCTCTGCTACCAGATCCTCCAGCCTGTGCCCTACTTCCTTTGCCACCCAGTTGCCTTCTTCTTCATCCATGGCAGGCTGTAAGCCAATCTTGTCATAATATAAGTCCCGCTTTGTACAGAATGGGGAAAAGCCCATGATTGCCGCGCAGTCACTGCCTCCGATTCCCTGTTTCCTGTAATCGAGCCACTGCTCCCTTGTCAGCCCGTCTGTCTCCACCAGCACTTCCGCTTCATAATTCAAATTTAAACCCATACATTCCTTCCTTTCCGGCAGATTCCAGTTATGGTTTCCACCTGTGTATTTACATGTGCGAAAAAAGAGAAGGCTTTGACTCCTTCTCTCTCCGCCGATTTTAAGTTTTCAGTTTTTATTTTCCTGAAGCTTAGCCGCCTCAGCTTTCTGCTTTGCAGTTTACTGTTTCTTGCAGAATCTCTGCACTTTCTTTTACCATTTGTATGCTCCCGGAACATCAAAATCTTCCCAGCTGACAGAGAGCGCCCTTGCAATCTTCTCCTCCATCGCTGTCATTACACTGCCCTCTGCCCCTTCGCAGGCCAGACGGTACAGTATCTCCGAAATGCCATAGTAAATCTCATGGGCAGTGCAGGGGTCTTCCCCATACTGGGCAACAAATAAATCCACCGCATCCGCACTGTATTTTCTGGCAATTCCGAGCTTATCCATAACGCCCTTCATACAGTTGACGGGATTCTGGATTGGAATGTGCAGGAGCCGGATCAGGTTTCCCGCCGCCAGCTGATATTTTCCGTACAACAGCTTTAACTGTTTGTCATACTCAGCAATACCAGTTCCGTTCCGATGTCCCAGTCTGAGCGGCTCCCCCAGGTTGATGGTAATATTCTCCCTGCCATACAGCAGCATGGGGTAAATATTGGCTCCGCCTGCCCCGGTATCCGAAGTTGTCACACGCACAACCGGAACCATTTCCTCTGCTGTCTTTCCTGCCAGGTCCAGTTCCTTCCGGTAAGCATCTAAAAGCGCCGGTTCCCCGGACAGCTCCCATAATGCCGATACCCGGTCATGCTCATAAAAGCCGCCGAGGTAATGGACGCCGTGGAAGTTGGCGTTCAGATAGTCAATGGTATGCAGGTATAGCTGTTCCGTGTCAATCACGGCATAATCGCTGCCGTCACCGCCGAGAACCGCTGATACCTTCCCTTCTGAAATGCGCAGCAGGGCGTCTCCCTGTGCAACCTTCAGACACTCATTCAAAATCCTCGCATAGACATTTCTCTCCACCCGGCGCAGTCCTGCACCGCCTATGCCTGCCCTGTCAAGAATACTCTTGATGGCGCAGCTCCTCACGGGATAATACTCATTTTTCACCGTGAGCACCAGCCCGGTGTTGGAAATGGTGTCTTTAATGATGTCCTCGTCCACGCCTTCCCTTGCGTACTTCTCCCGCAGCTGGTCTGCAATCGGACTCTCCTCCGTAAGCGCCGCCAGCCGCAGCGTCTTTGACTTTCTGCGATCCCAGCAGGAATTTTCCATCCTGCTCCGGATGCACTCCAGAAAATCCTTCTGCTCCCGGAATACTGCGCAGTAGCTGTCTGCATACACTTTTGTTTCATTCATGTTTCGTTCCACCTTTCTTTTCTCTCCTTTTCGGAGGTTTTTATTTATCCAGCCGCTAATGCGGATTACTGGCACTCTCGCAGTAAACTGCTCGCTGATGCGGCAGTCGCCAAATGCTGCTACAAGCATCGCACTTGCTCGTTGCTTCACACAAAAAAAGAATGGCTCCATTTCGGTTCCATTCCATACAGCGTGTGGTATCCCACAAAATACTTCTTATTATCCGGTATGCCTTTACCCGGACAATAAAAAAGTGCCAAAAGACTGCCATGCTTTTACATGGTATCTCTGACACTTCATACAATCTTAGACAACGTATGCCTCCGGACATGGCTTCCCATGCCGGAATCCACACCGTCAGCTCTATGATATATGCCTTACATATATCGCTCCCTGACAGCAGGTATGCATAAAAATCAATCACAACGCAATCTTAGCACAATATCTTGTAGATTGTCAACTCATAGCTACAATATCTATTTTTCTCTTTTTTACTCATTTAAAAAATTTTTCAAGTATTTGTCCGTTTTTGTCTCTTTACTTTTCAAAATGGTCTGGGAGGTGTTTCACCTTTCATTTCCATTCGTTCTTTGACAACTGAAGAACATACACCATCATGGATACTGGTTCCTGATGACGGACTCCCTGCTCATGGTATGTCCGCCGTCTGGATTTCATCGCTCACAGAGCAGCCGAAGACGTGGCCGGGACGGGCATAGGAAGCGGTGATGGAAGGTATGAGGCCTACTATTGCAGAAAGAGAATTATTTTATTTTTACATAAAAACTGATATACTTATAGCCAGATATTGAAGTCTTATATCCTGGCTATGGAAAGGAGGCTTATGATTACAGTTACGAAAAGTGACTTGATAGCATTAGGATATGGTCCTTCTTTTGCGGCTGATATTATCAAAGAGGCAAAAAAACTGATGATTTCCAAGGGACATACCTATTATCAGTCCCGCAAATTAGACCGGGTGCCAAAGGAAGCCGTTGAAGAATTGCTGGGGATTACTCTCCCCGACAAACAGACCTGATTGTGCTTCTTGCATATCATGTAAGGAGTGAAATTATGGCAAAAGATATTATAAAGAGAGCCGAAAACGGAACCTATTATTTCAGGGCAAATTTGGGTTACAATCCGGCTACCGGTAAGCAAATTCAAAAATATAAAAGCGGCTTTAAAACAAAAAAGGAGGCGAAAGAGGAATACTCCAAATTGATCTTATCCTCTGCCGAAGAGCTGGTTGCTGATAAAGAGTCACCAACCTTTAAAAGCTTTATAGAGGATATCTATCTTCCCTGGTATAAAACTCAGGTGAAAGAAAGCACCTACAAAAACCGTCTAAAAACAGTCCAAAAACACTTTGCATTTTTTTACCGAAAAAAAGTGGATGAAATTGAACCGATTCATGTGCAGGCATGGCAGCTTAAGCTTGCCAAAGAGTTCAGCCCCAACTATGTACGAATCATTCAGGGAATGCTCTGCATGGCGTTTGACCGTGCAATTATCCTTGGACTTGCCAAGAAGAATCCATCACGAATGGTCGGTAATATTAAATCCAAAAAGGTTAAAGTAGATTTCTGGACACTGGAGGAATTTCAAAAAGTAATTTCCCTGCTCTACAAAGGGGATTACTACGAACACTATCTGTTCGTATCATTCTGGCTGTTATTTATGACCGGTATGAGAATTGGCGAGGCATCCGCACTCCAATGGGAGGACATTGATTTTGAAACAGGCTTACTGAGCATAACAAAGACATTGTATTATAAATCAATGAATGAATACAAATTTGTTGAGCCAAAGACACAGGCCAGCAATCGTACTATCGTCATTGATGAGGATACAATAAGGGAGCTAAAGGAATGGAAAGAAATTCAAGAAAAGGTTCTGCCGGATTGCGGCTTCGTTTTAAGCTACAGCGGCATTCCTACCAGCAAGCATACACTGCCAAGAGCCCTCGAAAAGCTTGCAGGACTTGCTGGTGTCCACCGCATCAAAATTCATGCCTTGCGGCATTCCCACGCTTCTCTGTTGATCAGCATGGGAGAAAACCCATTGATTATTAAAGACCGTCTGGGGCACGAAAAAATCCAGACAACTTTAGGAACCTATGGGCATCTATATCCGAACAGTAACTTTGAGGTTGCAAAAAAACTGACCGGTATGCTCAGTTACACTCCTGCAACTCATAGCATTGCCGATTACACCAGCAACCAGTTCACTGCTGAATATCATCGAGAAGTGATATAAATAATGCAATGAAAATGCAATTTATAGAGCCACATGCCCGAAACCCCAGTAAAATAGGGCTTTCTGGGGCAGCGTGGACTATTCAAACTCAATCGTTCCAGGTGGCTTACTGGTAATATCATACATTACCCGGTTCACATGGCTCACCTCATTGATGATCCTGCTGGTCACCTTCTGCAATACTTCATAAGGGATCTGTGCGCTCTCAGCGGTCATAAAATCAATAGTCTTCACAGCTCTCAGGGCAATCGCGTAATCATAGGTTCTCTCATCCCCCATAACGCCTACGGATCTCATATTGGTCAGGGCTGCGAAGTACTGGTTGATCTCTCGGTCCAGACCTGCATTGGCGATCTCCTCGCGGTAGATGGCATCTGCATCCTGTACGATTTTGACCTTCTCAGCGGTTACTTCGCCGATGATACGAATACCCAGGCCGGGACCGGGGAACGGCTGGCGGAATACCAGGTGCTCCGGAATACCCAGCTCCAGTCCTACCTTACGGACCTCATCCTTGAACAGATTGCGCAAAGGCTCGATGATCTCCTTGAAATCTACATAGTCGGGCAGACCGCCTACGTTGTGGTGAGACTTAATCACTGCGGATTCTCCGCCCAGTCCGCTCTCTACCACATCGGGATAGATGGTTCCCTGTACGAGGAAGTCCACGGCGCCGATCTTTTTTGCCTCTTCCTCGAATACACGGATGAACTCTTCGCCGATGATCTTTCTCTTATGCTCCGGCTCGGATACCCCTGCCAGTTTGCTGTAGAAACGCTCCTGCGCATTCACACGGATAAAATGCAGATCGTAATTGCCGTTAGGGCCGAACACCGCTTCTACCTCGTCGCCCTCATTCTTGCGGAGCAGACCGTGGTCTACGAAGACACAGGTCAGCTGCTCGCCGACTGCCTTGGATAACAGTACTGCTGCCACGGAGGAATCCACGCCACCGGACAATGCACAGAGGACTTTACCATTACCAACCTTCTCACGGATTGCCTTAATAGACTCTTCCACGAAAGAATCCATCTTCCAGTCACCACAGCATCCGCAGATATTACGTACGAAATTATACAGCATCTTGGAGCCTTCCACCGTGTGGAGTACTTCCGGATGGAACTGGATCGCATACAGTCCACGTTCTACGCACTCTGCTGCTGCCACAGGGCAGTTTGCGGTGGTGGCCACGGCACGGAAGCCGGGAGCCAGCTTGGAAATATAATCGAAATGACTCATCCAGCAGATCGTATTCTCGGATACATCGGAAAACAGCTTGGAACTGCGATCCACCTTCACCTCAGTCTTACCGTATTCCCGAACGGCTGCACGTTCTACCTTACCACCCAGCACATGGGTCATCAGCTGTGCGCCGTAACAGAGTCCCAGCACGGGAACTCCTAAGTGAAACAGATCCTCGGAGCAGGTAGCCGCACCGGGTTCATAGCAGCTTGCAGGGCCGCCGGTCAGGATGATTCCCTTGGGATTCATCGCTTTTATCTTATTCAAGTCTGTCTTGTAAGAGTAGATTTCGCAATATACATTGCATTCTCTGACTCTTCTGGCGACCAGCTGATTGTACTGTCCGCCAAAATCAATGACAACTACCAGTTCTTTTTCCATGGTTGTCCTCCAGTATATTTTTCTGTCCTCTATTATAGGGTATGGTGCAGGGGAAGTCAAACCCTACTGCACCAGTTCTTCCAATTTTCCGAAGGTATAACCCATTTCTTCCCATTTTGTGAGCAGTTCATCCAGAATCTCCCCATTGGTCTTCGAAGTATTATGTAACAGCACCACTGCTCCTGGGTGGATCCTGCCCGTCAGTTTGGAAAAAGCCTCCTCGTGGCTGGGCTGGGCATCCACGTTCCAGTCCACATAAGCCAGACTCCAGAAAAAAGTGGAATACCCCAGATCCTTTGCCATCTGCAGATTGGTTTCACTATATTTTCCCTGGGGCGGCCGGTAGTACATCGCCATCTCCGTGCCGGTGGTCTCCTGAAAAAGAGTTCTCACGTCATCCATCTCCTTCCGGAAAACCGCCGGATCAGAAATTTTCGACATGTCATAATGATGGTAAGTATGGTTTCCCACGGTATGTCCGTCCTCCACCATGCGTTTCACCATCTCCGGCGCCGTTTCCAGAAAATGTCCTACCACAAAAAAGGTTGCCGGTGCATTATGCTTTTTCAATGCATCCAATATAGCGGAGCTATTACCGTTCTCATAGCCACAGTCAAAAGTGAGATAGATCTTTTTCTTCTCCGCATCTCCCACATAATAAGCATTGTACTCTTTTAGTTCTTCCGTAGATGCCGTGCCACTCGGCTGTGTTCCTTCCGCCCCGAATCCCAGTCCCCAGTTTTCTGCAGAAAGTACCTCCTGTGTATTCTCCACTGCACTTCCCGCTGTTTCCCTGGGTCTCATTTCCTGCTGCATATGCAGTCCGTATATAATGGCTCCAATCCCTCTTCCCAGGAAAAACATACATGCAAAAAGAAGCAGGAGCCAGAGTATTTTTTCGTGTTCCGTGAAAAAACGTTTCATGTGGTATCTCCTCTCAGAACTATCTGCTACTACTTTATGCAGTGGTTCTGTCCGACATACTCACATCCTCTTTCTACTGCTTCTTTCTGTATTATGATGATGCCAGGGTCAAAAGTTCTAAGCCCACATGAGCTTGCTCATAGGTGGGTGAAAGACCTTAGGACCCGCCCC
>ENA-ORNF01002100-ORNF01002100.1-human-gut-metagenome-genome-assembly--contig:-NODE-2100-length-15531-cov-5.333872_pt1 | contig 15531 bp, 14 predicted proteins | sample MGYA00242110_ERZ509012 | MGnify/ENA primary metagenome ERZ509012 (study PRJEB26280, sample SAMEA2338714) | human gut metagenome | biome: human gut; feature: human-associated habitat; material: faeces...
TTGATTTTGAAATTTCATTATTATCTGCAATTTGGAATTCAATTGTTTGAAGTTTATTTGAGCGTTTAATCTTTGTTAAAAGGTCTTTTTCACCATAATATGTAATAAATATTTTTTCATTTGAATAATCTTGTAAATATTTTGTAAATACTTTATTTATTGTTTTTAAGTTTTTATGACCGATATAAACAAATGCCTTTTTCTCAATATCAATATAGAAAAAAGTAAAACATTTTACAGTTATCGTTTTGTATATCGTTTCATCTGTTTCATTTCGGTATTCTTCCAATAAATCATTATATTTCTTTTCTGTGGATAATTTACCAAAACAATATTTATCATTTAACTCTATTATATTTATAAGATATTTTTGTTTATCACAATTGTAATAAAAAAACTCATCACTATTTTTCTTTTCATAATTATCATTTTGTTTGTTAAATGATGTTTCAAGAATTGTATATAAATTTACAACTTTATTTTTATCAAGTCCAATTTGCTCAAAACTTTGACAATCTATTTCTGCAAAATATATGACTTTTTCTATTCCTCTCTCTCGTGTTTTTTTCTCCGGCACATTATCACCTAACAAATTTTTGATTTTAACACCCATTTTCTTTACTCCTGTAAACTATGTAATTTTATTATAGCATACATCTTTAAAAAAGTATCAAATAATGATAAAATTTTTTACATCTCAAAATCTCTTGCTCTTCTTTTTCTTTTTTCTCTTTTTCTTCTCGTTTTCGATTCATCTCATCTTCAACAATCCTTTCATTAAGTTTGTCTGTCGCTTCCTTAACATAATCACTATTAACACTATTGTAAATACCTATTGTTGTTTTTACGTCACGATGACCTAAAAGTTGTTGAATAACTTTTGGATTTTCATTCATTTCAAAAAGCATATTTGAGAATGTGTGTCTAAGTCTGGAAAAGAGAATAGAGTAGTTAGCACATGCTTAAGGGTGAAAAACTAGACAGCAAGCATTTTGCCCATTTTGTTCATCATATCGGTTTTGTAAGACATCATTGAATGAGTGTATCTTGTGAGAGTTACAACTGGATTTTTATGTCCAAGAATTTCGGATAAAGTCTTTACATCCATTCCTATTTCAATAGCACGAGTTGCGAAAGTATGACGAAGTGAGTGAAAGTTTTTATAACCAACTCCAATTTTGCTTAAAATTCTTTCATAAGTTCTTTGATAAGCTCTTGTTCCAACAATTCCACCAGTGCGGGTTGATATAACATATTTTGAATTAGATGTTTTCTTAATTTTCTTTAAAATATCTAATAATGCTTTTGGAAGTGGTATAGCTCTGCTTGAATTTTTTGTTTTTGGATTATCTATCACAATTCTAGGCACACCATTCTCTTTAATTCTATAAATAGTTTTTGTAATGCTCATAATTCCAGTTTGAAAATCTATATCTTCCCAAGTGAGTGCAAGAAGTTCTCCAAGTCTAATTCCAGTGTAAAGACAAATTACAATTCCAATGTAATTGCTTTTGTTTGAAGCAAGGCAATATCTTTCAATTTTTTCTTGTTCGTGTTTTTCAAAAGCCGTAACAGGTTTTTCGGTTGGACTTGGCAGCTTGATTTTCTTTATTTCATCTCTTTGCATTTTATCCAATGATTTAGCGAGTGCCATACTTCCTTTCAAAACATTCACAATTCCAATAACCGAGTTGTTAGCAAGTTTTCCGTTTGTGTTTAAGTTTCCATTTTCAAGTTCACTCAAAACAAAGTCTTGAAAAATCTCTCCATTTAGGTCATCTAAATCATAATTCCCAAGTTTAGGATTGATGTGCTTTTCTATGATGTATTTGTATCTATCATAGGTTCTAAGCTTTACAGTGTGTTTTGTGTATTTTTCTAGCCATACACTTAGCCATTCTTTAAGTTTCATATAAAATTCCTCCTTATTTATTTTAACTTGTAAAGGTTGCCCTTCTATCTTTTTAAGGACATCTAAAGTCAAAAAATTAAGGGAGTAAATTCACTTTTTGAAAATTTCCTAAAATTATTTTTAAAAAACATATAAAAAGACCACCTACTATTGTGATAGGTGGTCTCTTTTACAAGATTTTCAATTTAATATGTATTTAGTATAACATACTTTATTAAAATTTGTATTGAAAAATTAAAAATTTATGGCTTTTTAAAGAATTTTATACACCTATCACAATAATAGTAGGCTTAAATTAAGTGATAAAAAATCATCTATTCTCTTTTACACAAAGGAGAGATGATGCTTTTATCTTATAATAGTGAAATTCAAGGCATGATAGATTTTTGGACAGAACTAGGACTTGAACCTGATTATGATTTAAATACCGATGGAAGATTTAAAGGAAATCTAATAGAATTTAAACTTGTTTTTTATGACTTGAAAAAACACAAAGAACAAATTAAACGATATGTTGAAGCTTATAATAGTTGTGCTAAATCTATTCCTAAATATAGTTATTTAATTTCTATAAACGAACGCAAATTTATTAAACTAGATAATGAAACATATAATGAAATAAAAACGGGGACATGGAAACAACCAAAAGATTTTTTATCTGAATTTATAGAACAAGATGAATATATAAAAGGCTGGATAAATGAATATTCTATTGTTTCATATAACAACAAATTGTGCGATGTATATAAAAAATATATTAAAAACAAAGAAGATGTAAAAAATGAATTTATACAACCAAAATTTCTTAACATAAATCCATTTGATTGGAATAAGCAAATAGATGAAGAAAATTTAGACAATCAAAATATTGGTTGGCTACATTTTAATATGAATATGTTAGGACCATTTCTGTTAAAAAAGCAACTAGGTGCATTTTTTACTCCTGAACAATATGTTAAAATTGCGACGGATATGGTAAGAGATGCCATTAAAAAAGTTCCTGCCGGTAACGATTACATCATATTCGATAGATGTGCAGGAACTGGTAATCTAGAAAAATTTTTACATGAAGACGAACTCTCTCATTGCGTTTTGAACACATACGACTATACTGAATGGACAACATTAAAAGGATTATACGATGGTAGAGTAAAAATGATAATTCCTCCAACAAGACGATATATGGATTTTAATAAGGGATTATTGACGGATGGTGATGCTTTAAGTGAAGAATTTTATAATTTTTGTTTTCATTGTGGACAAATCGGTTTTTATGATGAAGAATATTCAGAACAGAGCAAATTATTAAGTTCATGGATTAGAAATGAAAAAATGACAATTATCATGTTAGAGAATCCTCCGTTTGTGGAACCACAAGGTGGAGCCAGTCAAGGAAAACCAACATTTACCATAAAAGATAAATATTTATATAAGGAAATGGCTAAAGAAACATTCGAAACTAAAAATGTCAATAGAGCATCAGAAAATTTATTTATTTGGAGTGCTTTTAAACACTTTTTAAGGCAACCTTCTGATTCTTATATTTTATTTTCTCCAATAAAATACTGGAAATCTCAACATATTATAGATAAAAAATTTATTCGCGGATATATTTGTAATAGAGCTAACTTTAATGCAAGTGAAGGTGGAATTGTCCTTATTCAATGGCAAAATATTAATGATAACAATGAAATTTTATCTGTTGACAGTGATTTAGGAATAAGAAAAATCTATAAAATACACAGCAATCCATTAAAGTTGTTACAAGACTCTCGGGAGAATAAAGCAATAGCTTATTTATTTAATCTAAGTAATATTCCGAAAAGCGATAATGGTAAACTTATTAACGACATTGATTCTTATAAAAATTATTGCAAAGTACAAAAAGCATATAAATTATCAAATGATAATATTTTGTATCAACTTCCATTATGGCTTGCAAATTGTTATGAATTTGCTGATTATACCGAAAGAGAAGTAATAATGAAAACCGCCGATGGTGGTTGTTGTTATACAAAAGATGAAAAATTTTTATACAAATGTTTTATTTGGGCGGGTTTATCTCAAATGAACAAATGTCTTTCAAAGGCAGGTTTGATTAATCAATTTTGTTTTTTACAAGATACAGATGCTGATAAAATATTATTGAAATATAAGATGGATACTTGTGATGCAGAACTTATGCAATATTGGTTAAATGTTTTAAACCTAGTAAAAACAACAGAAGAATATAATTATCAATGGAATTATGGATTATATCAAATAGACAAAGAAATAAATATCAAAATTGGCAGTGGAACATTTAATAAGAAAAATGAAGAAATCTTAGTACCAAAATATAGAAAACTTGATGAAAATATTAGTTTATTAAAAGATAAATTAAAAAACTATTACTTAAAAGAAATTAAAAATAAATTATTTTTATATCAATTGCTTAAATAAAAATACTTGTATTATTTTTATATAAAAAACAAATATCCTCACATCAAACTTATCCGCATTTTAACTTATTATCATCACGACAAAGAAAAATATGATTTGCCATCGTGCTATGATGGTTCAATATTTCCAGAAATAGAAGAATTGCATTACAAACAAAAAATAACAAAAAGAAACGAGTGGATAATAGACCACTGCAACATTCTAGTTTGTCACATAGAAGAAACCTACAAAAGCGGAGCCTATCGCACACTCAAATATGCTCAAAAGCAAAACAAACCAATAATTTACATCTAACAAAAAAGAAGACTAAAATTAGTCTTCTTTTTTACCTAGCACCAATAATCCTTTTCTATTAAATAGTTCTATTATGTCTTGGCTATTTAACTTATTATTTCTAAAACTTTCAAAAATACTTAAAAATGTCTCAGCTGTAATAAGCAAGACTTCATTTGTTTTTGCTAACTTTTCAACATCTTGAGTAACATCATCTCTTTCCTTTAAAGGTATTGTTCTTTGCCTATTTATAATAGCGATTGCATTAACCTCTTTATCTTCATTTCCTTCTAATTCTAAGAATATACTTTTATGCATTGCCGCCTGTAAAACATTACTTCTTTTTACATTACTACTTATACCTTTAATTTCTCCAATATAAAATACCCCATTATTCTCAAACAGAAAATCTTCTTCTTTAGTATCGTTAAATTCTTCGTATTTATAGCCCACCATTTCTTTTAACATAATATTAACGACAGAAACCAAAGCATCGCCTGTTTTATATAAAATGCTTTTAAAAAAATTATTTTTATCCATCTTTTCTTCTAAACAAGACTGTTCTTTTATTAAATAATCCATTTGTTGAGAATTGGTTTCATATTTTTCTTGCAATTCTTCATCATCTAGAATTTTTATTTCATTCAACCATTCAGGAGAAATATCCTCAGAAGATGAATCCCATCTGAGTTCTTTTATGATACTTAAAATGTTGTCTTCAGATTGTAATTTTAGAGTTGTAAAATATAAGCCAAGATAATTAATGGTAGTTGTTGACGTCCCTGTTGTTGACGAAATAACACTTTGTTCGGCACTAATATTTTGAAATATAAAATCGCAAGTTAAAATTTCACCTTGAACTTTTGACTTGGTCTTGTTATACATTAGCCAAGAGTTTCCAAAATGTCTTCCTAAGAGTGTTTCAATTATTAAATTAAGCAGTGGAATGTTGTTTTTCAACTCAACGGATTGCGCATAATTTTTACCTGAGCCTACATAACCCCAATTATATTTAAAAGAAATATTTTGTGGCAAAACGACTAGTATTTTATTGCTAGTTTTCTTTATCATGGCAGATAATGTCTTAATGTCTGATATATTGTTAATGTTTTGCGTTGATGTTCCCATGTTGTGCCAATTATTCGCATCTGACAAATCTATTATATTAACATTATAATCATCAAATGATTCTGGGGAAGATAATGTGTTTACTTTAAATTTACTCGAATTAAAATTCCCAGAATAATTAATAAATTGTATATTTTCCATATTTTCTCCTTTATTTATTTCAATCTTCCAACAAGACTACATTCACTTTATGTGAATAGGTGGTGCAAGCATCTATAGCTATTATATTTTTTGTTATGAAAGGTTCAAAATTGGCTTTATCTCCAAATTCTTCGTATTCGTCCGGATTTTGTTCATGCCATAATGCAGAACAATGCCAATGTCCACAAACTATTGTTTTGTTTGGTTCATAGATTTCATAGCGACCTCTAATTTTAAACTGACTGTAATTTCTTTGTTATCTCAATAAAAAATTCTTTACTCCATAAGTCAAGTTTTGTTTTATCTTTTATGAAGGGCAATACATCTTGTTTTGCTTGCTCTATATCGAGATTTCCAAATCTTTCGTTTAGTAATGTTTTTAGATTATCAATAGTTAAATCATAATCTTCATTAATAAACTTTGACTGAACCAACTTTGCTTTCAAATTTTCCAAATTCACTTTTGCACCGATTGACAAAAAGAAAATATAATCGTAAAAATCTCTACCTTTCACTCTTGATTTCCAATTTCTGCAAAGGCAAGCATGAATTTTACCTGCAAATAATGATTGCAAATCATATAATCTTACTTGATAAGGAGAAGGCAACAGTCCAAACTTAGTTTCATAAGTTGCCCCAATTGGTGGGTTAATGTCCACTTCAAACTTAATTCGTATTGCTTCTTCTTTATTTATAAATTTAGAATCTTCACTAATTTCATAGAAAGATAAAATATGTTCTTTTGTGTTATCCTTTAAGAAAGCAGATTTTATATTGGAATCAACAGATTTAATTTTCTCTGTCACATTGAAATTTAAGCCAAGTGATTTTGTCTCGTTTTCAATATATTGAAAATATTTGGTTAAATCAAAATCTGGATTTTGTGTTATTAATGAAAAATCTAAATCTTCACTAAACCTATCCAATCCGTAAAATATTCTTAGTGCAGTTCCACCATAAAATGCTGCTTCTTTAAAAAATCCACCACGAGATAGTCCACAAAGAACGATTTCTTGAACAATCTCTTTTATGGCATTCTTCTTATCTTCAATATTGTTAATTTGATATTTTGATAACATCTGGCTTAATACTTGTTGCATTTTAGTTTTCTCCTTTAATAAATTTTGCAAGTAAATTTAAGTTCGTTGAGTGATATAGTGGCGCAAGTTTTAAAATATCTTGCTTGTTTAATTCGTTAAACTTGTCTTCATCTATTCTTAAATCTTCAAATAGCAATGTTTCTAAATCTTTAATTGTTTTCACGGGAGATATAGTATAAAGCTTATCGCAAAGTGCTTTTTCTGCTGTTGCCATTTGATATGAGTATTCTTCATCTTGAAAAGCAAGAACTCCCAAACTAAATACCGCTTTAGGAACATCTCTATAAATAAAAGTCCCAAAACTATTTGTATATGTCTTAATTTTCTTCTTATTGTATGTTGCACATGTAAATGTGTTGTAGACCGCTTCGGAAATTAATCCTTGCTGATACAAAACATAATCAAAGGACAAATAAGATGGACCATAAATAAATTGAGCAAGCCTTGAACCATTAGTATTTGGATTGGTTTCATAAATGCCTTTTACCAAAGGAAATAACTTTCCTTGCTTTACATCTCTATTTATTTTTGCTAATGGATTCGAATAATCAGCATATTGTTCTTTTAATTGTTGAGTTGTAATTATCATATATTCCCTCCAGATAATGCAATTATATAATATTATCTGGAGAAAATCAACTAATTTCACAATATTTTCTCCAAATAATGCAGTAAAAGTGTATTTTTTGGAGAAAATATGGCTTTGTAAAAAATCAATTCACATAGTTTAATGATATAGACTTAACTGGTTTCAACAAGCTTTATATCATTGCAACGATATAAACAACGATTATTTTTTACTATTACAAATAAAATAACACCAGAAAAATTCTGGTGCTACTTTTTATTGGAAGTTTCTATGATAAATTGTTTCAAGAGTTTGATAGTAAACAATTCTTGATTTCTCGTTTGGCTTTTTGTTTTTGTTTTCAAGATACAAATCTCTTAACTCACCCCAATAGCCTTTTTCTTTTATCCAATTCTCAATATTGCTATGATTATTATTGAGTTTTCTAAAAGTCCAAGAATATCCACCAGTATTTTTATCAAATCTAATATATTGCTGTCTTAATCTGTTTTCATAATCACAATAATATCTTACAATTGCAAAATCAAAACTGTGATTTATTTTAGAATTTGCTCTGTCTAAATTTTTTATTGTAAAAACAGAAGTAGAATCTTCAGCACATTCATAATTTGAACCAAAATACTTGTTAAAAGCCTTAATGAAAAGTGATTTTAAAATTTTTGGGTTGTTATAATTTTCATTACATTTTTGTATTTCAAAATTATAATCAAAATCAAATCCTTTGTTTCCATTAATAGCCCGCGTTATTAAATGTCTTTTACCCGCGCTTCCAATACGATAAAATTGAAAAGTTAAAATATTTTTTTCACGAAATTCAGTTTGTACTTTTTTAATTGTATTTTCAACATAATCTCGTAAAGGCTTATATTCACTTTTCTTTACATATTCAAACATATTTTTTTACCTCCTTAAAGTTTGAATTGGAGGGGGATTGATAAATAATTTACCAATCAGGGAGCAAATAAATTTCATAGCTAATCCATTTGCAAGACAATTATAACATAATTTTTTTAATATGTCCATATCCGTTGCAATCAAATTTAACTAGCAAAGTATTAGATATTTTTAGGCGATTTTAGGCAGGTTTAAAAAGCCAAAAATGTTGAGAAAAGTGCGTGTAGGTACATGTAGGTACATAGGTTTGAAATGGTTATGTACCTAATAAGAAAAATACTAGCGATTTTGCTAGTATTTTAGGCAATTGTAGGAGGTAGGATTGAAGTTTTTTAAAAATATTTTTAAGTTGGTAAAACAAAACTGCACTTTTAAGAACTTAAATTCATTTAAAATGCCAATCAAAAAACAGAAGTTGATGGCGTTGATTAGAGATAAAGTTCTGTTATGGTATGATTTAGTTTTGTCTAAAACTAAATTAATTAACTAGACTTAAATTAGAATTTGAGTTGCTGTGGCTTAGAGGTGGAAAGCCAATGTATTGATGATTTTTAATATTATGAAAATGATAAACCAATTTATACTATCAATACTTTTAGAAATGACAAATCAAATTAAATCGTTGATATTTCCAGATTGGATTGATTGAATATTTTGTTTGATCTTTTCTTTATCCCAGTTCCACCATTTGATTGATAATAGTTTTTCAATTGTTTTATCGTCAAAACGTTTTCGGATTGGTTTTGCAGGGACTCCGCCAACGATAGTGTAAGGGGGAATGTCTTTTGTAACAATGGCCCTTGTGCCGATTATAGCGCCGTCTCCAATTTTGACACCAGGCATTATTATTGCATCATAACCGATCCAGACATCATTTCCGATCACAGTATCGCCTTTATTGTCCCAAGCTGATGTGATGTTTTTTGAATCAAAGTCCCATTCATCAAAAAAGATAGGGAAGGTGTAGTTTGAAAGCGATTTTAATGAGTGGTTGCCACTTGTGAATAAAAATTTTGCACCGCATGCAATTGAACAAAATTTTCCAATTATGAGTTTGTCGCCGTTGACCGGATATTGATATAGAACATTATTTTTTTCAAAATCTTGCGGGTCGTTTACAAAGTCGTTATAAATTGTATAATCGCCAACAATTATGTTTGGATTTTTAATTACGTTTTTAAGATAAACAATTTGTTTGTCGTGTGGACGTGGATATATTTTGTTTTCCATTATTTTTCTCCTAATGATTCTAAATTTTCGTTTTCATTTTTATTATTTTTCGTGTTTTTTGAAACGAATAAATGAAGCCCAAGTGCACAGTTAAATCCTGTTGCTGCAAAAACACTGAATCTTTCAACAACACCGAAACAAGAAGAAGGGACAATTTTCATTCCAATTGTTTTAAAGAAAAAGTAAGAATTTCAAAAATGTTATAATTGAAGTTTTTGAAGATTTGTTGGTTTAATGTAAAAAAACAACATTAATCAAAAAAATAAAAACATACCATTGCTGGTGTGTTTTTTGTTGTATTATTTTGTCAATGTTTCAATCTTTTCCATAACAATTCCGTCTTTGGTTAAATAGATTTTGAATGTTTCAAAATTTCCGTTATTTAATTGATTTACTAAAAATTCATTTGGAATGTTTGATTGTGAAATTGGCAAGGGTGCGATTTCTTTTGGAACACCATCTTTAATTGTAAATATTTTAATTTGTGTGTCAGAAAGGATTGAATATAATTGTTTGTCGTTGTTAAAATATTTTGATGTGTCGATAAAATTATATGTTGTGTTTGTTTCGATTTTCCTTGTTTTAACAACATATTCAATTTCAAATTCAAAACCATTATATGTTGCAGTTGTGGTTTTAATTTCGTCAGAAACTTCTAGGTTTGTGAATGAAAATGATGCTTCTGAAAGTGCAATTTTTTCTTCGTTTCCGTCAGAATATAGTGCGAGAAATGTGGAGTTTTCAATGTCTGCGCCTTCGTGAAGAAAATATTCAATTGGAGACCCATTAAATCTTGCATCAATCATTATTGTTGGCAAAACTTGATAATCAAAAGTTTTGTTGAAATTGTGATAAGAAAGAAGGAAAGAGTGAAACCCGACATTTGAAGTGTCAAGAGTTTTGTTATAAAGTTGGCTTAAAGTGAAAGATTCATCTTCGTCAATTGTGTTTGTGACATATACATTGAATTCGGAAAGGTCAACTTGTGTGTTTTGGTAAATTTTAGTGCTGAAAAATTTGCTTTCAATTGTGATGTCTGAAACTTGATTTTGTGGCTTAGAATTATCTTTGCATGAAACAAAAAATACTCCTGAAAACAGGAGTAAAACAAAGCAACAACAATTCAATAACCAACTCTTTTTCATTGACAAAATGTTACAATATTTTTAATTCTTAGTCAAGGGGTTTAAAGCCATTTCAAGAAAAATACTAAAGTTTTGTCTTTTTATATGTATAAAATAACCAAAATTTGTGCACTTTGACTGAAAAATGGGATTTGATTGATTTTTGAATTTTAATGTGTGTATATGAAAAAAAGTTTTGGAGATTAATTATTTTTTTATTTTGAATATTCAAATATTGTTTTTTGTCCAACATAGTCATGTAATGTGTCGCTGCATTTGTGATCGTCTTTCTCTTCAAGAACTAAACAAATATTTTTCCTCCAACATTTGATAATGTTTTATAGCCGTGTGATTTTTGTAGTCTTTAAAATAAGCAAAAATATGCAAGAAAAAAAGTCGCCCAAACTCTGATAAGTTCAAACGACTATTGCTTGGCGGAGTCAACGCTATCCAATTCTAACTTTAAAGTCTATGTTGGGGATAGGTGGATAAAAATTAAAATCTCATTGACTAAATGATAGAAAGAATACTTTAAAACTATTGTTAAGTTGTTTTGCTAAATCTATTGAAAAATTATTTAATATTTCTTGAAAGATGCTTGTTAAGTGTTCGGTTTTAAATTCAAATTGCATTTTTTCTTTATTATATCTCTCAGTATTTGTTATTGATTTGATTTTATATTTTTTACATAAATTGTCGCTACAACCAGCTCTAAACCAACTTTCAATCTCAATTATAACAGGAAAGCAATTATTTTGATTTAGAGATTTTATTTGATTTATTTTTTCTTGTAATTTTACATTTGGATTTTTTGTATCTGTATCAAATAGGAAAAAATATTTTTCATTCATCTTATTGAGTGTTTGTATATGCTTATTAATTTTATCATTCTTTTTGTTACTATATTGAACCACATTCTTTTCAATATCAGAGAAAAGAGATTCTATAAATAATTCGTCAGAAGGACCTTCTACAAAAAATGTTATCATTAGCTTGTTTCCTTTCTAAATTATTCCATCTAAGAAAAGGTCATCAAGACCTAATTCATTTTGTAAAAACATCTTAACTCTTTCATTATCCATTGGTTTATTGATAACAGTGGTTCCGTCCTTTTCTCTTTTTATACAAACAATGTCTTCCAAATTTGAATTTCTGACAATTTCAGCGTTATGTGTTGTAATAATAATTTGTTTATCCTTAGATACTTCATTTAGCATTTCTACTAGTTTTCTTATTACTTTTGGGTGTAAATTACGTTCCGGTTCTTCTAGAATAATTATATTATCTTCATCATTGAAATATAAAGATATAACAAGCGCCAACATTGACACTGTTCCATCTGATAAGAATTGAGAGTAAAGTGGTTTGTTAAAATATGATTCTTTCATCTGATAGGCAACAGATTTATCTATATTCTTCTTTATTTCAACGGATTGAATGTTTGGTAAACATGATTTCAACAAATTAAATAATTTATTTTTATTATTTCTATCTTTTAATAATGTTTCTAATACAACGCCGATATTAGAGCCATCTTCTTCCAAATTTCTTTTTGATGTAATTTGGCTAGGAGTTTTTAAGAGTTTAGGGTCAAAATCATAAATCTTAAAAAGTTCATTATTTTTAAAATAAATTGGTGGCAAAATATATCTTGCATGATTTAACATTAATTCTTTTTTAGATTCTTTCATAATGTAAGAGAATAGTTTGTATATTTCTTCATTCATCAAATCTTTTTCGTTAAACAAAGTTTTATTATCTATGATATTAGCTGAAAATTTCCTTCCATCTCTAGTAAAAAGCATGGAAAATTCACCTTGTTTAAACTCACCATTTTTTTCTCTCTTTTTATTGTTTTCATACAAAGAAAAAATAAGTTTTATTTCATCAAATATGACTTTAAATTGATTGTTTTTTTTCTTTGTTAATCTAAACATATAATCCATCTGTATAGGATTAAAATCATAATTTTTATCAAATTTTCTATACCAATCTTTATTGTCTAAAACAAGAGAAAAACCAATCTGCAGATAATCATCTATGGTATTTATGTTCATTAAATTATCAATTCCACCCATTAGAGATACTGCATCATCAATTCCATACATTAATATATAATTAATAAATTTAAGAGATGAAATAAGGTTTGATTTTCCAGAAGCATTAGCTCCTAAAATTATTGACTTGTTATTAAAGTCTAAACAACATTCTTTTATCGATTTATAATTTAAAAGATTTAGTGTCTTTAGTTTCATTTTATTAATACTCCTCATTTAACAACTCCATTATAACATATTTTTTATAAAAATCCATACCAATTCTATTATTCACTATAAATTCTTCTAATACAAGTTTCTATGTCATTAAAATATGAAATTATTGTCTAATAAAATAAAAAGAAGGATTTTTAAATCCTTCTCAAGTTGTTTTATCGATTGGTTTGCAAGTGAGAATAAACTTCTTTTGCAGTAAGATTTTTAGAGTTGTCAAAGGTTTCGGCAAAGTTTTTTAAGTCGGTTGCAAACATTAAGCTTATTCGTTTAAGTTGCTGATTTGAAAAACTTGCTCGTCCTAATTTTAAAGTATTATCTTCAAAATTAAACTTGGCTATATTCTCTTGTAATTCTTCACAATCAACAAAACATTTTGTGTTGGTATTAGTCATAAGCATTTATATTTTCATATAAAAACTTGTTAGCAGTGATACCAATTCCAATCCAGACTTCAATTTTGAAGTCGACTTGTAAATTTATCCAATTTAAGCGAGATGGATTTTCAATATTTGGTTTTTCAAAAGGAATAATTACACCAAAACATTCATGTAAAAAGAAAAACTGCACGCATTTCTCATTTTCACGATGGTGCGTACGGTTCACTTGTGGCGGAAATTCAACTAAACAAAGTTCAGCAAAAACATTGAATGTTGGCGAATGTAGATATCTTGAATTAACTGTAAGCATAACAAAATCAACAAAATTCACTATCTATCCAAGTGATTTTGGTGGCGAATATGAAGGAGTAAGTGCTTACGCAGTTGCCGATACAAAAACCGGAGCGACAATTGCAACAGCTGGTATTAACACATTCACGATTTCTGAAGCTGGAACATATACACTTGTTCTCAAATTAACAAAAACAGCAACAGGTAGTGCTAATGCTCCAAAAGATATATCTTTCCGTGTTGATTGGAAATAATCTAAATAGTAAAAATTAGCGTTATTCTCAACTTTATTTACATTTATTTATGGAAAATCTGACTTTTTATGCTATAATACAAGTATGAATAAAATTTTTTGCAAAAGGAACTTAATAGTTTGTGGTGTTATGTTTGGCGTTTTGCTTTGCATAATTTTTACACTTGTATTTGGCAAAACTGACCCCACTGAAAGCAATAAAAAAGCAAATGTTTTTATTTACTGTTTGGTGGCGATAGTGCTATCAATCGTGATGTTTGGTGCAATAATCAAAACTATAGATAAAAAGACAAAAATTTGTTTCATCATTTTGTTATGCTTGTTTGCTTTTTGGCTTGGAATAAAGATTTTCGACAAAGTGGCTGCCTTTAATGACAACAATGATTATACTTGGTATCTTTTGTATATTCCGCTGCTGTTTATCCCTGCCATGTGGTTTGTGACAAACAATCAAATCTACATCAAAAACAAAACATACAAAAGAGTTGTAGCAATAATTTCACTTGCCATATCCCTACTTTTATTATTGCTTGTTTTAACAAACGATTTTCATCAATTTGTGTTTGTGTTTCCAGAGGGAAGCGCTGGTTCGCACCCAAGTGATTATCGTTATAATTTTGGTTATTTCATTATTTATGCCTTTATTTTTGTGGAAATTTTGACAACAATCGTGCTGTTTTATGTTTTTTCGGTTAAAAAAACAACAATAAAACAAAAAATTTTACCAAGCATAGTCATTTTGCTTGTTGTGGTTTATAGCGTTGTTTATGTCGTCACAGATATTTCTGTTCCATATCTTTCGGATATGACGCTTGTTTACACAATTTTAGGAACAATGCTTGTGTATATCTCACTAAAATGTGGACTTGTCAAAAACAGTGGGGCATACTTTGAGTTCTTTGAAACAAACAACGTGCCTCTTGCCATTGTGAATGAAGAGGCGGATATTGAATATCAGAACGCAAGATATAAAAAGCAAAAACAAAGCAAGAACATGGTTTTGCAAAAACAAGAATTAAGTTCGGGAACATTGCTTGTTTTGGAAGATATTTCAAATTTGCGAAAACTCCAAAATGAGTTGGAACAAGAAGTTGAAAAACTTGAATACACAAACAAACTTTTGGAGAAAAACAAACAAGTTTTGCAAAAAGAAAAACAAATTGAGCAACACGCTTTGCTTCTTGACAAAGTTGAACAACAAATCAAAGACAAGCGGTTTGTTCTTGAACAACAACTGAATGATTTGCCAAAAGAAATCACAAAAGACAACAAGAAACAAACAAAACAAACATTAAATGAAATCAAAATGGTTGTGGGCTATCTAAAACGCAAAACAAGTTTGATTCTTCTTGCCGAACAAAAGAAAGAAATCACAAAAGAGGAGTTAAAACTTTTGTTTGACGAGAGTTTTAACGACCTTAAATGGCTTGGAATTAATGCGGGAATTGGGCTTGACCAAGAACCTGTTCCGATTGGAGTTGCAAGCAAATTCTATGATGTCTAT
>ENA-ORNF01002114-ORNF01002114.1-human-gut-metagenome-genome-assembly--contig:-NODE-2114-length-15464-cov-26.371341_pt1 | contig 15464 bp, 11 predicted proteins | sample MGYA00242110_ERZ509012 | MGnify/ENA primary metagenome ERZ509012 (study PRJEB26280, sample SAMEA2338714) | human gut metagenome | biome: human gut; feature: human-associated habitat; material: faeces...
TTGTTTGCATAAGAAATGCAGATTGTTAAAAACACAACAATATTATATGAGCCCAAACTCGCAGAAGAGCGATATGGTCCATGTGAACTGCCATGCACCTATCCAGTCTGCCATCATACCCTGCAGCACGGGGAACACCGCACCACCGAACACACCCATCATGAACACGCCCGAAGCGCGCGAGGTGTACTCGCCGAGTCCGTCGACGGCAAGCGTGAACACGCAGCTCCACATTACGGAGTGGAACAAGCCGACGACTGACAAGAGCCACAGATTCTCGGTGAGCATTGCGGCTGTCATTAGCACTATAGCGCCGAGCGCAACGGTGATGAGCATAGGGCGCGGCTTCACGCTCTTCATCGAAGCCGACACCATACGCCCGATGAGAAAGCCGCCCCAATAGATTGTAGCGAGCAAGGCTGGCGACACATTCAAGCCGCCGTCGCTCAGCTCCATAGCATGAAGGTTGATATTGTTGCCGATGCTCACCTCCGTACCTACGTAGAAGAAGATGGTGATGACGCCATACTTAAGATTGCGGAACGACCACACGCTGCGTGTGTTTCCGTCTGAAGCTGTTGTGTCGGTAGAGGCAGATCGTGTGCCCTCGATGTCGGGCAACGCGAGGCGGCGCGTTGTCATTGTTGTGACTACAATGCACAGAGTCATTAGTATGAACGGCAGCGTGAGCTGCGAAGCCTGCACGTTGTCGAGCGACACACCGGCGAACATTATGCCCGTCACGAAGAGCGGCGCAATGGTTGTGCCGAACGAGTTGACGGCGCAGGTGAAGTTCATGCGTTGCACGGCGCTTGTGCCTGGCAGCGGATATGCGGCGATGTACGGATTGATGACCACCTGAAGCATGGCTGCAGCCGTACCCATGAGGAACGAACCGACGAGGAACACGAAGTAGCCGAACGGCACAAAGTCGCCGTGTATAGCGACGCCTTCGCAGGGCACGTACTCGGCACAGAACGCAGAGGCGGTGTAGAACAGCAATCCGACGACCATCACTATGAGCGATCGCATCAGTGTACGCTTGTAGCCTATCTTGTTGAGCATACGCCCCGTGCGCGAGCTGTTAAGCAGATAGCCGAGGAAGAAGGCGAAGGAGACGAGTGTGGTGAGCGAGTTGCGCATCGTGGCGGCATCGGAGAGAAACGCCACCTTGAGCGGTCCCTGACACTGTCCGTTGACGGTGGTGAGGAAACCGACAATGAAGTATATAAAGGTAAGGAGCAGGAACGGACCTGCGGTCTTTAGGCTTAGGGTTTTCATATTATTTAGGGCTTTTAGGAGGGTTGAGGGTTGAGAGTTTTTATCAGTTGAGGGTTTTTATCAGTTGAGAGTTGAGAGTTGAGGGTTGAGAATTGAGAGTTGAGAGTTGAGAGTTATGATATGTAATGCAGCTGTAATATATAGCAAACATTTTTGGGGCTGTGGTAATCATAACTCTCAATTTTCAACTCTCAACTCTCAACTGATAAAACTCTCAACTATAATTTACAGAATTTCTTCGAGAGTCTTCATCGCTCCCTTGCTCTTTATGCTTTCCACCATGCGCAGATACGGCTGTGTGAAGTTGTGTGCTGCGCGCAGGTCGGTGCTGCGGAACGGAGAGAGCTGGAGGAAGTCGAGCGGCTCGTCGCTGTCGATGAGCTTATGGTCGTCTACGGTGAGCCACGGGTCAGCCACCTCAAACTGCTCGCCGTTGTCGTCGGTGTGATACTTCAGATAGTGGCGGTAAGCGGCGAAGAGATAAGCCACGCGGATAAGTTCCTTGTCGTCGCCAATCATCTTCTCGAGGTTAGGCATCACGTACACGGGGAACTTCGAAGCGCCGTCGAAGCAGAGACGAGCCACCTGGTCGCTCACGGTGCGGTTGCCGAAGCGCTCGCAGAGCGTCTGCTTGTACAGTTCGAGGTCGGTGTCCTTCGGAGCGGGCACGTACGGAGTGATGTCGATGTCCATAAACTGGCGCACGAACTTGGCGATGCGCTCGTCGTGCATGGCAGCATCCACCTTGCGATAGCCGTAGAGGAACGACGGATAAGAGAGCAGCGTGTGAGAAGCGTTGAGAAGCGAGAGCTTCATGTTCTCGAACGCCGTAACGTCGTCGGTCATCTGTGCTCCGACGGTCTCCCATGCGGGGCGACCGGCAGCGAAGTTGTCCTCAACGACCCACTGTATGAAGTCCTCGCAGTAGACTGGTGCCTTGTCGTCGGTGCCGTTCTCCTTGTTCAGTCGCTCTATGTCCTCGGGGCGTGTGGCTGGCGTGATGCGGTCTACCATCGAGTTGGGGAACGTCACGTTCTGTTCCATCCACGCGGCGAGCTCCTGGTCCTGCGCCTCGACGAACGACATGAACGCGCGGCGTGCGGTGTTGCCGTTGTGCTGCAGGTTGTCGCAAGAGAGAATGGTGATAGGTCCGGCGCCCGAAGCCTTGCGGCGGCGGAGTCCTTCTGCTACGTAGCCGAAGGCTGTGAGCGGATTGGCAGGGTTGGCGAGGTCGTGAGCCACCTGCGCGTTGTCGAGCATGAACTCGCCCGTCTGTCTTGATATGTTATAGCCGCCCTCGGTGATGGTGAGCGTTATGATGCGTATGTCGGGGTCGGCAATCTTGTCGAGGATAGCCTCCTTCTGCTCAATGCCCCAGTAGAGTTCTACGAGAGCGCCGAGACGATACACCTCGTTCTTGCCGTCGCGTCCGCATACGGTGAGCGTGTACTCGCCGTTCTGCTCCTTCAGAGCCTTGTACAGACGCTCGTCGCTGGGCAGAATCATTGCGCCACAGATGCCCCAAGAGCGCTGTGTGGGGTCTTCGAGCAGATGCGATGTCATGTACTCGAGGTGAGCGCGATGGAAGTTACCTACACCAAAATGAAGGATACCAGCCTTTACCGAATTGCGGTCGTAAGAATACTTGTTGATAACGTTTGTTGCCATAATCTTTTTAAGTTATTAGTTATTGTTTTTTAGTTATTCGTTTCTCTTTTCGCTTGCAAAATTAAGCTGCAAAAAGATTATGGCAAAGAAAAAAACGGAGGCAAACTTTGGGAACGTTTGCGGAAACGTTCCCAAAATCTGCAAACGTTTTAAATCTATTTTCGGGGAGGGTGAGTCAAAACGTTACAACTATTTGCAATGGCTACGGCAAGAATGCCGTAGCCTCCTACGGTTGTTTTGACTTTACTCTCGCGTTCTACTCGCCCGTAGAGGCTCTGCACTTCATCTCTGTGCGCAGCACTATGTGGCGGTTCTCGGCGTCGGGGTTGTTCACCTTCTCGAGCACCAGTTCGGCAGCGCGGCGGCCCATCTCGCCGAGCGGCGGCTCAACGGTGGTGAGCTTCGGGTAGACGATGGTTGAGAGTTCTGTGCCCGAGAAGCCTGCCACAGCCACATCCTCGGGTATGCGTCGTCCGAGCTCGCGCAGGCGGTTCATGGCTCCGATGGCGAGTGTGTCGGTGAAGGCGTAGACGGCGTCAAACTCCACACTGCGGCGCACGAGGTCGTCTACAGCCGCTGCGCCATCGGCGAAGGTCATGCCGGTCTTCACAACGAGCTGCGGGTCGTACACGCCGAACTTCTCCATGGCCTCGCGGTATCCATGCGCACGCTCTACGGCGTTATATACGTCGTCGGGTCCGTAGAGATAGGCTATGCGGCGGCGACCGAGCCTCACAAGATGCTCTGCCATGAAGTAGGAGTCGTTGTTGTCGTCTATCATCACCTGCGGCATGTTGTCGAGCCCGTGGGGTATGCGGTCGTAGAAGACGATAGCCATGCCCGCAGCGGCAAGGCGGCGGTAGGTCTCAAGGTTGTGCTTGTGGCTGCACATGCTCACGATGAGTCCGTCTACCATGAACTCCTCCATCATCAGCAGACTCTCGTGCTCGCGGTTCGGGTCCTCGTCCGACTCGGCTATCATCACCTTTTGGTTGTTCTTGTAGAGCACGCTCTGTATGCCCGCCACCACCTGCGAGGCGTAGGGCGTGTGCATCTCGGGCACTATGACGCCGATGGTGTTCGTGCGGCCCATCTTCAGGTTCATGGCGACGGGGTTGCGGCGGTAGCCGAGACGCTCAGCCTCGCGCAGCACAGCCTCGCGGGTCTCGCGGCGTATGTTCTTGTCGTCGGTGAGCGCGCGAGACACCGTCGACACCGAGATGCAGAGCTCGCGGGCTATGTCTTTTATAGTTACGTGTTTCATTGAGTGTTGAAAGGATTAGTGATTGTATCGGGGTTAGATATCTGTTGCAAAAATACAAAATTCAGCCGAATAACTCTTGATATAAAGCATGAAATCGCGGTCGGAGGGCGAACGTAACACATATTTCAATAAAAATGCAGTAACTTTGTAGTGCAATTCAGGATAACCACACAACACATTGCAAACGTTTGCATAAATTGGGAACGTTTCCGCAATCGTTTCCACGAATAAAGGCAGAAAAGAATCAAGAAGTATACTCCGGAATGGCTATCTTTGCCCATCAGAAAGAGTAACTAAATAAACCTATTTTATAAGTATATGAGCATCAATATCCAGAGAAATCAGAAGAAAAGAGTAGTAATCGTTGGTGGCGGACTCGGCGGACTGCGCCTTGCAGAAGACCTCTACGGGTCGGGTATGCAGGTAGTGCTGATCGACAAGAACAACTTCCACCAGTTTCCACCGCTTATCTATCAGATAGCGTCGGCAGGTATCGACCCGAGCAGCATCTCGTTCCCCTTCCGACAGATATTCCGCAAGCGCAAAGACTTCTATTTCCGCATGGCTGAGGCTCGTATGGTAGACACCGAGAAGAAGATTCTGCAGACCTCCATCGGCAAAATCGACTACGACTATCTCGTATTAGCAGCCGGTGCTACGACCAACTTCTTCGGCAACAAGAACATCGAGGAGTGGGCCATACCGATGAAGACGGTGCCCGAGGCGATGGGCCTGCGCAACGCCCTGCTCTCCAACTTCGAGCGCGCTCTCACCTGCGCCACTGAGGAGGAACGCCAGGAACTGCTCAACGTCGTCATCGTGGGCGGCGGCGCAACGGGCGTAGAGATTGCCGGCGCGCTTGCAGAGATGAGACGCTACGTCATACCGTACGACTACCCCGACATGGACTCGTCGTTGATGCACATATACCTCATCGAGGCGGGCGACCGCCTGCTTGCCGGTCTCTCGCAGGAGTCGTCGCAGAAAGCGTACGAGTTCCTCAAGAGCATGGGCGTAGACATACAGTTCGGCAAGATGGTGACCGACTATCGCGACCACAAGGTCATCATGAAGGACGGCACCGAGATACCTACACGTACGTTCCTCTGGGTGTCTGGCATCAGAGCCAACGCCATGCCCGGCATCGACGAGAGCCACATGGGCCGCGGCTTCCGCTTCAAGGTGGACGAATACAACCGCATACCTGGCGTCGAAGACGTGTACGCCATCGGCGACCAGTGTCTGCAAACCTCCGACGCAGCCTACCCGAACGGACATCCGCAGGTGGCGCAGGTGGCTATACAGCAGGCTAAGAACCTCGCCAAGAACCTCAAGCTCATCAACCAGGGCGCAGACAGCAACGCTCTCACCGCATTCCGCTACAAGAACCTCGGCTCGATGGCTACCATCGGACGCAACAAGGCGGTCGTGGAGATTGGCAAATTCCGCAGTCAGGGCTTCTTCGCCTGGGTGCTGTGGCTCGTCGTCCACCTGCGTTCTATCCTCGGTGTGAAGAACAAGATGATGGTGCTGCTCAACTGGCTCTGGAAGTATATCAGCTACAACGACTCTATCCGCATGATCACCTACGCCACAAAGCCGCGCGAGGTGGAAGAGCGTATGAAACGCGAGCAGACAACCCACCTCGGAGAGGACTTGATGGAGTAAATAGTGTTGCCACTCCATTACAACAACATTGCCACGCTACTACAACAACATTGCCACGCTACCGCAACTTCATTGCCACGCTACCGCAACTTCATTGTCGCAGCGTGGCAACAACCTATGTTTAGGCATCAACCTAATTTAAAAGAAATGCTGAGGTTGGAAGATAAATCGTTTAGACTGGAAGATAACCAGCCATAAGCTGGAAGATAGGCTGGCAGATAACCCGTTTCTGAAGTTATCTGCCAGCCTTTATTGTGTTTATAATGTGCGAGTTACGGCGAAAATGGAAGATATGGTAGATTTTTTCAGCTACACTACTTATCTTGGAGTAATAACCTACGCCGATTATCATGTCGAGGTTGTAGTAAGCTACAGAGTATGTTTTACTATCAGATGCAGTTGTTGCAAAAAATGCAACAACTGATTTTTCCTCCAACTCCCCATCCTCCAACACATTCTTTACGTGTCGTGAAATAGTGGATTTGTTGCGCTGGAACAGTTCAGCCATCTGGTCAAGCGAGAGCCAGACGGTATCGTTTTGCAGTTTCACCTCTATCTGCGAATCTCCATCAGGTGTTTGATATAACAGAAATTGTCCTTTATCCATAATGTTATAATAGTATTAAGATGCAAATATATGGCTTTTCTCTGATATTCTGCTCGTTCTGTGATTAAATAAAGAAGTAAAGCTCGATTTTTCCTTTTCTTAGCTAAACATTTGTGATTCTCACTTAAATTCTGTACTTTTGCGATGCTGATTGGAGACTCTGTGTAAAAGCAGGGAAAAGCCAGTTAGTCAAGAAGGCGTATCAAGCTATTCATACCGCTCTAAAATGTCTGGAAAACAAAGAAGAAAGGTATTAATGAATAGAGACGATATGCCCTTCCTTGGTGTATATGATAATGTTCGGTACAGCCCTAATTGTACCCATACATAATCTGCACTGGGGATGGGGCTGTAGTTTCTGTACATTCATACCAAAGGTTTTATTTCCAGACTACCTAGAGCGAGGGATGGCAGATACGAAACTCCATCCCTTTTTGTATCTATACCATTAATCGCCATGAGTTTGTGGAGTTGTATTGGTGAAAAATGAAAAAGGAAATGGATATACATAAAAAGTTTCGTCTTATAGGTTTTTACAACAAGCCAAATCAGAACATGTACGAAGAATTGGTGTTTGTTGAAGAAGCAACTGAACTTGCGAAATTATTAGGAAGTTCTATAAATTCTATTGTCTCCAACAATGAAACAGATTCTCTTTTTCGCAGTATCATAAAAAGCAATACGGTCTTCATCTTAAAAAACAAGGATAATGAGCTGGCAGCATACTATCCATACAAAGGAATTGCAAGACTGTCAGATGTTCGTTATGAGAAAAAAGATATAAATCAAGTACCATTAAAGTATAAACGATGGTTTTTTCCTGGGGAAAACATAAAACTAATCTTAGAAAACCGCAATTTGTCAGACACCTCTGACAGTTGTTTTTCTTTACCAAACAACTTGTTCGAAATGCCTTCTGTAAATAATGATGATGAGTATATAGGTATAATCAACGAAGAATATAGAAATCCGAAAGCCATTGCAAATCTGATAAACTATTTGGCAGAAACATACAGAATTGATAATGACATAGCGACAAAGAAGTCTTTCGCTTTTCGTTTAACAGGAAGACTTAGACCGAAAGATGACGAATTCAAGAGAGTAATTCATTGGAAGACCGAAGACACACAAAAACTATTCTACATATGCAATAAATTCTACACCTATGGCAAAAGGGGATGTGGCAAATACGACAAGATGAAGACTTTCTTCATTGCAGATGAAGACCCCAAATTTAAAACAAAAGGAAGCTCTTATGCAGCAAGGGCTGGATCTGACTTTGAGAATAAAATGGCATCTTGGTTTACAGTATAGAACATATATTGTAATACCAAATAGGTCTTGTTTTTCCCTTTCATGTTATAGTTCTGTTATACTGGGTTATATTATTGTTATCTTTATGGAAAGCAATTTTATTGTTATAAATTTGCATCATAAAAATATAAATTATGAAAAAAGAGACAATAAAAAAGGTAGGAAAGTATGCACTATGGACTGCAGCTGCAGTCGTAGTAGTTGGAACTGTTGTAATATACCAGCCCAAACCTGGCAAGCCATCTCGTCGCGCTTTATTCCGTAGTGACAACATACCAAAGAAAGCATTCAATTCAAGAATCCGTGCAAACTTCCAGAGTCTAATCCAATTGGTTAAACATGGTGAACTATGCGTACCATATAAGATTGGCGACAAATACTATACTGGTCATAACAGAGAATTAAACAATAAAATAAAGCAAGGGTTTGATACAGTTAACAACGCTATAAAAGAATCTCTAGAACCTCGCAATGTACAGGTAATTGCCCAAACAATTATGAGTAAAGACACAAGAAGCTATTTTGACATTGAGGAAGAAGAGTACGATAACATGTCAGAGGAAGAGCAGGAGCAAATTGATGAGAATCAGTTTGATGTCATGGACGATATAATGTTCCCAGATGGTCATGATGACGACGACTAAATAAAAATCCCTACAGCTATGATAGCCGTAGGGATATATTTTATACTATTAGTATATCTCACAAGAATTACTTCTTGTTCAATGCGAGGTCGATAGCAACGGCGATAGCTACAGAAGCACCTACCATCGGGTTGTTACCCATGCCGAGGAAGCCCATCATCTCTACGTGAGCAGGTACTGAAGAAGAACCTGCGAACTGAGCGTCAGAGTGCATACGGCCGAGAGTATCGGTCATACCGTAAGAAGCAGGACCTGCTGCCATGTTGTCCGGGTGGAGTGTACGGCCTGTACCGCCACCAGAAGCAACTGAGAAGTAAGGCTTACCTGCGAGGATACGCTCCTTCTTGTATGTACCAGCTACCGGGTGCTGGAAACGTGTCGGGTTTGTAGAGTTACCTGTGATAGATACGTCTACGTCCTCGCTCCAGTTGATAGCTACACCCTCCCGAACGTCGTTAGCACCGTAGCAGTTAACCTTAGCGCGCGGACCGTCTGAGTAAGCGATGCGGTCTACTACCTTCAGCTCGCCTGTGTAGTAGTCGAACTCTGTCTTAACGTATGTGAAGCCGTTGATGCGGCTGATGATCTGAGCAGCGTCCTTGCCAAGACCGTTGAGGATAACGCGCAGCGGGTTCTTGCGAACCTTGTTTGCCATCTCTGCAATCTTGATAGCACCCTCAGCAGCTGCGAATGACTCGTGACCTGCCAAGAAAGCGAAGCACTGTGTCTCCTCGCGGAGAAGACGAGCAGCGAGGTTGCCGTGGCCGAGACCTACCTTGCGGTCGTCAGCTACAGAACCAGGGATGCAGAATGCCTGCAGACCTACACCGATTGCCTCAGCAGCGTCAGCTGCTGTCTTAACGCCACGCTTGATAGCGATGGCTGCGCCTGCAACGTATGCCCACTTTGCGTTCTCGAAGCAGATGCGCTGTGTGTCCTCACACATCTGATAAGGGTCAACACCTGCAGCTTCGCAAATCTCGTTAGCCTCTTCAAGGCTCTTGATTCCCTCAGCGTTGAGAGCGGCAAGAACCTGAGCCTCGCGGCGCTCCTGACTTTCGTAACTTACTTTTCTAATCATAGTTGTGTATCTCCTTATTATTCTTTACGTGGATCAATTGCTTTAACAACACCCTGCTCGGCAGTTGTACGACCGTAAGAGCCAGTGAACTTCTTCACAGCCTCGTTAGCGTCCATACCGTTCTTGATAGCTTCCATCATCTTGCCGAGGTGAACATACTCATAACCGCAAACCTGGTTGTCCTTGTCGAGGAACTGACGTGTGATGTAGCCCTCTGTGAGCTCCAAGTAGCGTGTACCCTTAGCTACTGTACCGTAGAGAGTACCTGTCTGTGAGCGAAGACCCTTGCCGAGGTCCTCAAGACCAGCACCGATTACGAGACCGCCCTCAGAGAATGCGCTCTGTGTACGTCCGTAAACAATCTGGAGGAAGAGCTCGCGCATAGCTGTGTTGATAGCATCGCAAACGAGGTCAGTGTTCAGAGCCTCGAGGATTGTCTTGCCCGGGAGGATCTCAGAAGCCATAGCTGCTGAGTGAGTCATACCAGTGCAACCGATAGTCTCAACGAGAGCCTCCTGGATAACGCCGTCCTTAACGTTCAGAGACAGCTTGCAGGCACCCTGCTGCGGAGCACACCAACCCACACCGTGAGTATAGCCAGAAATATCCTTAATCTCCTTGGCATAAATCCATTTTCCTTCCTCAGGAATTGGAGCCGGTCCGTGGTTAGGACCCTTTGCGACAACGCACATGTTGTCTACTTCTTTTGAATAAATCATAATCGGTTATAATAATTTAAATTATTAATGTGTAAAGTCTTTTCTACGAAAGCGGCATAAACTTTTACGTCTCACCCCCTTTACGCTTACAAAATTACAAAAAAAGAATTATACTATACCTATTTTGAGGTATTTTTTTGTTTTCATTTCACGAATTATTCATTATTTGTTTTTTGTTTGCACTACGATCCGTGTGTATTACTGGCTTTGTCTTTCGTTAATATCCAGGGTTTTGCGCGAGATTAGGGTTCAGTTCGCATGCTTTTTCCGGAATCGGGAAAACTATAGTGTATCCCTTCTTGTCGGCGGCTGACGGTGTGTGGATGTCGTACGGCTCGCAATAGGTGCCGAAGCGTATCATGTCCTGCCGGCGCCAGCCTTCCCACACGAGTTCGAGCAGACGCTCGTCGAGGATGTTAGCGAGTGTGGCTGCAAGCGATGGCATTCCGGCACGCGAGCGCACGGCGTTGAGTTGCTCGTCGCCCGTCTCTCCGTTTCTCACCTTTGCCTCTGCCTTCATCAGCAGCACGTCGGCGTATCTGTAGAGTACGATGTCGTTGTCGGGCATACGTCCGTCGGAGTAGGCTGTGCGGTCTACCTCATACTTCTTCATGCGTGCTCCTGCCGTCTCAATGTATTTGCTTGCCGTGAGGTTCTGCTCGACGGCGAGCGGCATATACTGGAGCGGTGTGCCGTCGTCGAGGGTTACATACTTGCCGTCCACCTCCACCCTACCCGTGTAGAAGTTAAGTTCGAGGCGCGTGTCGGGCGAGGCTGTGCCGTAACCGTTTACAGCCATGGTGTGCAGCGTGGCGCAGGTGCCGTTCTCGGAAGCTCCGCCGTATGCACCGCCGTGTGCGTAATGGCGCGAGCGGAACAGATAGTGGAACTCGTTCAGATATAGCATCTTGTCCAACGGAATGGTGAAGATGTTCTCCTTCGAGTTTTCGTTGTGCACGGCGAAGTTGCTTGCATAGTCGCTCTCGAGCGAATATCCGGCGGCCGCAATCAGGTCGCAGTAGTGGACGCAGGTCTGCCATGCGTTCTTCTGTGTGCCGTCGATGTCGAACAATATCGTCTTGCCGTCGGGCCGTGACGAGTCGGTCCAGTTGTTGTCGGTGTACACTTCGGCGTTGAGGGCGAGTTTGGCAAGCAGGAACCATGCCACCGGACGCGTCACCCTACCGTAGTAGTTGCCCTGCAGATTGCTGTGCTCAAGGGGCAGAAGCGGTGCCACGGTCTGCAGCTCGTTCACGATATAGCTGAACACTTCGCTGCGCTCGCTCTGCCGTATGTCGGCTGTCTTCTGCGCTGTCGACTCAAGTATGGGTATACGTCCGAACATGTCCATAGCATAATAGTAGAACATGGCTCTAACGGCTCTCACTTCCGCCTTGTACTCGTCACGCTGCCGGTCAGTAAGCAGCGCCTTGTACTGGTCTATCGTCTCCAACGACTTTGTGGAGAGCACGATAACCTTATAGAGATATTTCCAAACGTTATACAGATCGGTGTCGGTGGCAGTCCATGTATGGTTGTACATGTTTTGCCAGAGTCCGCCGTCATACCAGTTGCCGCCACGTATGGGCATGATAGCCTCGTCGGTGGTCAGCGTGTTGTAGTCGTATATGCCGCGGCATGTGCCTTGCAAGCCTTCGCCCTCCTCGTGTGCACCTATATAGTTGTACAGCGAAGCTACGGCGTTGACGTACAGGCTGTTGGCAGAGTCGTAGATATTATGCTCCGGCAACTGGTCTTTTGGTGTTTCGTCGAGACAACTCGCCAGCGAGAGCGAAAGGGCGAGAACAGACAATGCGAAAAATTTATGTTTCATAGTCATTAATCGTTACGTTGGTGAAAACATTTCGGGCTGTCTAGAATTGCACGCTCACTCCTATGGAGTAGGTTCGGTACGTAGGATAGCAGCGCTTGTCGTCGATGCCCATTGACGAGTTGACAACATAGGAGTTGATCATCGGTGTCAGTCCGCTGTAGGACGTGATGGTGGCAAGGTTGTTGACACTGCACGACACACGCAACGAGCGCACTATATTGCTCTTCACCGGCACGTTGTAGCCTATGGTGAGATACTCGAAGTTGAGATAGTCGCCACGTTCGAGCCAATAGTCGGACACGTTCTGGTCGACAATGTTGCGTTCGGGCGCACCCTTTATAACGTTGTATATCGGGAACGACGACATGTTGTTGTATGCCAATGCCGTACCGTTGAATATCTTGTGTCCGAAGGCTCCGTTCATCTGCAGCGACATATAGAAGTTCTTGTAGCGCAGCGATATGTTGGAGCCGAGCGTTGCCTTTGGCGTAGCCTGTCCGCAGATGCGTCGGTCGCCACCGTCGCCGAAGTCGATGGTGCCGTTGCGGTCGAGGTCTTCTATCCTATACTTCATTGTGCCCTGCTCGTCCTTGTAGAGTCCAGTGCAATGAGGCAGATAGAACACGCCCAAGGGTTGTCCTACTATCTGGTAGAGCACATGATTGTTGTCGCCACCGTTCTGTCCGGCTCCATCTATGGAGCCAATGGCTGTGATGTTGGCAGCCGACATATTCATGCCGTTATAGTTGCCAGAGAGCGACAGCAACTTATTCTTCTGGAACGAGAGGTTCATGCTCACGTTTAGGTCTATATCCTTTGTCTGCACCGGGGCGATAGAGAAACCGATCTCAAGACCCTGGTTCGACATAGCGCCGATGTTTGCCAACAACTTGTCGTAGGCAAACGGCGGCACGGGCACGTCGTAGGAGTAGAGCATGTCGGTGGTCTTAGAGTAATAGTATTCGGCGGTAAGCATAAGGCGGTTGTGCCACAGTCCGATCTCGCCACCGATATTGAACGTCGACTTTGTCTCCCATTTCAAGTCGGGGTTGTTGTTGCGTATGGTGCCGAGCGTTACGGTAGGCGTGTTGTTGACGGGTACGATGCCCGTCTGCTGCACGTTGTTCATTGTGGTATAGGCAGATATGCCGCCCAGATTGCCCGAGTGTCCGTAGCCGGTGCGCAGTTTCAGTGCGCTTATTCCGTCGAAACCGCTTAAGAAGTGCTCTTTCTTAATATCCCATTCTGCCGAGACAGACGGGAAGAAGCCCCATGTATGGTCGTCGCCCACCATAGACGAACCGTCGCCACGCATAGTGAGCGTGAGCTTATACTTATTATATAATGTATAGGAGGCGTTTGCCATGACCGACGCCAGCGACTGGTCTTCGTAGATGCTGCCCGTAGCGCCATAGGGACGCGACGCAGTGACTCCGATGTTGTCGTAGCCGAACTCGTTTGTTGTTATGCCCTTGGCGCGTGTCCAGAATGCCGTGCGTTCCTGGTAATGATATTCGGTGGAGAGTCCGGCAGACAGCGAGTGGATGCCCCATGTATGGGCATAGTCGAGCGAGACATTGCCGAGATACTCCTGTTTCTTGAACTCGTCGCGATATACGTTGCCCTGCGCCCACAACCATGTCGGGCAGAACTCAGAGTTCTCGTTTGAGGTGTAGGAGTAGCTGCCGAATGCCGACAGATTGAGCGACGGCGCAAGCTTGTAGAGCAGTCGCATGTGGGTATTGAAGTACATCTCCTTCTGGTCGCTACGTTCGGCAAGTACGGCAGAAGGCGGATTGATATGATATGCAGAACCGTTCTTTGTCCAGTTGCCGTTGGCGTCGCGTCCGGCTGGATAAGTAGGGTTCTGGCATGCAGCGGAGTAGAACAGCATCTGCGGGTCGAAGATGTCGTTGTTCTTGTACGTAGAGCCGAACACACCGAAGTCGCCGACGAGACGGTTGTCGAAAGCATGCTGCGTGACATCAATCTTTGCCACAAAATTGTTGTAGTCCTTAGTCTTTATGATGGTATTATGGTCGATATAACCGAACGACGCACGATAGTTCGACTGTTCCGAGCCACCGCTGAAAGCCAGGTAATGGTTCTGGACGAAGCCGGTTCGGGTGATTACGTCGTAGAAGTTGTTTTTGTATCCGCCGTTGTTGGCATATACCCCGAGGCATTTGGCTGTAGCGAGATATTCGTCAGCCGAAAGCATGTCGAGTTTCTTTGACATGGCTTCCAGTCCGATGTTTGTCTCGTAGGATATCTGGAACCCTTTGCCCGTGCCCCTCTTTGTCTTCACCTCGATAACGCCCGACGCACCACGCGAGCCATAGAGTGCGGTCTCGGCGGCATTCTTAAGCACCGAGAAACTCTCGATGTCGGCAGGATAAATGGTGGAGAGCGTGGCTATGTCGCTTGTCACGCCGTCGATGATGACGAGAGGGTCGTTGCCTCCGACTATAGATGTGGTGCCGCGCACTCGCACCGACGAGAGCTGCGCCATACGGTCCATGCCGTTCGAAGTAACGTTAACACCGGCTGCATTGCCGTTCAACACGTCGAGGGCATTGTTTACGATACCTTTGTTCTGTGCCTTCAAGTATGTGGGGATTGTGTCGCGATGCACGTTCAGCTCCTGCACCTGAGCAGTGGCAGATGTAGGCATCAGCAGCGACACGGCTGTCGCAGCAAGTAAGTATTGGTATGGTTCCAGGTGTCTCATCATCTGTTCGTAGTATATTTATGTTCTCAGTGAACTGTTCGGTTTTGGGCTGCTAAATTACAAATTATTTTGCTATTAAACAAATAGACACATGCCATGTTGCCACCACGAACCTTTTTTATGTTAAAACATGATGTAATGTTTTGCTAATCAGATAATAATAGGTAACTTTGCAGAAAATCTATAATACAACAAATCAATTCTTTTTATTTCAAAACAATGAAACAACTTTTACGTAACGTAAGCGCACTGATGGCTTTGCTTCTTGTCAGTGTGTTGGGCATTGTTGATGCTAAAGCAGAGACAATTACCCCCCCAACTGGTAATGACGTATGTCTGTTGAGTTCACTCGACCTGACTACTGTCACTTATTTCAACGACGATAATAAGAATAAGGTGTATGCCGACAAGGCTACATTTGGTACACCGCTTATTATAGCCGGCAACACTTACACAACGGGTGTAGGCACACATGCTCCTTCAAAATTTGTGGTGAAGGTGAATGGTGCCAAAAGTTTTCACGCTATTTTCGGTATTGATGCAGCAGCACCTAATCAGGCTAAGCACGGTATCGTTGACTACACCGTCACTACTTACAACGGCTCATATAATATTGTTGTGTTTTTAACAATCTGCATTTCTTATGCAAACAA
>ENA-ORNF01002118-ORNF01002118.1-human-gut-metagenome-genome-assembly--contig:-NODE-2118-length-15448-cov-3.258559_pt1 | contig 15448 bp, 9 predicted proteins | sample MGYA00242110_ERZ509012 | MGnify/ENA primary metagenome ERZ509012 (study PRJEB26280, sample SAMEA2338714) | human gut metagenome | biome: human gut; feature: human-associated habitat; material: faeces...
AGTAAAATTGGTTTATAAAATTTAATAATCAAAAACGATGATTTTGGACAAGTTTTAAATGGGTCTGGGTTACAGAGAGTTGCAGTTGGCTGAGATGCAAACGAAGGATATTTAAAATATCACCAAATAGTTGGAACTGTGAAATTTTTAAAGTAATGGTTCTCGCATAAGTTTTATATTTTTGACACTGGCGTAACAAGTGTCGGAGGTGACTTCAAAAAAATAGAATGGTAACAATAAACCCGAGTGATTGTTTTCTATTGGTTCAATCACTTGGGTAATTTTTTTATAGGAGAGAAATATGAAAAAAGAAGAAGCAAATGTAGATTTTGTGAAAATGGAAAAAGAGATGCTAGAAGTTTGGGCTAAAAACCATTACTTTGAAAAACTTGTAGAGCAAAACAAAAACGGTAAAAGATTTAAGTTTCTAGATGGTCCAATGACTGCAAATAACCGTGCAGGTGTGCATCATATTTGGGGAAGAACCTTAAAAGATATGACTATTAAATATCATAGCATGAAGGGGGATTCGCAAGCATACCAAAATGGCTTTGATGCACAAGGACTATGGGTTGAAGTTAATGTAGAAAAAGAACTTGGCTTAAATGGTAAACCAGAAATTGTGAAATATGGTCTAGACAAATTTACCAACAAGTGTATGGAAAGGGTTAAATTCTTTGCAAATGAAATTACAAACCAATCTATAAGAATGGGCCAATGGATGGACTGGGACCACAGTTATTTTACAAATACTGACGAAAACATCACATCTATTTGGTATTTTTTGAAAACTTGCTATGAAAAAGGTTGGATAGTTAAGAAAAATAGACCAATGGTGTGGTGCCCTCGTTGTGGAACAAGTTTAAGTGAACATGAAATGAGTAACTCATATTCTGAAGTAACTCACACCGCAATATACTTAAAATTGCCAGTTTTTGGTAAAGACTATAAAATGGTCGCTTGGACAACTACTCCATGGACACTATCTGCAAACGTTGCTTTAGCGGTTAACCCAAATCTTGACTATGCTTTAGTTAAAGTGTTAAGCACTGGCGAAAAATTAGTTATGGGTGCAAATGCTGTTAAAAGAGTATTAAAAGGTGACGGGGAAGTCGAAAAGACATTTAAAGGAAGCGAGCTTGTAGGCTTGACTTATGAAACTTGTTTCCCAGAACTAACCGAACAACAATTTACACATAGGGTTGTGGCTTGGGAAGATGTAGCTGAAGACGAAGGTTCTGGCGTTGTTCATATCGCCCCAGGTTGTGGTGTGGAAGACTTTGAATTGGGTCTTAAAAATGATTTACCACAAATTTGCCCAATAGACGAACAAGGTGTAATGCTACCAAATACTGGATTTTTAGCTGGCAATAAGACAACCGATGTTGTAGATATGGTAGTTAATAGACTAAAAGCAGATAATAAACTATTATATAGCCATAGCCATAAACATAGTTATGCTCACTGCTGGAGATGTAAAACTGACATTGTGTACAAACTGGTAGGTACATGGTATATAAAAATGGATGAAATTCGACCAATGGCACTAAAAGCAATTGAAGATGTTGAATTTAAACCAGCTTATGCTAAAAAACGTATGCAAGATTGGTTAAATAATATGGGCGACTGGAATATCTCTAGAAGCAGATTCTATGGGCTTCCATTGCCATTCTATATTTGCCCTAAGTGTGGCAAGATGCACGTTGTTGGCTCGCTAGAAGAATTGAGAGAACTTGCAGTAGACAAAGAAAAGGTAGATAAAATTCCTAACTTGCATAGACCTTGGATAGACGATGTAGAAATTATGTGTTCTTGCGGAGAAAAGGTTAAAAGAGTGTCAGAAGTTGGTGACTGCTGGCTAGATGCAGGTATTACACCATTTAGCACTAAAAAGTACTTTACAGATAAAAAATACTTTAATGAAAATTTCCCAAATGACTATGTTTGCGAAATGATAGAACAAATTAAATTATGGTTCTATTCGCTTTTGATTATGAGTGTTGTTTTAACAGGTAAAGCACCATATAAAAAGGTTGTAACTCACCAATATGTTAAGGACGAAAATGGCAACGAGTTCCATAAGTCTGGCGGTAATAGTTTGGATGCAGATAAAGTAGCAGACGAAGTAAGTGCTGACGCTATTAGATATTTGTATGGCTCTGCTAACACAAATAATGAAATGCGTTTTGGCTACAATCTATGCAACGAAGCACGTAGAAAAATACTTGCGTTCTGGAATATTTATACATTCTTTGTAACTTATGCGGTAATAGATAACCCAGATATAGCTGGCTATAAAATCAACTATAAAAACCTTAATATAACCGATAAATGGTTACTTGAAAAAGTAAATCAATTTGTTGCTAACGCTGATAAAGCATACGACGATAACCGTCAATACGATGTAGTTAAAGACTTTGAAGTTTTGGTAGATGATATATCTAACTTCTATATTCGTGCAAACAGAAAGAGATTCTGGAAAAATAGTTCAACCGACCAAATGGATGCATACTGGTGCTTGTATTATGCAATTAAATCATTAACACAAGTAATGAGCCCAATAATTCCATTTGTAACTGACCATATTTGGCACAACTTGGTTGTAAGTGTAGAACCAAACGAAGCACCAAGCGTTCACTTGTCTAAATTCCCAACACCATTAAAGGATGTAAACTTTGGTGATATCGTTGGTCAAGCCGACAAGGCAAGGGAAGTTATAAACCTAGCACTAAAACTAAGAAACGAATATAACTTAAAAGTAAAACAACCTCTATCTGCACTATATGTTCAAGGCGACGATAGTTATAAAGATGCCGTAACCGCATTTAAAACTATAGTATTAGACGAATTAAATGTTAAAAACATAATATTCAACGCAGATAACAACAAGTTTAATGATGTTAAAATAAAGTTAAACTTTAAAGAAGCAGGGGCGGTGCTAAAAGGCGAAGTAAATAATGTTAAAACATATCTTGAAGGCTTAAGCCTAGAGGAAAGTGCAAAACTAGCAGAAGAACTAAATTCTGGCGAAGTTAACCTAGATAAATATGGAAAACTTCCAGCAAAACTATTTATGGTTGCACTAGTTCCAAAGGCAGAATTTGCTGTTGCACACTTAGACAACACGCTTGTAGCATTAGATACAGTTGTAACAGACGAACTTAAAAAAGAAGGCGTTTCTCGTGAACTAACAAGAAGTTTGCAAGTTGCAAGAAAAGAAGCCGACTTTGATTTAACCGATAGAATTATTTTAGACTTTACTGGCTCTGATAAAGAGATATTAGACCTAGTTGAGTATGATAAAGATAAGATAATGGCAGAGACATTAGCGGTTGATATTAAACCACTAGCAAAGTTTGATATAGAAAAGACATTTGACCTAAGTTTAGGTAAAGTTGTTGTTAAACTTAAAAAAGCATAAAAAAATAACCACTTTGGAATTTTCCAAAGTGGTATTTTTTTAACCATTCAATTCTTGTTTTCTTTTGAAGTCCATTCTTCCGCGTTGTGTGTGGTCTAGAATAATTTTTCTCATTCTTAAAGATAGTGGGGTAATTTCTAATAGGTCATCTTCTTGAAGGTATTCAATAAATTCTTCTAGTGTTGGCTTTTTAACAGGTTCTAGACGTAGTGCTTCATCACTAGAACTACTTCTGGTGTTGGTTAAATGTTTCTTTTTGCATACGTTAACAATAATATCGTCGCCTTTTGGGTTAAATCCAACAACCATTCCGCCATAAACTTTATCGCCAGGAACAACAATAAGTTTTCCACGATCTTGAATGTTATATAGACCATATTGAACTGCTTCGCCTTCTTCTAGTGCAATCAAGGCGCCTTGGTCACGACGTACAATTGTACCCTTAAATGGTTCGTAGTCGTAGAAAGTGCTATTCATAATACCTTCACCTTTGGTGTCGGTTAAAAATTGACTTTTGTAACCAAACAAGCCTCTGGCAGGGATTAAAAATTGAAGTTTGGTTCTGCCGTTTCTATTTGACATACTAGATAGTTCACCTTTACGGCTTGCAAGTGTATTTATTACTGTGCCAGCGCAATTTTCAGGAACATCTATTAAAACATCTTCAATTGGTTCACATTTAACGCCATTAATATCTTTAAATAAAACTCTTGGCATACTAACTTGCATTTCGTAACCATCTCTACGCATATTTTCAATTAAAATTGAAATGTGCATTTCGCCTCTACCAAGAACTCTAAAACTATCTGCACTATCAGTATCAAAAACTTTTAAACTTAGGTCTTTTGTTGCTTCTTTATAAAGTCTTTCACGAAGGTGTCTACTGGTGCAGAATTTACCTTCTTTGCCAGCGAATGGGCTATCATTTACACTAAATACCATTTCAACGCTTGGTTCGCTAATTTTAACGAATGGTAGGGTAGAAATGTTATTTGGGTTACTTAAACTATCGCCAATTGTAACGTCGGTAGAGCCCGCTACCATAACAATATCACCAGCTGAAACTGATTTAACAGGAACTCTTTGAAGACCAGTGTATACAAATAGGTTTTGAACCTTGAATGATGTCTTTTTGTTTGGGTCAAAGTAGTTTGTTACTGCAATGTTATCGCCAACCTTAATTTCGCCTTGTTCAACTTTACCAACTGCAAGTTTGCCTAAAAAGTCATTTTGTTCTACGCTACTAACTAGCATATTAAATGGTTTTGTAGGGTCGCCGTTTGGAGCAGGGATGTGGTCAACAATGGTATCAAATAATGGCTTAAAGTCGGTGCCTGCAGAATTAATATCGCAAGAAGCATTACCAAATCTTGCTGAAGCGTATACAAATGGGCTATCTAGTTGTTCGTCGGTTGCGTCTAGTTCCATTAATAGTTCTAGAACTTCGTCTTTAACCTCGGCTAGTCTGGCGTCTTTTCTATCAATTTTATTAACAACAACTATAACCTTTAGGTTAAGTTCTAGTGCTTTTTGCAAAACAAATCTTGTTTGTGGCATAGGTCCTTCAAAAGCATCTACAACAAGCAAAACGCCATCAACCATCTTAAGTACACGTTCTACTTCGCCACCGAAGTCTGCGTGTCCCGGGGTATCTACAACGTTTATTTTTAGGTCTTTATAGAAAAATGAAGCATTTTTACTTAAAATTGTAATTCCTCTTTCTCTTTCTAGCGTGTTACTATCCATAACACGGTCGGCAACTTCTTGATTTTCTCTAAATGCACCGCCTTGTTTTAACATTTCGTTAACAAGACTTGTTTTGCCGTGGTCAACGTGTGCAATTATTGCTATATTTCTAATTTTATTTTCATCCATATTGTTTTTTATTTTAACTCCTCTTTAATCTTCTTAAATCTGATCCGTCAATCCTTATTAGTATACTCTTAGACTTATCAAATAGTCTACTAAATATTCGCTCCCCATATCTATCTAATATGTTTGATGGGGTAAGGTTGGTGGATATTAGTGTAAATTTATGCTTTAACATACGCTCACTAATAACCAAATATAAATATTCCTTGGTTACGTTATTAAACATTGGCTCAGTGCCAAGGTCGTCAATAACAAGCAAATCTGGGTCTAAGCAAATATTCAAGTAACTTTGTTTATTTGCATCAAAACACCCGTGATATTTTATAAATTGATTATTTAATTGAAACGCAGTTAAAAAGTTGGCTGTGTAACCTTTTTTTAGTATTTCACTTGTAGTACATTCAAGTGCAAATGTTTTACCTACGCCAGTAGGACCAGAAAGCAAAACGTTACATACTTTGGTGTCTGGGAATTTGTCGGTAAAAATCATAAGTTGAGATTTTAACTTTTTCAAAACTTCTCGGTGTTCTATAGAGTCGGAAACATTCTCATTAAAGTCATCAAAAGTGTTTAGTTTGGCTGCTTCCAGTCCGCTACTTTTAACAAGTTCTTCGTTAACCTTAGACCTAAAGCAAGAGCATTGAGTGTGCCCAATAAAGCCAGTGTCTTTGCATTTAGGGCAATTAACTTTAGGTGTAAAGTCACTTTCATTTAACCCTAATTTTTTTATGGTTTGCTTTAGTCTTGTGCGTAGTTTGGTTAGCATGGTTTTTAGTGGGGCGGAAACGCCACCGTTTGCTTCACATTCACCAATTTTATATTCATAGTCTTTAATTTCGGTGTATAGTTTATCAAACTCTGGGTGTCTTCTTGCTCTTTCTATTGCAAGGTTTGCATTTCGTTCGTGCTCCTGCCTTAGTTTAGAGTAAGAATTTAATATTTTTTGTTCTATTTCACTTCGTGTGTTCATAAACCTGCCTCCTAAATCTCAATATTATCTAAATTATCAAATAGTGCATCAAGGTCTTTTTGATTATATTCTCTTTGCTCAAATTTGGTGGTTTGCTTTGTAGATTTGCGGGTTTCCTTGCCAAAACTATCTAAGTATGTTTTTGCTTCATCTAATGTGCTTACATTTTTGTCGTACATAGAAGATAATATTTTGTTCATATATTGAATTGGCTGACTTTTATCTTTTGCATAGTCAGACACAAGCACAATAATATCGTCCGACATATTCCAAGATTTTATCCATGTGTTATAGGCGTCACGGTCGGATGAGGTAACATTTCTAAGCAAGTTGCATTTATCCAATATTGCTTGAATAACATTATCGCTAGCAACAATGCCTTCTATATATTGATTTATGCTTTCTTGGGTTACAAGACCAAGTTTATAAAACTTTTGAATACAATTATTCATACCTTCTAGCGTTTTTGTAGACCGCTTAAAACAGTAGGTGGCTAAAGTTTTTAATGTGTTTTCGTCATAGCCTTTTCTTAGCCAGTCAGATATATAGGTTTCAATAACAATATCTAAGTTTTCGTAGTATAAGCCAAGTAGTCTTGTAATTTCTTTAGCGAGGCTCAAGTTTTTCTCGTGTTCTTCGTTGTATGCAGATATATCTTTTAAACTAAATAACTTTGCGTTGTAGTAACTAGTTAGTAGTCGGTCTAGTTTGTTAACAGGGTCGTTTTTGGTTTTTAAGGTTTTTGCAACTTCTTTAATTACACTATGCGTAAAGCCAAATTCTTCAACCCATTTTATATATAAATTTCGTTCGTCTATGCTTGTGTGTTTGGTAGAAGGCTTAAATACCTTTAAGATATTTAAAGTATCTTTATCAACTTCTTCATGAGCGTTTAGCCGTTCACTAACGCTTTCGGTGCTAATAATGCCGTCACTTGCAAAACTTTTTGCTACTGTAACAATATATGGGTATCCAACAGAAGTACCCTTGAGTTGAACACAATAATTAACAATTTGAAGCAAGGCTTCTTCGTCAAAATGAAAACTTTCAAGTAGGGTATAGTACTCATTAAACTCGCTTGGGGTTATCATTCTAGTGGTTATAATTGCTTGAATTTTACTATTAAAGTCGGCGTATTTGTTTGCATATTTTTTAGCACTTGCAACACGGTGGTGAATAGGGAGATATTTCACAACAAGTTCGTTTGTAGAAGTATTTTCAATTAGTTGCACAAGCCCTTCGCCTTGCCAATATAAAAAGGCGTCTTTAACTTCGCCTGCAGATAAGCCTAAGGTGTGCATTATATTTTCTATTGAGTTTAAACTAGAAGTTGGGTTAGAGCAAAGGTATAATCCATACAAATATACCTTAACGCAACTATCTGGTGCGGATGGCAAATAGTCATTTATAAAGGTGTTTTCTATAACCAAAAAAGACCCAGAATGACTATCAGCAGAATAACTACAAAGCGACATATATTTCTTCTCCCGTAAAATCATTTGCAATTAAAATTATTTTTTTATATAATATCATTAAAGTTAAAATTATTCAAGTATAATTTATATTTATTAGGAGAAAAGAAATTGAAAATTTTACATACCGCCGACTGGCACCTAGGTGCAAAAACAGATGGCAAAAATAGAATTGATGAACAGAAAAAAGTTATGGCAGAAATAGTAGATGTCGCTATAAAAAACAAGGTAAGAATTGTTATTATTAGTGGCGATATTTTTGACCAAGCCATTCCAACAAGCGAAGCAGAAAACTTGTTTTTTGAAACGCTAGAGGCTTTAACTAAAGATAATTCAAGGGTTGTTTTAGTAATTGCTGGTAATCACGATGACCCAAGAAGATTGTCTGCAGGCGGTCCTTTTGCAAAAAAACATAATTGCATAATTGCAGGAGACTTAAAACCAATAGTAGAAGAAAAAGACTTTGATGGCGGAAGACTTAGTTCTCCAGCCCCAGGGTCAGTTTTGGTTGAAGTTAAAACCAATAAAGGCAAAGAAAAATGCGTAGTTGCAATGCTACCATACCCTCAAGAATACAGATTTGGAGAAACATCTAAAGATGTTCCATACCCAGAAAAAGTTCAAGAATGGGCAAGAATTGTAACCAAAGGCTTTCAAAAAGATAGCGTTAATATTCTAGCAACTCACATTATGCTAGTTGGTTCAACCGCAAACATAAATGGTGAAGAAAAAGAACTAAGGGTTGGTGATATAAATGCGTTATCTAAATCAGATTTGCCAACTGCAGACTATTACGCACTAGGTCATATTCATAGTTTTCAAAACCTAAAAGGAAACTATTGTTATTCTGGTTCGCCTTGCTTTTATGATTTTAAGCAAAAAACGGCTGGTGTTGTTTTAATAGACACAAATGCAAAGCACGGCATTAAAGATATAGAGTATTACCAATTAAAAACCCCAGCAAAGATGGTTGAAGTTGAGTATGGCGGAATGGCAGAAGCGTCTGAAAAGTTGAAAGTTTTTGAAGACAGCGACATAGTTAATTTAACAATCGTGCAAGATGAACCACTTTCAAGAAACGACATTAAATCTATAAAGCAAAATTTCCCTTGTGTAACAAGAGTGATGCTAAGACCAAAGACACCAAACCTAGACCCAGTAAATTATATAAACAATAGAAAATCGCTTAGTGAAGAAAAATTGTTTATAGAATTTTATAAGCAAAAAAAGTGTGTAGAACCAACAAGAGAAGTAGTAGCCTTGTTTAAAGAACTAATGGAGGATAAAGCAAGATGAAACCTATAAAATTAGAGATAGAAGGCTTGCATAGTTTTTCAACTAAGCAGGTTATAGATTTTACAAGGTTAACTAGCCGTGGCGTATTTGGTATTTTCGGTGCCACAGGTAGTGGTAAGTCTACAATATTAGACGCCATAATTTTAGCACTATATGGCAAAGTTCATAGAAGCAAAACCAATGCAGACTTTATTAATTTAAAGTCTAAAAAGGCGGTGGTTTCGTTTGAATTTTCATATGCAGAAAATGGTGTAGAAAAAGAATATAGAGTTATAAGAACCTTTAAAAGAAAACCTAAAAACGACCAAGAAGTAGACCAAATTGCAGAGGTTTACGAAATTGGTGGCTTTGGCAGTAGACAAATAGTGGAAGGGGCTAATAAGGTAGATAACTTTATTGCGAACTTAATTGGTATGTCTGATGCCGAATTTTGCAAGTGTATTGCATTGCCACAAGGTGAATTTGCATCCTTTTTAAAGGCTAAGCCAAATGAAAGAGTAAATATTATTGGCAATATTTTTGACCTTAATAAATATGGTCAAGAATTGTGGGATAAAGTTAAAAATAGGCTAGATGCAGTTCAAAAAGATAGAGATGTTGTTAGTGGCAAGTTGGAAGTTCTTGGTGACGTGGATCCTAAGAAATTGGACGAATTAAAGCAAGAAAAACAAACCACCGAAACAACTATAGAAGCAAAGGAAAAGGAACTTGATACCTTAATTAAAACCGAAGCGAGCGAAAAAGAAGTTGCAAAACTTTGCGAAGAAAAAGAAAACCTAGAGAACGAATTAACAGAACTAGAAAAAACAAAGGCTAATATAAAAACTCAAAAAGTAACACTAGACCGAGCAAAAACTCTATTAAACAATAAATACGCCTTTGATAGAATAGACGAACTGAACAAAATGCTTTTAGATGAAAATGATAGCATTTATGTAACAGGCGAATCATTAAAGGCTGAAAAGGCTAGAACAGATGAGTTTTGTTGCAATGAGTTGACACACAAAGAAGAACTAAATAAGTCATTAGAGAAGTCGGTTGCACGTCTTGAAAGATTAAAAGCATTAAAACAAACCGAACTAAAACTTGTTGGTCAAAAAGCAGAAAGAGAAGACTTGCGTGGTGATAGAGAGATATCTGTTTTAAAGATAGATGAGTTAAAAAAGTTGTTAAACGATGAAAGAGTTGAAAAGGGTGTAGAAACCAGAAAACTAAAAGAACTAGATGACGATATAACAACTGTTAGAAACGACCTAAATGGCTTTGAAAGTGTTTTAGAATATAAAAGTTTGTCGGCATATGTGGTAGAGTTAAAATCGTACCAAGATTATTTATCTAAAAAACATTCGGGTGCGGTTCAATCTATGACAATTGCAATAGAAAATAAAGAGAAACTAGAAAACTCTAAAAAATTACTATTGCAACAAATTAGAAAGGTACGTCAAGATATTTCAGGCAAAAAGGTCGTTGGTGAAAATACAATAAGTTTGGTGGCGGATGAGATTAATGAGCAATCTAATAGTTTTGCAAAACTAAAAGAAAAAGTAAGCGGAATATTAGCATTACGACTAGAAATTGCGACCAAAATTAAAGAATATGAAAACAGAGAAGACTACTTAGAAAACGAAAAACTAAAACTAGACAAAAAAATTGCGGACATAAATCACAATATAGAAGATATGGAAATTAAACTGTCGGCTTTACGTGAAGAAAAATATTCATATCTATCTCAAAATGGTTTAGCTGATGTTATAGACACTGTTAAAATTGGCGACGAGTGTCCAGTATGCAGGGCAGAAGTTATGCAAAAAGCGAATGTTGATTCTATTGACCTTATGGTTATAGATAAAGACATTCAAGACCTAGAAACAGCAAAAAAGAGATGCGAAGAAACAAAAGACAATTTAATATTCTCAATATCTAAAATTGTAACTGAAATAGAAACTTGCGAAAAAGAATTTAGCATACTAGAAGAAAAAGACGCAGATTACACAAAAAGAGTAAAAATGGCGTTTAACCTAGATTTAGACACAACCATAATTAACGAAGATGAAAAGTTAAAAGCAATTGAAGATACCTTAAAATTAAGAATAGAAACCTTAAAGCAAGCACAAAAATTAGAAAGAGAACTAATCAAAAAGTTGCATAAGGTAGAAGCGGATTTAGTTAAGCAAAATTGCATACTTGCTTTATCACATTTAGATGTTGAAACATTTGCAGAAATTTGTGGCAGTTTGTCTTCTAGCATAAAAGATAAGGATACTCAACTATTAGGTCTAGTTAGCGAAAAGGAAGACATAAAAGATAAACTTTCTGAAATGCAAAAACTAAGCGAAAGGTTAGATGGTTTACTAAAATCTAGAAATGAACTAGTAGAACTAATTGATAGCATAGATAATAAAATTAAAGATTATGAAACTAAGCTTGCAATAGAGTTAAAAACGGCTGAAAACTTAGAAACTAAGATAACTGATATAGATAAACTAATAAAGCAAAGTGAAATTGAAATTGGTGCGGAAGTTTCAGACTTTAACGTGTTAAATGCCTATAACTTGCAAGAAAAAGAAATTGAAGGCATTAAATATAACATTGCAGAAATAGACAAACTAGTTAGCGAACAACGAGAATCTATTCAAACTCACGAAGCGGAACTTAATAGTTTGGTTTTATCCAATAAAGCCCATATGGAAGAACATAAAAGGTTGGCTGATGGAATATCTAAAATATTAAAGGCGTTAAACATAGAAAATTTGTCAGATGCTAAATTGTTCTTATTAGACCAAACCGAGATAGACAAACTATCTAATTTGGTTGAAAATTACGAAAAGAACTATGAGTTTGCAAAAAAACGACTAAAAGAAATAGATGAAAAACTAGACGGCAGAGTTTCTAGTGAAACCATCACAAATCAATTGGCGTTGCAAATAAGTGAGTTAAATAAACAATTTAGAGAACTAAGGGATAACTTAATTAAAGTTAATGTAGAAATAGAAAAGCAAGAAGAACTGGTTAAAAAGCACGCAGAACTTACAAGTGAATATCAAAAACTTAATAAAGAGTTCGATACGGTTTATATGCTTTATGATGCACTTAAAGGTAAGGCATTACTAGAGTTTATTGCCGAAGAATTTATAGATGATATATCATATATGGCGTCTAACAAGTTGCAAGTATTAATGGATGGCAGATATGTTTTAAAATATGAAGATAAAGAGTTTTTTGTGATAGACAACTTTAATGATGGTAGCATTAGACCTGTTTCAACACTTTCGGGTGGTGAATTGTTTGTTGTATCACTGGCTCTTGCACTTTCAATATCGGATGCAATTGCAACAAAATCTAATAAGAGTATAGACTTTTTCTTCTTAGATGAAGGTTTTGGTACGCTAGATAAAGAATATTGTGAATATATTGTAGACTCACTAATAAAACTAGAAAGTCAAAATTTGGTAATTGGTTTAATATCACATATTCCAGAATTACAAGAAAGAATAGCACAAAAACTAGAAGTTTATAAAGGTGCTAACGGGTCAACAGTTAAGTTGGTTGCAGGAATTTAATTAAAAATAAAATACAATAGTAAATAGGAGAATAATAATGCAATACTTGTATGTTCTGGACGACATAGGATTTGCAGACAAGAAAAATTTAAATGGCACAGATAGCCAAGATAGAACTACGGTGGGATGTTTATTGCCGTTAGAAAAACTAATGAATATTGCAATGAGAATTTACGATGCACTAAACGACGCCACAAATAATTATAAAATAAAGCATTTTTGTTTCGACGATATGTATAACCGCAAAAATGGTTACGAAAATATTAAGCCAGAAGATTTTCTTCGCTACACTAAAGAATTTATAAAAATTATAAAAGATTTTGATATTAAGGTAATAGTGCAAAACTTTACTGAAGAAATGTATAACAACAAAAAGTTACTGCGTGAAATAAACTTGGTTTCTGAAGTTGTGTTTAAAACAAAACCAGAAGGCAAAATAACGCCTGAAGGATACGCTTTTGTTATGAACCTATATAATGCTTATAAGTATATAGTTTCAAGCAATAGAAAAAGTGACATAGCGGAAATAATGTGTGATGAAACATTAAAAACAGATAAAGCCATAACTCATATAACTTTAAATGAAAAAGATTCTATAAAAGTATCTTTTAGAGCACGTGATGATTATCCATATTTATATTTAGCGGACTTTGTTGTATGGGCTCTTAAAACGCTTGAAAACAAACAAGTTGGCACAAATAGCGGGAAAGAAATAAATCTAAATAACAGGATACTTGAACTATTAGAGACAATCAGAAATAACTACATCAAGTTTTAATTATTTTAAACATAAAAAAAACTAGCGCAAAAATACGCTAGTTTTTTCTTTATTCAATAATGGTAACAGTGCCATCTAAACTTATTTTAATTTTATCACCCGTTTTAATATCTTTTAGTATGTCTTTACCAAGTTTGTCTATTGCAATAATTTTTGAGTTTTCCCAATTTTTTGCAAGAATAACACCACTTGCTGCAAGTGAATCTATTTCGTCGGCAAATAGTAGGGCTGATGGGTTAATTTTCATTTGGCAAATTGTTTGAATTACAAGCCCGCCCGTGGTAGAACCAATAGTTTGGGGAAGAATTAGAGCAATACCAGTTAAATTTTCACCATATACATCTGGGTTGTTTTGGTCTGAACCAATAACTTCTTTTGCGTTTTTTAGTGCAGATTTTTGGAATGTTGCTAGTGTGTTAACACCTTGACGAGAAACAACACAACTGCCTTCATATTCACCCGCACAAATAACTCTGCCTTTAAATGTTTTCTTTTGCATATTACTTTACCTCACATATAATTTTAACAATATCTTCGTCTTTATAATACCTAGACTTAGAATAGGTTCTAAGTTTGTTGCTGTTTGTAATAATTGGTTTAGAGCCGGCAATAGGGTTATTGGTATACATTAATGGGCAAATAGAAGAAAGTTTAACACCAAATGAAATTAGTTTATTGTATTCAGGGGTAGATTTAAACCTATTTAAAACGTCAGGTGAGGTTGTCATAATAGTTCTAACTGCAACTTGCTTTTTGTTAGATAATTTTAAACCATTTTCAATCTTTTTTGTCCAATCTAATAATTGGGTATAGGTTAAGTGTGGGCATCCAATAAAGCAAAGTGTAGGTTTTGCAGATTTGTTTTTCCACATAACTGGGTAAGAGTTATACACTCTTTCTAGTTCGGCGTCATCGATTACATAAGTTTTAACTTTTTCACATAATAACTTTTCACCAAACTTTTTTGCTTCTGGGGTAAGGTTTTCAATGTGATACAAGCCAACAGCACCATTAGATGCGGTTGCAGCACCAAAGTCTTTTAAATAGGAAATGGTGCTATCGTTTAATTCGGTTCCTAAAAATCTATCAAGGCCTTTAACATAAGGAACGGCTTCCATAACTTTCATGCCAATTGCACTGCCAAGTATTTGTGCTTCAGGAAGTTTGCTTGTTTTAACTTCTATAACCCAAGTCGCTTTTCTTCCTTCATCTGTTAATAGCCCAAATTCAGGGACAAGTCCTAATATTGCACCAAAAATATCTAGCATGCCGCTATTACGATTACACCTTGCTCCTAATACAGAGTTCGCAAATACAACAGCACTGCTCTCAGCCCAAGTTAAAATGTCGCCATATTTTGGTGTGTTGCCAACCTCTGGTAGGTAACAAGTGCAAGTAAATGCGTCTTTATTTTTTAGCCCAATTTTTTCAAGTTGTTTTTCATAGTATTCTTGCTTGCTATACATAATTTTACTAAATACAAGTTTGTTAATTAGGTCAACTTTCACATTTTGGTAGTCTAGTGGTCTTGGGTCTACAGTAAATGGATATTTTGTTTTTAGTCCCGCTTCAATAATTTCATCCATAATTCGGTAAACGGGCTTTAATAGCCCAATGCCAAATGATGTAACTAGGTGCCCATTAGCAGTTACCGGCACAAGCCTTTTAGCACCAAAAACATCGCCAAACTCTACCAATGTTTTCATAATTTTGGCTTTGGTTTCGCCTTCTTTGCCATCAAGAATGGCTTTTTCTTCGGGTGTTAATTTCATAATATTCTCCTTAGCATTTTATATATATTGATTATAACTTAATTTGTGAAAATCTAAAAATTATTAAACGCACTTTTTGTAAATTTTTAAAAAATTTTAGTGGGGTAGTGGGTTGGTTTTTAATAAGCTAAGGTATATTTAAAATTGTTTTAGTTTAAATAATTAAAAATGTTGACAAATGAGTCTATAGTGATATATAATACTATTTGTCAGTGCTGATGTGGCTCAGTCGGTAGAGCACCGCCTTGGTAAGGCGGAGGTCACGGGTCCGATTCCCGTCATCAGCTCCATAGTATAGGCACCAACA
>ENA-ORNF01002121-ORNF01002121.1-human-gut-metagenome-genome-assembly--contig:-NODE-2121-length-15410-cov-6.717942_pt1 | contig 15410 bp, 12 predicted proteins | sample MGYA00242110_ERZ509012 | MGnify/ENA primary metagenome ERZ509012 (study PRJEB26280, sample SAMEA2338714) | human gut metagenome | biome: human gut; feature: human-associated habitat; material: faeces...
TCGCGCGCGACTGCGCCCGTCTCGCCGCGCACGGCTTCCGCCTCGCGTGCGCCACGCCCGTGGACATGTTCCCCCACACGGGCCATATCGAGACGGTTGTCCTGATGACAAAAATGTATCTCAATAACAAATAAGGATATATATTAAAAAATCGCAGCATACAATCAAAACATAGTGATATTCAAAAGAGCGTTTATAAAGCGCTCTTTTTTGCGTACAGACAAAACAAGCAACTATTGTGAAATAGCTGCAACGCAATGACGAAAGGAGGATTATGTATGACAGTATTCGTAGCAACGGAGCCGCGTCCCATTGTCACAAACGAGATCGGTATCGACCTTGGGCTGACGGTATTTGCTGCGGACAACAATGATACGGTTTATAAAAATCCAAAATATCTCAAGCGGGCCGAAGCGCGTCTGGCTTGCGAACAGTGCAAGCTATCCCGCAGGGAAAAGGGATCTACCTCCTGGAAAAAGCAAAAAATGCGGCTTACGGCAAGTTTGTGAGCGCATTGCCAACCAGCAGAACACGTGCCAGCACCAACTGAGCCGGCAGATCACAGACGAAAACCAAGTCATCGCTCTGGCGGCCCTGCATGTACATGGGATGCGCAAAACCCATCGGCTGGCGTAGGCGATCTTGGATGCAAGGTGGTCGCAATTTGCAAGGAAACTACAGTATAAATCTGCACCGTTTTTGATCGTATCTGCATATGCATTCTAAAATTATATGCAGAAAATCCCCTCAGTCGCTGGTTTATCTGCATATGAAATGGAAAAATTATATGCAGATAAGAAGAGGAGATGCGCAATGAGAGTGTTTGATTATTCCTTTTTGAATAACGGGCTGCTTCCGGCGGGTTTGATCCACCTGACTTCCAGCATTGCCTCGCTAAAAACAATGGCTGGAGTCCGAAAGAATGCGTATGCACAAGTCTTTACCGAACTGGAATCTATCGCAAAAGTGCAGTCGGTCAAAAGCTCAAATGCCATTGAGGGCATTGTAGCCAGCGATGCGCGCGTCCGTGCAATTGTGAATCAAAACAGCGCTCCGCTAAACCACAACGAGGCGGCGATCGCCGGGTATAGGGACGCACTCAATGCGGTTCATCTGGGGTATGAGCATCTGGATTTCCGTCAGAGCAATATTCTCAGGCTCCACGAAATAATGATGTCTATTGCCGGATATGAAACTGGTGGACAGTATAAGACAGATGATAATGTGATTCTGGAAGTAGACGCACACGGCCAGCAACGGGTTCGTTTCCGACCTACTCCGGCAGCAGAAACACCCCAGGCAATGGAACAGTTAGAACTGGCGTATATGGCTGCCAGCAGCGATGCGAACATCCATCAGCTTCTGCTCATTCCCTGTGTGATTCTGGATTTTCTCTGTATCCATCCATTCCGGGATGGAAATGGAAGAATGTCGCGGCTGCTTTCTTTGCTGCTGCTCTATAAAAATGGGTATGACGCGGGAAAATACGTTTCTTTTGAGGAACAGATCAACAACTACAAAGGTTACTACTACGAAGCCTTGCGTCAATCTTCCGAGGGTTGGGCGCAAAACGAAAACAGCTACTTCCCCTTTATGGAAAATTTCCTTTCCACATTGTATATGTGCTATAAGGAGTTGGACAAACGCTTTGCAGTTGTCCACGGAAAGAGAATCACGAAGAAATCTCGCATAGAGGCCACGGTGCTGAACAGCCTCACCCCCATTTCAAAATCGGATATTTGTCAGATCCTTCCTGATGTCAGCCCCACCACAGTGGAAGCCGTACTGGGGGCGATGGTGAAAAGCGGAAGTATCAGGCGCCTTGGCCAGGGGCGGAATACCCGGTATATCAAGATGTGACTTGCCATGCCATATGAAAAAACGTGAACTGCAATATGAAATTGCAATGCGGCTCAAACCAAACGCCAGTGGAGACGGTGTATGCCCCACATTTGCAGGCAGTTGTCGCAAAAGCCGGAAAGCAATAAATTGTGCATCACTATGTGTGAATCCACTATTTGTTGTAAACAACAGGAACCGCCAGAAAGGATCAGGGAAAGAGCGCAACCAGCAGATGATCACGGTACATTGATCTTGAGCAATGGTACCCGGCAGGATGTCCCCGCCAATTGGCTGTTCTCGCTACAGCCCAAACGTCGCGCAACGATCCAGCGCCTCCTTGCGCTCTTTCCAATCCGGCATCAGCATTGTGAGGAATGTATAAAAGTTTTTTGAATGATCGGGATGGATAAAGTGGCAAAACTCGTGCATGATGACATACTCAATGCAGCTGCGCGGTGCCTCCAGCAATCGTTTATTTAACGTAATCATCCCTTTTTTAGCAAGGCATGAACCCCACCGTGTCTCCATGTTCCGAATCCTGATCGACGGTCTGCTCACCCCATATTTCTGAAAAACCGGATAGATTTGCGAAACAATTTCCTCAAAAACGGTCTGGCATTGCTGCGTCAGATAGTTCGAAACCATTTTCTTCTTTTTTTCAAAACAATCCGGGTCTTTTGTGTGCAGAAACAAAAATACCCCGTCGCAAAATATGGCCTCGTGCGTGTCTTTTTCAACCGCCAAACGCACGCCCCGGCCCAGCAGATAGAAGGATTCTCCGCTGACATATTGTTTGGGCCGAGGCGCATACTGCGCCAACATCCTGAATCGGTCCTGTGCCGTGCAAATGTAGCGTCCTTTGCTTGCCACAAAGGCATCGACGCTTTCTACCGGGACTCCCGGGTTTGCAGAAACATATACCCTGGAATCCTTATGAATCCTTATGTTGACGTTTTTAACGGGTTTAAGTTCCAGCTGATAGTGGATCTCCCGATCTTCATAATATACGGTTCTTTGCTGCAGCATCTGTGCTAAAACCTCCGCAGCGCCACGGTTTTGACGTTCTCAATAATCTTGTCAATCGTATCAAAGGACAGTTTCAGCCCTCTCTTCTTCTCATAGTCAAAGTACAGATCGTCAATCGCCTGCGAAATCCTATCGTGAATCGTTTTGTTGTTCGTCCAATCCACCTGGCTGTGGCTTGCAATGATTTTGGCGATTTCCGCTGCCATTTCCGCAGCAAAATCGGGGGAAACCTCCTGTACCTGATCCTGATCAAAGATGGCGGACAGCACGCCGAAAAAAGCCTGCGCGTGGACATTGTTTTTTATCGATTCCGGATAGGCTATCGTGCTCTTCCGCGCATAGTAATCTTCCATGATATCGCGCATTTTTGCAAGGTATTCCGCCTCGGAGATCACCTTTTCCTTGTATTGCTCCAAAGCTTCCCGGATCCTGCGGGAAAAGCTGTCGTAATACATGGGATTTTCCTGCCGCTTCTCGCTGATGCTGCGGGTGAGTTTGCTGGTAATCGCCTCCGCCTTGGCGCGCAGGGTGCCCAGCTCTGCCAGTTCCCGCTCAAAAGCATCTTTGTTCAGAATGTCAACGGGGCTGGTAATCTGCCTGAGGCCCGCCACCGACAAATGGGTATCCAGCAGATTTTGCATCAGCGGTTCGTATTCCCGGTTGTCGATGGCGTCACAATAGCGAATTTTCACGCTGCGCCGCACCTTTGAGAAGAAGACAAAGGCATTTTCATACCGGGTTATCTCCTCTTTGGGCATGGATGTATACGCCTGCTCCGCGTTCAGCACCAGATTCAGCGCTTTGCCCAGCGAACATAGGCGGTTATAGAAGCTCTCGCGTGTTTTGACATCCGCAAGAAAAACCTCCACCTCCTCCGTATCATCCGGATGCTGCAGCCCGGCGAACAACTCCACGAGGCGCGAATAGGCATCCCGCAAATCACCTATTGCCGACATGACGTCTACGGCGACCCCCTGCAGGTCCCTGCCCTCAAAGTTTTCCAAACCGGCCCCGCTGTATTGGTCCATGGCGGCATCCAGCTTTTCGACCAGGCCGCGATAATCGACAATCAGGCCATAATCCTTGCCGGCATGCAGGCGATTGGTGCGGGCGATGGCCTGCAGCAGGCCGTGTTCCTTCAGCTCCTTGTCAATGTAGAGCACCTGGCACAATGGCGCGTCGAACCCCGTGAGCAATTTGCTGCAGACAATGAGAATATCGATATCGCCGGCGCAGAACTGCGCCTTTATCGTCTCTTCATAGGTGTCGGCATCGCCATATCGATTCATCATTTTATTCCAGAAGGCTATGACCTTGTCGTCGGCGCCTTCGTCCACATCGTCCACGCTCTCCCGCAGATCCGGCGGCGAAATCACCACGGCACAATTCAGATCCCCGAACTGCTCGAAACACTCCAGATACCGAACGGCGTCCCGCTTGTAGTTGGTCGCCAGCATGGCCTTAAAGCCCGTGCGCTGGAAGCCCTCCAGGAAATGTTCGTTGATATCCAGCGCAATCCGTTTGATCCGCGCATCCGTAGAGGTCAGGCGGCGGATGCTGCTCCATTTGCGGGAGAGATCCTCCCGCTGGGCTTCCGTAAGCCGTCTGGTCGTCTGCTTGAACCAGAGGTCAATATTGGCCTCGTCAACCGTCTGTTCGACAAAGCGTCCATCATAAATCAGCGGAACAATAGCGCCATCCTCCACGCCGTCCCGGATCGTGTATTTGTGAATCAGCCCGCCAAACTTCTGCATGGTATCCTTTTCTTTTTTCATGAGAGGCGTGCCGGTAAAGCCGATGTAACAGGCGTTGGGAAATACCGTGCGCATCTTTGTCGCAAGCAGGCCATAGTTGGAACGATGGCTCTCGTCCACCAGCAAAAACACATCGCGCGAGAAGTTCCGTTGCTCCATTTTCTCCGCCGTGTTAAATTTGTTGATGATGGTGGTAACGACATCCGCCTTGCCGCTGTTCAGCAATTTCACAAGGTTCCTGCCGCTGGTTGCCCGCGCCGGGGTCAGGCGTGTATGGGCAAAGGTGGCCGTAATCTGCCGGTCGAGGTCCTTGCGGTCGGTAACGACAATCACGCGGGGGTGGCAGTCGGCCAGTTCCATGAGGATGTACTTTGCCAGCATGACCATGGTCAGGCTTTTGCCGCTGCCTTGCGTGTGCCAGACGACGCCTCCCCGCCGGTTGCCCCTTTCGTCCGACTGCCGGATGGTCGCCCCGATTTCGCGGATGGCAAAATACTGCTGATACCGGCAGATCTTCTTCACATTGGCATCAAAAACGATAAAATACCGCATCAGCTCCATCGCCCGTTCCTTACTGAACAGGGAGACCATGCTGCGATCCTGCTCGGTGGGCATTCGTTCGGACACATATTTCCCCAGCGCCTCTTCCAGAAATGCCTGGTCCTGCTCCTTCCACACCTGCCAGAACTCCTTGGGCGTTCCGGTGGTCGCATACTGTACGGCGTTTTTATTGGTCGCCATCACGATCTGGGCAAATTGATAAAGCTGTGGGATATAGGCTTTCTGCTGGTTGCGGATGCTCTGCTCCACCGCCTGCTCCACGCCGATATACGGGGCCTTGCACTCGATGACGGCAAAGGGAATGCCGTTGATGAACAGCACGATATCCGGCCGGGCATTGTGGAGCTTGTCCTGGCTGTCCACCGCAAATTCCCGGGTCACGTGGAAGAGATTGTTCTCCGGGTGCTCCCAGTCGATATACTTCAGGTCGAAGCTGAGGGTCGTCCCGTCGCCCACGGTCTCGGGATAGCTCCGGCCCAGCAGCAGCGCATCGTAAATCTTCTCGCTGGCGCGCACCAGCCCATCAGCCGGGGACGCCTCCAGTTCCTCCATGGCACGCTCAATGTTGGCGGCGGAAAACTCGTTTTCCGCGCCGGCATAAGCATAGCGGTTGAGCCGCCGCAGCTGGCCCCGGAGGACGTCCTTGAGCAGCACGTGGTACCGGCTGCCCCGCTGCGTCTCACAGTCCTCCGGGGAAATATAGGTATACCCCATGGACTGCAGCAGCTCGATGGCCGGCTGCTGGCTGACGTTTGTTTCCAGGTACAGGGATTTGTCCATGGTCGCCTCCTTTCGGAAATGTCAACAAAAGCAGGAATAGCGGGCGGGCACGCCTCGCTTCATACCCTTATTCCGTATTTTTCTTCAATATCTTTCAAAAAAAGCTCCTGTTGTCTCGGCTTAACAAAGATATAGTCAAACACTTCTTCTAACAGATCCAGCATGACTGTCGATTCACCTTCCTCTACCTCCACAATCTCATTGCTATTGGTGCTCTTTTTGGGATGGGCGCCAAAGTTAGCAACTCTACGCATAACTTGAAGCATAGTAACAAGTTTAGTGGGAATATTGCCCCTGCGCTCTAATTCTGTTAGCTCTTCTTCCAGATTCTTCTTTTGAATTTGCAGTTCTTCGTGCAAGAGCATCTGCAATAAGTATCGGCTAAGAGTCGCACTGGCACGAGGGCTTATATTATTCACTTCTTCGCTTTCCTGAAAAAGCTGAGCATATTTTTCAGGAACATATTGATTGAGATTTCTTCCCGCAGAATGGCGTGGATAAATAATGTTTTCTTCTTCAACATCAGTCATCCAAAATCTATTATCATATCCAGAAGTCACAACACCATGCCGTAGGTAAACAATCAGTTTTCTGCATTCCGGGCAAAATCCATGCTGGATTGCATATCCATCCTCAAGGTCGCTATCGCAAACCCCGGGCAATCGTGACGGAAAAATAATTTCGTTCCAATTAACATGTATTGTAGTCGCACAATATGGACATTTCATACGTTCACCCTCACAATCCCCGTCAGCAGCAACTGCATCAGGGCTTTTTTCTTTTGTTTTTCCTGTTCAATTTCCTGCCGAAGCAGTTCCATTTCGCGGTCAGCCGCAGCAAGCACTTCGGCAATGGCGGTTTGTTCTTCTATATCCGGAATATCAATTGTTAAACAGTTGTACTTAGATATCCAATGTCTTTCATGACCACCTACAGTAAACTTAATTAACTGCATTGCCTCGTATGCAAAAACTATGTTAAACCCATCCTTAATCGTCAGAATCTTCATGGCAGATGACTTTACCTTAAAAGGGAAGTCTACATATTTTGTTGCTGTTGTAAAATCGTCAAATATTACAACTGGTACTTCAGTAAAAATACCCTCAAGCTCATTAGTATAGCCTAAAATGAAAGTTTTTCCTGCGGTTAATACTGGAGTCTTATATGAATCGTCATAATCGGTTGTCTTAACTAAATAAGCAGTTGGCTGTATATAATTAAAAATTTCTCCTAATTCTACTGTTTGCCAACTTTTGCTAAACCCCGGCAGGCGCTTTTTACCGGTCAAAAGCTGCTGCATGAGATACTTTTTCTGCCGCTGCTTTTCGGCAAGGCACTTTTCTTTCAACTCAATCACCTTGTCCTGTGTGGTAAGAATGGCAGCTATTTTTCGCTGTTCAATTATTGGAGGAACTGCAATCCTGTATTTAGCAATTGATTCCGCCTGTACCCTTTTTTGTCCTGCCGTTCCTGTCATTTCAGCTTCTAATCTTTTTCGAAATTCAAAAGAAACTGTATGAAAGAAAATGAATTCTGGATCAATTTTACAACGCAGTACATGAAACTCTGTACTTCCAAACCCTACAGACGTTTCCAGCGTGGCCGTATAGGCGCCTTTCCCATTTTCAAAACAGGGGGTTATTTTAGCGATCAGAATATCTCCTCTACAAAAGCAGGAAAAGCCATTATTTGCTTCGGAACATCTTATCTGCTTTTGACGAACTATTTTTGCATCCTCGCTTACATCGGCCATTGCTAAAAATGATACGATATCCGGAATCATTTGGGGGCGCGCGGGATTAACCACACATACTTCTCCTATTTGTCGAATTCCCCAATTGTAGGGGATAATTTTTGCACCGGCTCGCTGATACCCCTCCGGCACCTCGCCCCGGCGTATCTGCTCAATTCGCTGTTTGATTTCTGGCGTCATTTTTTCACCTTCCCCGTCTCAAGGAGATACCCTTTGAAGCTGATGTAGGGTGCAAAAACCTCTTCCAGCTCCAATATAGCCTCCTGGATCTGCGTCATCAAAGCAGCGTCCCGGTTACACAATTCCTCATGGCCCTTCGAAACACCCGGTTTGTTTATGTTGCTCTCAATTTTCCTGCCAACCTCTTGTAGGTCCACCATGGCGCGGTAGAGTTCCCGCCTTTTCGTTACAACTTCATCTCCAAACAAAAACTTGGCATCTCTTGTCCTCTGCAAGAAATCGCCTAAAGTTTCCTTAGAAACAGCGCCATCTGCCACAACTTTACTAAGCACAGTCTGCATGGCTGTGTAGACCGCCATTCTGCGTTCAAAGAGTTGAAAACAGAATGCGTCATTCTGCAGCTTCAGCTGCAGCTGCGCCGTCTTTGCGTTTACCCGCGCCATGCGGATGTTCAGGATTGAAAAAATGATTGTAATGCACATCGGCACTATCCAATTCAAATTTTCAACAAACCAAACGCCGCCGTTCTGATCCATTGGCCACCCCTTATCTTTTCTCCTTTTATGGTTTCAGCCGCTTCACATTCGCAGTGAGCTCATCCACATCATCCTCCGCTTCCAGTGTCCGGCGGTGGGCATTGTACTGTTCATATTGCTCCAGCGCCAGCTTTTCCGCCACTTCCCGCTTCACGGTTCCGAAATTCTCCAGCACCTCCCGGCCGTTGAAGCGCAGAAAATCTTCAAGCTTGCTCTCCCAATCCGCCATGTGCATGGGGTTGTGTCCTTTGGCCTGCAGTTCCGCATAGTCCAGGTACATATTCACAATGAGATTCAGGTTGTTGATTTCCTCGTGGGTCATGTAGTTCTTCGCCACCGTCACATCGCCCCGGCGCACCTTGGCCCCCCGGAACGAGGTGAGGCCCATATTGTCTTTGGACGCATCTGCCCGCTCGGCAATGAGTTCTGGCGCAGTGTGACCCGTGGCGGCATATTCCAGCTTGTTCTGAACCGACTTGAAGAAGTTCTGGGCAATCTGGCTTTTGCTATCGTAGTCCACCGAGAGTGCGAAGATCTCCTTGACCTTCTGATACACCCGTTTCTCACTGGCCCGGATATCCCGGATCCGCTCCAGTAATTCATCAAAGTAGTCAGCACCAAATTCACGGGGATTGCGCAGCCGCTCATCATTGAGAACAAAGCCTTTCTTCATGTACTCGGTCAGAATACTGCTGGCCCACCGGCGGAAGTGTATGCCCACATTGCTTCGTACTCGATAACCGACGGCCAGAATCATGTCAAGATTGTAAAACTTTGTATCACGGCAAATTTGACGATTCCCCTCCATTTGAACTTGTAAGTAACTCTTACAAGTTGCCCGCTGATCCAATTCACCGTCCTCATAGATGTGTTTAATGTGTGTGGTGATGTTTTGCGGAGTTACCTGATAGAGTTCTGCCATGGAACGCTGCGTCATCCAGATCGTATCTTCCTCAAAATAGACATCGATCTTGGTGTCTCCCTTTTCATTTTGATAAATCAGGATTCTTCCGGTATTCTCCATCTCTCCGCTCATACTCCCAGTTCCTCCAGATACTCCTTCATCTGCGCCTGTACCTCGGCCAGCTCCGCCTCGATGCCGGCGATGGTTTGCTGCACCTCGTCGATATCCACCAGTTCTTCTTCCTCAAAGGTATCCACATACCGGGGGATATTCAGGTTGAAGTCGTTCTCCCGGATCTCATCGAAAGACGCCGCATGGCTGTACTTTGGCTCTTCCCGCCATGCCCGATAGGTGTCCACAATACGGGCAATGTCGCTGTCGCGCAGGATATTCTGGTTCTTGCCCTTTTCAAAATTGCCCTCCCCGGAAGCATCGATAAACAGCACGTCCCGGCGCGGACGGTTCTTCCGAAAGACCAGGATACAGGCCGGAATGCCGGTGCCATAGAACAGATTGGCAGGAAGCCCGACAACCGCCTCCAGCAGGTTCATCTCCACCAGCTGGCGGCGAATTCTGCCCTCGCTGGCCCCGCGAAACAGGACGCCATGCGGCAGCACCACCGCCATGCGGCCATTTTCCGCGTCCAGAGAGGCGAGCATGTGCAGCACAAACGCATAATCGCCCTTGGACGTGGGCGGCACGCCCAAGTCAAACCGGTGATACGGGTCCAGTTCCGCGGACATTTTTTTCTTGCCCTGGCTGTCCGCTTCCGCTCCCGCAAGAAAGCCGCTGTCCCATTTGTCCAGGCTGAACGGCGGATTTGCCACCACCACCTGAAATTTCATCAGGCTGTCGCCGTCGATATTATGCGGGTTGGAAAGGGTATCTCCCTGCCAGATGCGCGCATCATCTACCCCGTGCAGGAACATGTTCATCGTGCAAAGCGCCCAGGTCTGCTGGTTCATCTCCTGACCATAGATGGCTACTTTGCCGCTTGGCACCTTCTTATACGCCTTGAGCAGCAGGCCGCCGCTGCCGCAAGTGGGATCGTAGATGCGGTCGTTCTCACGGGGCTGCACCAGAGACGCCACCAGCTCGGAAACCTGGCTTGGCGTGAAAAACTCGCCGCCCTTCTTCCCCGCATCGGAGGCAAACATGGCGATCATGTATTCATAGGCGTCCCCAATGACGTCTGCGGCGCCCAGCTGGCTGGGGCTCAAGTCGAGGCGGCTGAAATCCTCCAGCAGGTTGCGCAGGGTCGCATTCTTTTCTTTCGGCTCTCCAAAGTCCGCCTGAGAATTGAAGTCAATGGCCCGGAATACATTGCGAAGCTTTCCGCTGTTATGGTCCTCAATCTTGCGCAGGGCAACATTGATCTTCTGCCCGATCTCCGTATCATTGCGGTTGTCGTAAAGATAATCAAAGGTGGCCTGCTCGTCCAATGCAAACCGCTCGCGGCCCATGGCCCTCTCAACGCGGCGCAGATCTCCCTCATACTGCCTGAGATACTCCTCCCGCTTCTCTTTGGAAACATCGCTTAGGTATTTGACAAACAGCATGGACAGGATATAGTCCTTGTAGCGAGAACTGTCGATCTTGCCGCGAAAACTATCACACGCATTCCAAAGAACCTGTTCAATGTCCCTTCTGGTCGTCATATCCGCCCACCTTCTTTCGCTTTTTTATGCGCCTGCTCCAGCAGCCCTGCATAGTACTTTTGTTTTTCCTGCGCCAGTTGCCTGAGGAGCCGGCCTTCCCGGTTTGCCAACAAATGCAGCTGTGCAATTCTGACCTGTTCCTGAATCGGGAGACTGGGCAATTCCAATTCCGCCAAATACTTTGCCTTTACTGCGCCAAGCATATTGCTTGTTGTGTTCTCAAAAATCCGGCGCTTCATCTCGCGCGTATTCAACAGCCAGTACAGATATCCGGGTACGAGCTTGCCGCTGCAGGCACGTATGATGACAAAGTTGGATGAGACAACCATATTGGATGTTGTATCGTCGATCAGGACGGCTGTGTATGGTGCGGTTAAGCGTACAATAACGTCGCCTTCCTGCGAAAGATATTCGCCTTTTAGGGGCTCTTTTGCGTCGTACACGTCAATTTCGCTCAGGTCAATAGAACCGTCCTGCTGCACGGAACGCAAATTGATCAGAGAGTACCGGTTGCCCGTTGGCAATTTGGCCTGCTTTCTGGCAAGGACAAGGCCGCTACGCACGCTCGCACAGTCCGCCAATCGCATTTTCCCGTCCCCTTCTGTCATGACCGAAAAATAACACTTCCCCCTCAAAATAATGGCTCTTTCGAGCTGCTTTCATTGTAGCGAAACCGTTCCCACCTTGTCAAGCATTTTTGTCATGAATGAAAAATGACAGTTTGTTTGCGTCTGCCGCCAGTATCATCCATCGTTGTGCAAGCAGCTTTTCGCACTTGTCCCGATGCAATGGCGCTCTACCGCCAAGCATTTGTCACAGTCAACTGTAACCCGGAACCTCCACCTTCAGAACCCGCACGCCCGTTTTTGTTAGTAGCAGTTCGGCAACAGCATTGCGTATGTGATGCAAGTTTTTGAAAGGTTGGCTTTGTGTGATACTGTCCGGAAGCAACGGCCGTCGCGCGGCAAAGCCCGGGTCTGGCGACCGGATGGCATCCGGCAAAGCGCAAGCAACCGGGCTGCTAAGCGCAAAACGCGCGCCGGGCCGGGAACGGGCAGCATCTGTGGCACCTGCGGCAAAATATATCCGTATATTTTAATTGGGTTTTTGAAGGCAGCGTTCCCCGCAAAACTATATCTTTATATTTTAATATAGTATATCTTTATTTATTATATGGTAACAAAACCGAAAAAGGGTTGGATGACACTTGGGTTTTTAGCGGCGAATGAAAGGAGTCCCATCGTTAGATATGCATTACGATACATTAAGTTCAGAAGAACAGGTTTCCTATCTCATTAAACCGATTATTGAAGTTCTGCAGGCGGCCGGCGGACAGCTGGAACGCTCCGAAATCCGGAGCAGGATCAGTGAACTGGATGAGCGCATTGCCGAATTTGAACAAAAGCTTTACACTTCGAATAGGACGGGAAACCAGTATCAGAAATTTGATTTCAAGTTTCATTTTGCAATCAAGAAGCTTGGATACGTCGGGCTTGTCTCTTATGTGAATAACAGACCGCGGATTACGCTTACACGGGAAGGCGCGAATGTTGATCTTGCCCATTTTGATGTAAAAGCCGAGGTCAGAGATACCGTTCAACGAGGAAGATATTCTGCATGATAAGGGCAAGGTGACCGCCGCCATTGCCAAAACCTTTGCCGGGAAAGAGCTTGAGAAGTTCCGAGGTTTGCAGGATCGGACCTGTCAGAGCGACTTTGATAGGCAGGTTGCGGAAACTTCGGATGACCTGACAGAACAACCAGATCTACAGAAAGCCCGCGCTTCCGGTCCTCTTTCCGGCTGCGTGGGCCTTCTATTATTTCGCTTTATCGTCGTTTGAATGCCAGAGAAGGAATCTCCGCAGGTCGCGCAACTGCTCCCGACAGGGCGCATGGGAATACGCTCATAGAGTTCTAACGGATTTTGATTCCCGGTAAATTGGGATTTACCGTAGTGACATTATATAAATCTGGCAAGGATTCCATTCGTCCCACAGGGTGGGAAAGACTTCAAATTCCTTAAAGCCCAGACTGAGGTAGAAACGATTTGTGTTATCATATTCCTCGTAGCGTCCCATTTGAACAGTCTTTACTTGAAGAAAAGCATATCCTTTTTCTACTGCAAGTTTCTTGGCGTTCAAAAACAATTCTTTTCCAATTCCTTGGCGATGATACTCCTTTAACACGCCCATCACGCTCAGTTCCAGGGTATCCTTACTCGTTTCTTTTAAGCATAAAAAACCTGTTGCCTGCTTTTGGTCAAGTGCGGCAAGGAAAAGTTGGTCTGTGCTTTCTTTGATGTAGTTTTCCCTTGCTTCATCTGTGCCGAACCAGTCGGGTAGCGCTTCTAATATCCTTCTTGCAATTTTCTGCTTATCGTCATAATCCTCAATTAGCTTAATTTCCATCATCTTGTTCCTCTACAGAAATCCCTGTCTACTTCATTATGATAAATCTACCACGAAAATAGGAATAAATCTACCATGGAACGAAGCACAGCCCGAATAGCGTTTCTGCTCAGACGGTTTCTTTCCGCTATATTCCTTTCTGTTGCGCTTGTTCCCGGGCTTCCCGCTGGGCGTTCAGGCCCGCTGAAAAGCCGTACTGGAAACGGCTCGCGGGTTCCTCGCACTGGGCGATAGCGGGCTGCGCCCGGAGTGCCTCTACCAGCGCATAGCCCTCTTTGCTGAGCCGCTGGGATAGCTGCTCCATCAACGCCGCACGGGGTTTGACCGCCTTGCGGTATTCCGGGGACGTGGCACTGCCGTTTCTCAGGGATGAGCCTCCCCTATACATTACATCTTGACATGATATGCGCAAGGGTATATAAATACTACGCGCCCATAGGATAAGGTTCTTACTTTTACATTGCGCTGGAATCCGTATGGAAGCAGCTGTAAACAATTTTATCAGCACCTTGGAGATGCAAAAGATTATTTGGCAACAGGGTTTCCGTTTGCGAGATCTGTATAACATTTTGAGGGGGAAGTTTTGAAATCATGAAATCTCACATTCAAAAGGAAATGCAACGGCGGCAGATTGTCTCCATGCTTGTTTTTGCGCTGATTCAGCTCACGTCCCTGATTACCCCCTATCTGATGGGGAAAATCATCGACGTGTACATCCCGACCGGAAACACCGGGCGCATTATTGGGGGGATTGTGCTTTTCATTACCATCCCCATGCTGACCATACTCCTGCAGACCGGCTACCAGTATGCCCGCATTAAGTACATCCGGAAAAAGGGCAACCAGGTGGCGCTACAGATCATGGAAAACCTCATATACCAAGAAAAGCGGTTTTTCGACCAGGAGAACTCCATGGAGCTCCTATCCTATTGCAGCAAGGAGGCCACCGGATATTTTGACTTCTATCTATCCGATATGAGCCGGTTCTATGTGAACATCCTGATGATCGCGGTGATTTTTGTCCTTCTAACCATCATCGACCCGGTACTGGGCGTGCTCCAGCTTCTGTACCTCCCGCTGGCCTATTTCCCGGTGAAACACATCATGAAGAACGTGGACAAGGAAATCCAGAAAATCCTGGAGCTGAACGCCCAGATGAACCAGATGAAGGGCGATGTATTCCAGGCGGTGGAATTTGTGAAGCTGGCCCAGCTGGAGCAGAAAAAGCTCCAGGAGGTGGGCGAGAAGAATCAGCAGATCAACGGGGTATGGGGCAAGGTCGCGGCGCTGGACAGCCTGAGCGGCGCCTGGGCCAACGCCTTTGCCAGCGTTCTTTTCAAAGGCCTGACCTTCGGGCTTGGCGCGCTGTTCGTGGTCAGCGCCATCGGGCATCTGCAGATCGGTCAGTTGATTTCTGTCATCACATACGGCGGCCTGTTTTATGCCAATATCAACGCCATTCTACAGACGCAGATCGACAAGAAAAAGAAAAACAGCGAATACGAGCGGCTGTTCTCATTTCTGGAACTCACCGGTGAGCGGGAGCAGGACGCGGGCAAGGAGGACTTTGCCCTCCAAAAAGAGATCGTCTTCGATCACTGCAGCTTCTCCTACAAGGAGGGGGAGCCTATACTAAAGGATGCAAGCCTGTGCTTTGAAGTGGGAAAGTGGACCGGCATAGTGGGTCCCTCCGGTCAGGGCAAGAGCACCATTCTGGACATCCTCCTCAAGCTCTATCCGGTTGCAAACGGCTGTGTGCGCGTCGACGGAAAGGATCTGAATAATCTCAGTCGTTTCTCCATCCGGGCGCAGGTGGCAAAAATCGCCCAGGATATTTTTCTGTTCCCCGGCACCATTGCGGACAATCTTATGCTGATGGGCGAGAATATCACTGAGGAGCAGATGTGGCAGGCCCTGCGCTTTGCCTGCCTGGAGGAGTATGTTAAATCCCTGCCCCAGGGCATCCATACCGACGTGGGCGAGGCGGGCAAGCTCATGAGCGGCGGCG
>ENA-ORNF01002122-ORNF01002122.1-human-gut-metagenome-genome-assembly--contig:-NODE-2122-length-15391-cov-3.336854_pt1 | contig 15391 bp, 8 predicted proteins | sample MGYA00242110_ERZ509012 | MGnify/ENA primary metagenome ERZ509012 (study PRJEB26280, sample SAMEA2338714) | human gut metagenome | biome: human gut; feature: human-associated habitat; material: faeces...
GTTCATCTCTTCTTTGGCTACCTTCTTGGATACGCTGATCAGATCTCTTACTGACTTCTGGATCGTTGTCGGTGTAATGCCATGTTCCTCGTTGTATTCCTGCTGGATCTTTCTTCTTCGCTCGGTCTCCTCGATCGCCACACGCATGGAATCGGTCATCTGATCCGCATACATGATAACGTGTCCCTCGCTGTTACGCGCCGCACGTCCGATCGTCTGGATCAGGGATGTCTCCGAACGCAAGAATCCCTCTTTATCTGCATCCAGGATCGCCACCAGCGTGATCTCCGGGATATCCAGTCCCTCCCTTAACAGGTTGATCCCGACTAATACATCAAATACATCCAGCCGCAGATCACGGATGATCTCTGCTCGCTCCAGCGTATCGATATCGGAATGCAAATATTTGACCCGGATGCCAACCTCACGCATATAATCGGTCAGATCTTCTGCCATCTTCTTGGTCAGTGTCGTGATCAGGACTTTGTTGTGTTTTGCGATCTCTTTATTGACTTCTCCGATCAGGTCATCGATCTGTCCCTCCACCGGACGCACCGAGATCTCAGGGTCTAACAGACCGGTCGGTCGTATGATCTGTTCCGTGCGGAGCAGTTCGTGCTCGTCCTCGTAAACGTTTGGTGTCGCAGAGACAAAGAGCATCTGGTCGATCTTGCTCTCAAATTCTTCAAAATTTAATGGCCGGTTGTCCTTTGCAGACGGAAGTCGAAACCCATAATCGACCAGTGTCGACTTTCTCGACTGGTCCCCGGCATACATTCCCCGGATCTGTGGGATCGTGATATGCGACTCATCCACGATGATCAGATAGTCATCCTTGAAATAGTCCATCAGGGTATGTGGAGTCGCACCTGCCGGAAGTCCTGCCAGATGTCTGGAATAGTTCTCTATGCCACTGCAGAAGCCGGTCTCCTTTAACATCTCGATATCAAAATTGGTACGCTCTGAGATACGCTGTGCCTCAAGCAGTTTGTCCTCGCCCTTGAAATAACGGACCCGCTCTTCTAATTCTTCCTCGATGGCATCGCACGCCTTTCTTATCTTCTCCTGCGGCACAACATAGTGGGATGCCGGAAAGACGGCAAAATGCTCCAGTCTGCACTTGATCTCTCCGGTCAGGACATCGATCTCTGTAATGCGGTCAATCTCATCTCCGAAGAACTCGACCCTTACCGCCGTATCGCCATAGTTTGCCGGAAAGATCTCCAGGGTATCTCCCCGGACACGGAACGTACCGCGGTGAAAATCCATATCATTTCTGGTGTACTGGATATCCACCAGTGCCCGGATCACATCATCCCTGTCCCGCTCCTGTCCCGGGCGCAGAGATACCATCATGTTTAAATAATCCTCGGGGCTGCCCAGACCATAGATACACGAAACAGATGCGATCACGATAACATCCTTCCGCTCTACCAGTGCAGCGGTCGCAGAAAGGCGCAGTTTATCGATTTCCTCATTGATCGCAGAATCCTTTGCGATATAGGTATCGGTCTGTGGCACATATGCCTCCGGCTGATAATAATCATAATAGGAAACAAAATACTCGACTGCATTTTCCGGGAAAAACTCTTTAAATTCTCCATAGAGCTGCGCCGCCAGTGTCTTGTTATGTGAAATGATCAAAGTCGGTTTATTTAATGCCTGAATGACATTTGCCATGGTAAATGTCTTACCGGAACCGGTAACTCCAAGCAGGGTCTCAAACTGATTCCCCTCTTGAAAGCCCCTGACCAGTTCCTCGATCGCACGCGGCTGGTCTCCGGTCGGCTGGTATTTGGAAACTAATTTAAAATGATCCATCGTCTTCTCCTGATTGCTTTCTGCGCTTATTATATCATTCAAATGAAAAAAAGTACAGAGCAAATCGAATGTTTGTTCTGTACTTTCGTTATTTATGACTCTTTCATTCTTCCCTCGAATTTCAGATTCAATACCATATTCTTTATAAATTCAACCAGTATCTTGATCAGTCCTATGAACCAGAAGCCTTTTAATTCCAGGACAATTCCATCTACCATCCCCATACTGATCATTCCACTTGTCATCTTGGCAAGTCCGCGCAATGGCATATTTAACTGAAACAGCAGGTTCAGATCCGGCTGTCCCTTTTTTAAACTACAATTCAACATCCCATTTAAGACCGCCCAGATCAGCCATCCAAGCGGGCTCCTGCCATGGTTCATCTCGCCGAGTGTCATGTTCCGGCTGATATCCGGTCTGCCATCCGGGACAGGATGTCCTAAAAGATATGCAAATTCCGCTTCGTCAACGTTTTGCACCTGACCGGACTCATAATGTGGCAGTCTGCTCCTGTCATATGGTGCATCTGCCCCCGATCCGGCAAGTTCGATCTGATCAGACAATACCATATCCTGACTTGAGATACCAACACTGATCTGATAAGTACCTGCCTCCTGTTCCCAGCGGTTTGTTTTTACATTCCAGTACCGGAATGCCTTATCATCCAGCACGATCGTTACCCGTCTCTGCTCTCCTGCTTTTAATGTCGTTTTTGCAAATCCTTTCAGTTCACGTTCCGGCACAAATACCTCTGTTCCAGGTGCAGAAACATAGATCTGTGATATTTCTGTTCCCTCTCTGTCTCCGGTATTTTTCAATAGGAAGCTGACCTGTTTCTCCGTTACCTCAAGATCCGTATAGGAAAACGTTGTATAACTTAATCCATAGCCAAACGGAAATACAACCGGAACTTTTGCCTTCTGATAGTAACGATAACCGATATAAAGTGCTTCCCGATACTCGACCGTCCGTTTTTTCCCTGCGAAATGATGGAGTGATGGTGTGTCCTCATAGTGCTCGATCCAGGTCTCTGCCAGTTTTCCACCCGGATTGATCGTCCCATCCAGTGCATCTGCGACTGCTTTTGCTCCCGCCTGTCCGCAGAGACACGCATACAGAATGGCATCACAGTCCGATCGCCACGGAGTTTCTACACTGCTTCCGGCAAATAACACGACCACGACCTGTCTGCTACATCTGCGCAGCCGTTTCAACAGTTGAACCTGATTTTCCCGTATCCGCATGCCGGAACGGTCCAGTCCCTCACTCTCCTGCACTTCATCCAGTCCCAGACAAAGAACTGTGACATCTGCACGCCCTGCCAGCTCTTCCGCTTCTTTTGCCAGTGTTTCCTCCTCACTTCCGAGGCGGTCAAAGCCTTTTGCGTAACCGATCACATTTAATTTTGACTGTTCCATCGACTCTCTGAGGTTATCCAGGGCGGTCACATGTACCATACTGGAACCCTCTCCCTGATAACGGGGATTTTCTGCAAAATCACCGATCAGTGCCACTTTGTCTGTTTCTTTTAGCGGCAGTACTCCTCCCTCATTTTTAAGCAGGGTCAGACTTTCTGCCGCTGCATGTGCTGCCAGTGCATGATGTTTTTCTTTCATCTCTTCCGGAAGATTTGCCTCTCCGTTTTTGATCACTGCCTGTCTGCCGCCACGTTCTATCGCACTCTGTGTGGAAGAGATCAGTTCCAGCATTTCATCTACCCTTGCGTCAACATCACTTTCCTTTATCTTTCCGCTTTTTACTGCAGCCATCAGTTCACGCACCGAATCACCGCCCGGTGCAGGCATCTCTAGGGTAGAGCCTGCAGCCACACCGAGGGCATGGTCATTCGAACCGCCCCAGTCTGTCACAACTGCCCCCTGATATCCCCAGTCCTTTTTCAGGATATCCGTAAGAAGATGTTTATTCTCATTGGCATAGACTCCATTGATGCGATTGTAACTTGACATGATACATTTGGGTTTTCCCTCTTTTACCGCAATCTCAAATCCGGTCAGATACACTTCCCGCAGCGTACGCTCGTCCACAATACTGTCCGATGCCATACGCCTTGTTTCCTGATCATTGACTGCAAAATGTTTCGGACATGCTGCCACTCCATTTGACTGGATCCCACGGATATATGCCGCAGCCATCTTTCCTGCCAGATATGGATCCTCTGAAAAATACTCAAAGTTCCGTCCGCACAGTGGATTCCGTTTCATATTCAGTCCCGGGCCAAGCAAGACATGGACTCCCTGTACGGCGGCTTCCTCACCCAATGCCCTGCCGACCTGCTCACCTAATGTTTCGTCCCAGCTGTTGGCAACGGCAGCCGCGGTCGGGAAACAGGTAGCCTCCACACTCGGATTTAACCCAAGGTGATCTGACGGTCCCGCCTGCTTACGCAGACCATGCGGTCCATCGGAAAGCCAGATCGCAGGAATATTTTTTTTCTTAAAAGCACGTGTCTGGAATACAGATGCCCCGGATAACAGTGCACATTTTTCTTCCAGTGTTAATTTTTTTCTTATCTCCCTGACTTCTTTCATTCTGCCTTTCCCTCCGGAAAAATAATCTTATAGATTGGAAAATAGATCACCATCTGCACCCCGCCATTGATCACCGTGATCAGGATATTATACAGTGCAGTCGGCACATATTTTTTACAAATCGGTACATAAATGCCCATCAAAAAGCTGCATACGATCGTAATCAGGATAAATGCCACAACATACCACGCGATCTGATACCAGATATTTCCCTTTGATTTGAATGTCACATTGCGCTGCATCGGGAAATTGATACACTGTGCAATAAAAAGCGTGATGGCAAATGCTGCAAAATACCCCATTCCGCCTGTGGCATCTCCGGTCACCGGATAATTAAACACATAGGTGTCCACCGGTCCGGCTGACAGATGGATCAGCTGACACGGAATCTCACACCAGTCTGTAAATTTATAAAACAGTCCCGGCAGAAACGTGAGCAGCAGATACTGAATGACTGTAACCAGCATCGAAAATGCGTAAAATTTGATAAACTGTGCGATCAATTTATGCCGGTCTGAAAAATCCGACCATTTCTTCTGTAATGTTTCCATTCTTACCTCCATTCAGCGTTTGGTTTCTCTGTTACCGGAATCTTAAGCTCTGCCTGATGTATGCCGTCCTCTGCCCCGATCTCGAGTTCTGCTTCATTTCCGGCACGCACGATCGCGAGTGCTTCCCCATAATAGGTCTCTGTCTCAGTCCCCAGATAACCTTTTTCATTATACGGACAGGCATTTCCGAGTGCCTCTAAGGTGCCTCCCTTTACCGTAACGTGCAGATTTCCGCGTTCCAGAGGCTTGGTGGTTCCCTCGTTATCCACATAACGCAGACGGACAAAGGCAAGATGTCCACAGGAAACCTGTTTTTCTTCCGCTTCCATGTGGATCTTCGTTTCCTCTCCTGCGGTTTTTAATAATGCCGTTCCGATCACTGTTCCTGACTCATCATAGGAAAACGCTTCCACCGTTCCACTTTCATAAGTACAGTTAAATCGGGTGATACAGTCATTTTTCAATGTCTTCCTGCCGACACTTTTTCCATTGATCTTTAACTCCACCTCGTGTGCTCTGGCATATATTTCCACTTTTGCCCTTTTTCCCTCGTGTCCGCGGAAACTCCAGCTTTCCAGTGCATTTGACATCTTCCACGCCGAAGGACTGTGACGGTCATTCGTGTGATTGACCGGGCATACTCCGATAAATGGTCCCGTTTCCTGCTCCAATGCAACTCTGGTATACAACGCTTCACAGAGTGGTTTTCCGGTCAGGTCGACTCTTCCCGAACCTGCGGAAACCCAGCCAAGGCCTCCCTCAAAGTTTTTCGCATAATCACTGTATTCCCAGGAGCCTACCATCACTTCGCCGAGGTAATCCATCCCAGCCCAGACAAAGTCACCAACCAGCCGCGGATTTTTTTTCGCCATTTCCCGGAAGCGGTAAGCATCTTTACAGAATGTCTCACTGCCTAAAATGAGGCGGTCCGGATATTTTTTCAGATCATGTGTGTAACGGTAAATGCCGTAATTATATCCGGCAATATCCATCCGGGCAAAGGCATCTCTTGTCTTGACATCACAGCCATGCAGCGTTGCACCACGCTTCATAAATTCATCGCCCAGAAGTCCTGCCAGATTGTTAAAAAACTGGCTTCCAACTGCTTTTTTCTTACCAGGCTTTTTCTCTGCCTCTTTTTTTGCTTTTTCGTCACTGTATACGCCAAATCCGATCGAGCTTAGCAGATTAAAAAAGATATTAACGCCACAGGTAACCGGACGGGTCGCATCCAGACTGTGTAGAAATTCTGTCATCTCACCGGTCAGTTTGATCCCGCGCTCCTGTGCGGTCTCACTGACTTCATTTCCGGTTGAATACAGGATGACACAGGGATGATTATAATCTTTTTCCACCATATCGGTCAGATCCTGTTTCCACCATTCCTCGAAATAATTGACATAATCATATTCCGTCTTGTGGATATACCAGTGATCGATGTACTCATCCATTACGAGCATCCCCTGTCTGTCGCAGGCATCCAGAAATGCTTTTGAACATGGGTTGTGCGCACTCCGTAACGCATTGTAACCATTTTCACGCATCAGGCGCACCTTCCGCTCTACCGCATCCGGATCACAGGCCGCACCGAGCAGTCCATTGTCATGGTGCACACATGCCCCCTGAAGGATCACGCGTTCGCCATTTAACAGAATGCCTTCTTCCCCCCATGTCAGTCTGCGGACGCCAAAGTGTTCCCATACCACGTCTGTTCCGGCTGTCACCCTGCACTGATACAAAAATGGAGTATCGACATTCCACAGTTTTGCATCCGGGATTTCAAATACTTCTGCCACCTCTCCCTCGCAGACTGTTTTCCGGGAACAGATCACCGTTTCCTTTTTGGAAGGATCAAAGATCTCGATCAAAACCGGTGCTTTCACATTGGTTTTTACCCGCACTTCCACTCGCGCAGGGTTTACGGAAATGGTTCTTATTTTCACTCCATTGACCGGAATAGATACTTCATCCCCGACCCAGAGTGTAACCGGGCGATAGATCCCGGCACCGGAATACCAGCGGCTGTTCGGCTGATCGGCATTTCTGGCGATCACACATATCTGATTTTCCTCTCCGATCCGGAAAAGTTCTGTCACATCCACATAGAAATTTGTATACCCGTAAGGACGATAGGCAGCTTTTTCCCCGCCGACCCAGACCTCCGCATTGTGATATACGCCCTCAAATTCCAGGATCATTTTTTTATTTTCATATTCTTTTCCCGGAACAAACCGTTTCTCATAGAGATAATCAAATCCCTCATACCATCCGGTATTCGTGCCGCCCGGTGCATCCGCACTCTTTTTTTCTCCCAGCATGGCATCATGTGGGATCCGTACCGGCTTTCCCTCACCCGCCTCGTCTAACCTTTTTACCGTCCATCCGTCATTCCATGAGACTGCCTTCATAACCGTTTCATCCTTTCCTTTTTATCCGATGTATCCCGCTCCCCGCATAACCAAGGCAACCCGCCCCTTTTTTAAGGGCGGTTTTTTGACCTCGTCTTCTGCCATCATGCGTTTGCTTTCTTTTTCGTAAATGTTGTCACGATCATAATGATATCTGCGATCAGATAGAACACTGCACCAACAATGGAAATATGTAATGCGGTTGCCTCTGATGCCGGATAGTTGACCGGAATGAAATAAACGTCTGCGGCTAATGATACCCGTCCCAGAATAAAGCAGTAAAAGCTGATCAGCAATAATACACTGATCCCGACCAGTAAAATATCATATGGAACAGATGGGATCTTTTCCTCCTGTACGGCTGCCACAGCTGCAATGATGATCGCTGCCACCGTGCAGATGACCGGCAATGGATTCATGGCTGATGTTGCAAGATATCCGGTGACTGATGTCACAATATAAATGATCATTCCCACAAGGGCGGCAGCTGCCGCACCCCATAGGATTAAATTGAATTTACTGATTGCCTTTTTCATGGTCTTCCTTCCTTTCTGCAGCCAGCCCGGACTGTTTTTTCCGGCTTATTGCATAGAATACTGCACTCAATACGATAAGGATTGCAAATACTGTGATGCAGGAAATGTAAGCTGCTCTCCACCAGGTCATCACATTTTCACTGTGTGTGGTCTCATTGATCCCGTTCATTGCTGCACTGTTTGCCAGAGCATATAACAGATAATGAAGATTCTGTTTTACTGCCAGAAGCATCTCACGGTCGCCCTTTAATGCGTCTCCGCTCCAGTAGGTGATCTCATCACTGGTTCCAAATCCACAGAATGCAGTGGTTCCTGCAAGGATGGATTCTTTCGGGGATGCCTTTAATGCAACTCCGGTGAAGTCGGTTACATTGTAACCTTTAAAGCCCCACTCGTTACGCATGATCTGAACCTGGACTCCTGCATTTGCACTGGATGGAACTGCACCAATACGGTTATAGGAACTCATAACGCCTCTTGCGCCTTCTGTATAAGTATCTGCTTTTGTCTCATCTGCTTCAAAAGATGCCGGTTTTCCGTTTGCTTCAAATGCCTGCTGCAGTCCACGAAGCTCTAACTCTCTCGCTTTCTGCTCATTCATAAAGACTGCGATTCCGGAACGGTTGATCTCCTGATCGTTAAATGCTGCATGTTTGATGTTGACCAGGGTTCCCTTGGACTGTGCCCCCTGAATGACTGCACTTCCGATGTATCCCGTCAGGATCGGGTCTTCTGAATAATACTCCGCTCCACGGCTGTTGTATGCGTGACGATGGATATTCATACCAGGTCCGATCATGATCGGAAGATTTAATACCAGCGTACTCTCACCCAGTGTGATCTCTCCATTTTCATATGCCAGTTCTTTGTTCCAGCTATATGCGATATTCTGTGGTGTTACACCAACACGGGTTCCATAATCATAATCTGCTGCATCTTCATACGGAACGCCCTGATAAGATCCTTCTGTCAGATAATGGGAATTGGATCCGTTTGGACCGTCATCAGCGGTATACTGCATCAGTCCGACGGATGGGATCGCTGCGATATTATGGAATGCGTTTCCTGCAAAATTCAAAAACTCATCAACGGTTACTTTATTGATTAGCTCATCCCAGCGCGGATCATCAAAATCTGCACCTTTTAAATCATTGATCGTCAGGTCACTTGTGGTATCCCCAAAGATCAGGTCTGATGTGTCATCGTCTGTCTTTAACTCGATAAGATCATCTCCAAGCAATCTGGAAAGTGTTTCATTTGCAGATAATCCTGATATTGTCTTCGGGAAAGTTCCGTTCCAGTCACTTCTGGAAAGGTAAGTTACGGTATCCGGGATAAAGGAATTGATATCCATGGAGTAATCTCCGTCAGAAACCGCATTTGTGATCTCTGTACCATTTTTGCTGACTGCAAAGGTCTGGTTGTCTACTTCTCCATCCCAGTTCCAGGTATAGGATTTTCCGGCATCTCCATCTGCCGTCATGCCATCCTCTGTTGTCTTGCCCTGTGCTGCAAGGATATTGTTTAACGCATCATGGGCATCTGTTCCGATCGCCAGATAATAAGTGCCCGGATCTACGATATAGGTTTTTGCACTGTTTGCATCGTAGCTTGCCAGATTGGAAAGATCGATGTTCATCGTGATCGTCTGGCTCTCTCCCGGTTCAAGCGTCTGTGTCTTTTCAAAGTCCATCAGCTGTACAGCTGACTTTTCAATCTGATTCTGTCTGTCATAATCTGTATACGGAGTCTGTGCGTATACCTGCACAACTGCCTTGCCTGCTGCATCGCCGGTATTTTTTGTTGTTACCGTAACTTCTGCTGTCTTTTTATCTTCTGCGATCACAGCAGAGTCCATCGTCTGCTCAAAGGTCGTATAGGAAAGTCCATAGCCAAACGGATATACTACCTCATTGCTGTAGTCCCAGGTTCCATCGGTATCAGAAACTGTTCCATCTTCGTTTGCATACGTTCCTGCGGATGCCTCTGCACCACCATTTCCAAGGACAATGTCTGCATATCTCGTCTCATAGTAACGATAACCGGTGTAAATGCCCTCCGCTTCTACCAGATAGGAGTTGACATTTGCTGCCTCTGCAAAATCACTTGCATTCTCCCACGGGATATTTCCATAGTTCTGCATTGCAGGTGCAAGTGCACTGTTCTTTGCAAATACATCACCTAAATGTGCGGATGGAGAAGCGGTTCCGTTTAATACATCAGCAACACCATAGAAACCATAGGCACCCGGATAACCGATCCAGAGGATTGCATCAATATCCGGATCGTCCTCCAGATTTGCGATCTCCATCGGGTTTGTCGCATTGACAAGTACGATCACTTTATCAAAGTTTGCTTTTGCCTCGTTAATAATCTCCATCTCTTCGTCACTGAGACTTAAGATGTTTCCTGTCACGGTCTCAACGCCGTCTGCCCTGCCTTCCCCGCCAGGATAATAGCCTTCGCCACCTTCTCCGCCAGGTCTGCCGACAACAACGATCGCCGCGTCATTGTATTCATCATATTGGGAATTATAGTCTGGATTTAAGCTTTTCAGTTCATCCAGTGTCAGCTCGTGTGGATCGTCATAAGCTGTGATCTCCTCATAAGTTGGAAGAATACCACCACCAAACTGCGGGGTTGTCCATTCTTTGTCTGCAAAAAATGCCTCATATGCAGATAACATGGACGGGTTTAGCTGGAAGCCTCTCTGCTCAAATGCATCAAAGATCTGTACTGTAGATTTACCATCCGGTACACTACCGCCGGAGTTACCATAAACCGGTGCGTAGCTTCGGACACCAAATAATGTGATTTTTGCGTCGTTTGCCAGTGGCAGCACGCTGTTATCATTTTTCAGAAGTGCGAATGTCTCCTGAGAGGTACGGATTGCCAGTTCCTGAAAGCCCTCATACGCTTCCCTGGCAGTCGTAAATTCTGACTTGTAGGTCCACGCATCCTCTGCACCATCTGTCACGGTCACCTGGCTTCTTGTTCCTACGAAAGCATCTACCGAAGTACGATAGGTTTCAAGGATATTTCCTGCCAGTAATGAAATGGTCAGAAATAATGCGGATGTGGTACCTACACCACGCCATACATTGGATCTCTTAAACATAATACTCTTCTCCTCCTTTGTTTCGATGAGAAAAGGTTATCAGCTTTTTGAAATCCAGACAATGCCTTTTGCCTGAACTGTCTTTTTTGTGACTTATTTTGCAATCGGCAATAAAATATTCAATGAAAAAATACCATCTTTTGAGCCTGCCGACAGATATCCGTGATATTTTTCCGTGATCATGCGGATGCTCTTCATTCCAAATCCATGATACCGTTTGTCTTTCTTCGTCGTCTCCGGCAGTCCGTCATCAAATGACACCACACCCATGTGATAATTTTCAAAATGGATCATGAGCATTCCCCGGCTCTCTTTCACACGGATATTGATACAGCGTTTCTCCTCATCCGTCAGCTTGTCCACCGCCTCGATCGCATTATCGATCGCATTTCCAAACAGGGAATAGATATCTGACTGCTTCATAAAAGAGAGAAGTTCTCCCTCCATCATGCAGTCCAAACGGATCTTTTTATTCTCACATTGCATGAATTTTTCCATTAAAAGGACATCAAGTGCCTCATTTCCCGACTTAAACGCCGTATCATAGATACTGATCGCACGGTTTAATTCCGCCAGTTCCTCCTCCGAAATATGATTTCCGATCGAAGCGATCTGATTCTTGATATCATGGCACTTGATATTGATCAGGTCGATCGTTTCTCTGGACAGTTTCATCTGCTGTTTCTGCTGATAAAGCATATGCTGCATGATCGCATTGCTCTCCTGTTCTTTTTCATTTCGTGTGATCTCACACTGTAAGGTCAGTAAAAACAGACAGCAGATCATATCAAACAGGTTAAATACCGTGTATGGCCCGATCCCCACCGCATACCGATCGAACAGGTTCTGGAAAAAATTCGTACAGAGCTGCATTCCGATCAAAAGTGACAGCACCGCCGGCGAACTGCTGAAAGCACTGCCGCTTTCTCTCCGCAGCCGCTTTCCAAAAAAAATGCCAAAGCCAATTTCCAGTACTGCAGCCAGAAAAAAATAACCGATATCAAGGATCAGTTCGCTCTGCAGTCCTCCGTTCCACAACGGCATCAGGAGTGTCCGCACTGCTTTGTAGCAGAAATGCTGTGAGGCCCCTGCGGCTGTAACATAAAATACCGCCTCCACAAATACAAAATGATAACAGAACAGAACTCCGCCAATACAGAGGAAAAAGAATGCAACCGTGCGCAGGCTCTCGATCCACGCATTGTCAAACGGGATCAGGCTCCACAATACCGACACTGCAAGCATCCCGGCTAAAACAGTAATCACTCTTAACGCAAAACATCTGCGGCGTTCCCCTCCCCAGGTAAAAAACGCCGCAGACAATAAGATTTCAAACACATATCCATTATTCTGGAAAAACAACTGCACCAAACTCATAACACATTATCCTTCCCCATTACCTCTGCCAGTTCCGTCATAAATGTCTTTTTACGTGGACGACTGATCTGGAGTTCCTCTCCACCGGTCATCATTAAGGTATATCCATTCACTCCGGTAATATGTCTCTGATTGACCAGATAACATTTATTACATCGTAAAAATCCTTTGTCTTTTAATTTTTCCTCCGTCTCAAGCAGGGTTCCACTGCCATCCACCACGCCTTCCTCTGTATGATATAACAGTTTGTGTCCCTGTACTTCAATATAGCGGATCTCTCTTAACAGAAGCCGTATATAACCGCTCTGGCGCACTACCAGAATTGCCTCTTCCGCCTCCTGATACCGCGCCAGGATCCGCTTTAACTTTAATTCAAAATCTCCATAATGCACCGGTTTGACCAGATAATCTGCTGCACCTACCTCATATCCCTTTACCGCAAAGCCCGCCATATTGGTTACAAATACCAGTACCACTTTCTGATCGAGCTTTCTCATTCTGCGTGCAGCTTCCATCCCGTTCATTCCCGGAAGCTCAATATCCATAAAAACAACGTCATAAACCATTCGATAGTCATTCAGAAAATCCAGTGCATCACCAAAAACTTTTATTTCAAATGTTTCTTGATGTTCCTGCGCATAACGCTCCAAAAAGGATGATAACTTTTCTGCAGCCTCTCTGTTATCTTCTACAATGGCAAGTTTATACATAGTTTTCTCCATCTCTGACTTTTTACATCGTCTGTACGATCGCATCCGCAAATGCTTCCAGTTCCGCTCTCTGGTCAGCAAGCATTGCCGATTTTATCGTCACCTGGGTATCTAATACCGTAACCTCTTTCAATTCGGAAAGTTTTTCCCGCATCTGTTTTGCCGCCATAGCTGCCCAGGTTCCGTTCTCCATCAGTGCCACCGTCTTTTTCTGTACTGCCAGCGCTTTCATATCGGAAAGCAGATTTTCCATTACCGGATAAATGCCTCCGTTATAGGTCGGTGCTGCAAATACCAGATGGCTGGCACGGAAGATCTCGCTGATCAGTTCGGAAACGTGGGTATTGGAAACATCATACACCTCTATTTTGCGGATGCCACGCTCGGAGAGTGCACCGGCAAGTGCATCTGCCGCGGAAGCGGTATCTCCATACATGGATGCATACATGATGACAACGGCTTTCTCCTCTGCCTCATAGGTGCTCCACTTCTGATATTTTTCTAAGATATAGCCGAGATTTTCTCTCCAGATTGGTCCATGCAGTGGACAGATCACAGCAATCTCAAGCCCCGCTGCCTTTTTCAGCAATGCCTGCACGGATGCGCCATACTTACCAACAATATTGGTATAATAACGTCTGGCATCATCCAGCCAGTCCCGATCAAAATCCACTTCATCTGCAAAAATATTACCGTTTAACGCGCCAAATGTTCCAAAGCCATCCGCTGAGAATAACACCTTGTCCTTGTCATCATAAGTTACCATTGCCTCCGGCCAGTGTACCATCGGTGCCATCACAAAATGCAGCGTATGTGCTCCGGTTGCAAGCGTGTCGCCCTCTTTTACCACAATGGCGCGCTCTGCGTAGTCTGTCCCAAAGAACTGTTTCATCATGCCAAATGTTTTTGCATTTCCCACAACTTTTACATCCGGGTATCTTCTCACAATGTCAGCGATCATGGCGCAGTGATCCGGTTCCATATGGTTTACAACCAGATAATCCAAAGTTCTGTCCGCCAACACATGCTCAAGATTTTCAAAAAACTGCCCTGCTACGGAAGCATCCACCGTATCGAGTAACACGGTTTTTTCATCTAACAATACATAAGAATTATAAGAAACACCCCTTGGGATCGGGAATATGTTTTCAAACAGAGCCAGTCTTCTGTCACTTGCTCCAACCCATACGATTTCCTCTGTCACATTTCTTGTCTGATACATTGTATTTTCCTCCCTGTTCTTTGTTTTATTTTTCAGAAAAAGGAGAGCAGTCAAAAGCCCTCCTTTTTAATTCATGATACTGTCATTATGCCATTCTGCCACAGCACTGTTTATATTTTTTGCCTGAGCCGCAAGGACATGGATCGTTTGGATATACCTTTGCCGCTGCACGTTTCTTTGGTGTGTTGGCTGAGTCATCCTTGTTTGTTCCGGTTACCTTGGCAACCTGCTCACGCTCTACTTTCTGCTCTATCTGAATATGAGTAAGTGCTTTTACTGTCTCTTCCGTAATAGCATCTATCATTGCATCAAACATGTCAAATCCGGCAAATTTGTACTCAACTACAGGATCTCTCTGACCATATGCCTGAAGACCGATGCCCTGACGGAGCTGATCCATATCATCAATATGATCCATCCATTTTCTGTCAATAACTTTGAGAAGAATAATTCTTTCTACTTCTCTTATCTGATCTGCATCAGGGAATTCTGCTTCTTTAGCTTCATATACTTTTACAGCTTCCTCTTTAAGTCTCTGTATAAGTTCTGCTTTTGTCGCATGTTTTTCTTCTTCCTCTGTGAGCACTATCTTCTGGATAGGCACTATCGGACGAAGTACATTATTTAATTCAGCGATATCCCATTCCTCAGGTGATGACTCATCACCGATAATTGATAATACACATTTTTCTACAACATCAGTAATCATCTTGTAGATTGTGTCACGCATATTCTCACCGTCAAGTACCTTGCGGCGTTCTTTATAGATAACTTCTCTCTGCTCGTTGTTTACACGGTCAAATTCAAGAAGATTCTTTCTGATTCCAAAGTTGTTGCCCTCAATCTTCTTCTGTGCACTTTCAATGGCATTTGAAAGCATTTTATGCTCAATCTGCTCTCCGTCAGGCATGGCTGAGAACAGTCCCATAAGTCTTTCTGAACCGAAAAGACGCATAAGATCATCTTCAAGTGAGATATAGAAACGTGACTCACCAGGATCACCCTGACGACCTGCACGACCACGAAGCTGATTGTCGATACGGCGTGACTCATGTCTCTCTGTACCTATTATCTTAAGTCCTCCAAGTTCTTTTACTCC
>ENA-ORNF01002123-ORNF01002123.1-human-gut-metagenome-genome-assembly--contig:-NODE-2123-length-15372-cov-59.461709_pt1 | contig 15372 bp, 13 predicted proteins | sample MGYA00242110_ERZ509012 | MGnify/ENA primary metagenome ERZ509012 (study PRJEB26280, sample SAMEA2338714) | human gut metagenome | biome: human gut; feature: human-associated habitat; material: faeces...
GCTACACGCTTTCCATTTGATATTGTATTCTTATTTCTCTATGTGCTTATTTCACTTCCTCGAAGTCAGCATCCTGTACATTCTCATTGTTCTTGCTGTTTGAACTCTGACCGTTGTTTGCCTGACCAGCATTAGGACCTGCCTGAGCACCGCCTTGTGCACCAGTCTGAGCGTACATTTCTGCACTTGCAGCCTGGAAAGCGGTCTGCAATTCAGCGCTTGCTGCATCGATACCAGCCAAATCCTGAGCCTTGTGAGCATCTTTCAGCTTCTGGAGGGCAGCTTCGATAGGAGCTTTCTTGTCAGCCGGAATCTTATCGCCAAGATCTTTTAACTGATTTTCAGTAGTAAAGATCAAGCTATCTGCCTGGTTCAACTTATCGATACGTTCCTTTTCCTTCTTATCAGCTTCTGCGTTAGCTTCAGCTTCAGCCTTCATACGGTCGATTTCTTCCTTGCTCAAACCAGATGAAGCTTCGATACGGATGGCCTGTTCCTTACCTGTTGCCTTATCCTTGGCAGATACCTTCAAGATACCGTTGGCATCGATATCGAATGTAACTTCAATCTGAGGCACACCACGACGAGCCGGAGCGATACCTGTCAAGTTGAACTGACCGATTGACTTGTTCTGAGCAGCCATCGGACGTTCACCCTGCAATACGTGGATGGTAACTTCCGTCTGGTTATCAGCCGCAGTAGAGAAGACTTCACTCTTCTTGCACGGAATAGTCGTGTTGGCATCAATCAGCTTGGTCATTACTCCACCCATTGTTTCAATACCCAATGTCAACGGAGTGACATCCAGCAATACGATGTTACCTACACCGGCTTCCTTGTTCAAAACGGCACCCTGGATACAAGCACCTACGGCTACTACTTCATCCGGATTTACACCCTTAGAAGGAACTTTGCCGAAGAAGTCTTCAACCAGCTTCTGTACAGCCGGGATACGTGAAGAACCACCTACCAAGATGACTTCATCGATATCTGCGTTGTTCAGACCTGCATCGCTCATAGCTTTCTTACAAGGTTCCAAACAAGCCTGAATCAGGTTGTGAGCCAAAGCTTCGAATTTTGCACGAGTCAATGTCTTCACCAAGTGTTTAGGCACACCGGCAACCGGCATAATATACGGCAAGTTGATTTCAGTAGAAGTGGAAGAAGACAATTCAATCTTTGCCTTTTCAGCAGCTTCCTTCAAACGTTGCATAGCCATCGGATCAGTAGTCAAGTCGGCACCTTCGTCATTCTTGAATTCCTGAACCAACCAGTCGATGATTACCTGGTCGAAGTCATCACCACCCAGGTGAGTATCACCGTTAGTTGACAATACTTCGAATACGCCACCACCGAATTCCAGGATAGAGATATCGAATGTACCACCACCAAGGTCGAATACGGCTACCTTCATATCTTTGTTAGACTTGTCCACACCGTAAGCCAATGCAGCTGCAGTCGGTTCGTTCACGATACGTTTTACATCCAGACCGGCAATCTGACCAGCTTCCTTAGTGGCCTGACGCTGAGAGTCTGAGAAGTATGCCGGAACGGTGATGACAGCTTCAGTAACTTCCTGACCCAGGTAATCTTCAGCAGTCTTCTTCATCTTCTGCAGAATCATGGCTGAGATTTCCTGCGGAGTGTACAGACGTCCGTCGATATCTACACGCGGAGTATTGTTGTCGCCTCTTACTACTGAGTAAGGTACACGAGCAATTTCTTTCTGAACCTGATCGTAAGTTTCACCCATGAAACGTTTGATAGAATATACCGTACGTTTCGGGTTTGTGATAGCCTGACGTTTGGCAGGATCACCTACCTTACGTTCGCCACCGTCAACAAAACCTACAACTGAAGGAGTGGTACGTTTACCTTCGCTGTTGGCAATTACCACCGGTTCGTTACCTTCAAATACTGCAACACATGAGTTTGTTGTTCCTAAGTCAATACCAATAATCTTTCCCATAATTGTATCTATTTTTATTATTATCTAATCAGTTAATTCTGTAGCGCCGAAGCGTTACGCCCTATAAAAGACAAATCTCATGCCAGAAGAAAAAAAAGTCAGGGCCAGCATTTTTTTCTGACACGGACTGCCATTTTGGCCGTTTTATGTGACATTCTTGTCTCCAGACACACTATGGAGACTGACAAAATCAGAGGAACTCTCCCCAGAAAGGAGCAGTCAGAAGGGGCTCCGTCAGGAAAGGCACCTGGAAAATCAGCACGATTCCTATGGCCAGGGCCACCATCCACAACAACACCAGCACCACTTTAGCCGAGGTACCCATGGGCTTCCAGCTTCCAAACGACTGCATGACGGCCTGAATCAGTCCGGCAATGGGGATACCCACCACCAGTAGCCCGCACACGGTCAAGCCGACAATCACACCTGGAATGGTATGCACATTGCTCCAGTCTACCCAAGGTATGATATTATATATAAAGGTAGGCAAGCTGACAATCATTCCCGTAGCAGCCATCAGCAAGGCAAACAGTACGACCAAACCGACCAATAGGAAAGGCGCGCAGCAAACCAGCAACAGCACCAGACACAGTTTCAGCAAGAAACCGAACACAGCTACCACCCCGTTTCCCAACTTATGCAAAGCCGAACGGGGCTTCTCGGAATGTACGTAGTCGTTCACTTTCTCAAAACCGTCGGTCACTGTCCGGCCGATGTTCTCCACATTGATGGGCTCCCCCCGCATCTGCAATTTCTCCGTAGCCGTTTGTGCCAGCGGAATGATAATCCAAGCCAGCAGATAAGCCAGAATCAATCCATGAATAAGGAAACCGGCCAGGATAAAGACGATGCGGGTCCAGGTCACGTCCCAGCCGAAATAGGCTGCAAGACCGGATACGACTCCACCCAAGACACGGTCGTCCGGGTTACGGAACAAACGACGGCTGGTTCCCGTCGATTCGCTGTAAGCCTTCTCGCCCGAGGCGGATGCGTTTTCCTCCTCCCCGTCGTTCAGCTCTTCGGGCTTGCCCATACGGGCAATGACCTCTTCCACCTCTTTTATCGTAATCACCTGCAAGCCGCCGCGCAAGGCTTCGTCAAACAGTTCGGCGATGCGGGCTTCCATGTCGCGCACAATCTCATCCGCCCCTTCTTCCTTGCGGAAATGATAGCGAAGGTTATTCAAATAATTATCCAGCAGGATATAGGCATCCTCATCAATGTGATATACGGTGCCTCCTAAATTTACAGTCAGTGTCTTTTTCATGTCATGCAGGTTTTAAATGTTCTGTCTTAAATGGTTTACCGTGTCGGAAAGTCCGTCCCAGGCACTTTCCAGTTCTTTCAGAAAATTCTCTCCTTCCGGAGTCAGTCCGTAATACTTGCGGGGAGGTCCCTGGGTAGACTCCACCCACTCGTACGACAGGAGTCCGTCATTCTTCAGGCGGGTCAGCAACGGATAGAGCGTGCCTTCCACCACAATCAGCCGGGCCTCCTTCAGTTTTTGGATGATATCGGAAGAATAGGCAGACTCCCGGTGCAACAGCAGCAGGATGCAGTATTCCAGCATCCCTTTGCGCATCTGTGATTTTACATTGTCTACATTCATTTCATCTCATTTATCTTGTATGACACAAATATAGGTTTTATCTAGATACTATGCATTGCAAGGTATTATAATTTTAGAACATTTAACAAGATTCTATCTCCATAAAAGCAAAGCAATCGAAAGAAAAAGTACTTTTGTAGAAAACACACTTATTTTATTACAAAACGCCTATGTTTAATATCAGAAAAGCGACAATCGAAGACATTGAGATTATCCGGGCACTGGCCAAGCAGACCTTTCCGGTCACTTACCAGAAGATTCTGACCCCGGAACAAATTGATTACATGATGGAGTGGATGTATTCTGCCGAAAGCCTGAAAAACCAGATGGAGAAGGAGCACCACATTTACTACCTTGCCTACGAGGAGTGCGAACCGGCTGGCTACGTATCCATCCAGCAGGAAGGGCCCGACCTCTTCCACTTGCAGAAGATTTATGTACTCCCCTACTTCCAGAAATACAAACTCGGACGGCAACTGTTCCAGCAGGCCATCAAAGGCATCAAGGAACTTCATCCGGAACCTTGCCGGATGGAACTGAACGTGAACCGTCACAATCCGGCACTGGGATTTTATGAGCACATGGGCATGAAGAAGGTACGCGAAGGTGACTTCCCCATCGGCAACGGGTATTACATGAACGATTACATCATGGGGCTGGACATCTAAGCGGCTGCCCTGTTCTGTTCATCTCTTTGCGCGGCAGGCAAGAATCAGGTCCTTACAGCTTGCAGAACAAAGAGATGAAGAACGGAACGGACATATCCACCAGAATGCCGTGGAAAATGGCTATCGGCACCACCTCCTTGCCGGACACCCGGATGATGGAGGGCAGGGCCACATCGACAGAGGTCACCCCGGCGACCGAAATGGGGGCCAGTTTTCCGAAATACTTGCAAATCAGCGGGGCTCCCACCAGCGCCACGAGTTCGCGGATGACATTCGTCAAGAGGGCGATAGTAGCCAGTTCCGTGGCCAACTGCGTCCCGATGACCGGAGCCTTCAGCTCCACAATCAGAATGGAGGCCAGGGAGTAATATCCCAGCCCGCTACCGATGGCCATGCAGTCGAACACGCTCCAGCGGGTCAGCAGCACACTGACCAAGGCAGAGAACAGCAAGGTTCCTCCAATCGTAGCCAAAGGAATCAGCAGCATCTTCCACCGGAAACCGTGAATCAGCGCCTTGAAATCTTCGCCTCCTCCAATGCTGACACCGACCTGAAACATCAGGGCATACAGGATATACAGCGACAACTGGTGCATATCTCCCATTTCCCAACCGGACACATTCCACACGTAACCTAACAGACAGCCCATGAAGAACATGGACAGTACCAACAGACTTCCTTTCATTTCTCACCTCCTTCCTTGAAAAACCACAGATACACCAGCCGTGCCAACAGCACGCTTCCTGTAATGCCGGCCACACTGAGCAGCAGGGCCTGTCCGCCAAACGAACCCAGGTTCTTCACAATCAACGGATTATAGCCTACGGAAAGGCCCAATACAAACAGCATCAGGCAAATGGTGACCGAAATGGTCTGATTCACTTTCTTCAAAAAATCACACGTACGAAGGACATATCCCAACAGGACCCCTGCCAGGACAGTCAATATAATACTCCACATAACAAATTCGAAATTAAAAGTTCATAAACAATTTCTACCACACGTCAGGAAGACGCCACTTCCTGTCTTACAAACTTTCGTGAAGGAATCCGCTAAACCAATGTGCACGTGACAGGCGCAGCCGGTACATCGCCGTACCCGCTTTCCGCTGAATGACCTTATGTGCTCCGTACACTTTCATACTTTACTCTTTTATGATTTCCAAACTCTCCCTATGATATAAGAAAAACTTCTGCCCCCCTTCTATGTCTCTCGGCGTGAAAACGTAGGTTTCTGCACCCGGAGCCGTATGTTTCCCAAGTGGAAAACGTACGTTTCCCTCATGGGAAACATAAAAAAGACCTCGAAGGCAGTCTTTCTTCTCCAAGGGATTTTTTATTTTATGTGACGAACCTCTTCGCAAGCAAGCGGTCCCATCCGCTCCCTCTGGTTCCGAATCACGGTGCAAAGGTAAGCCGCTTTAAATTAATATGCAATTAATATGCAATATTTTATAAGAAAAGGCCGCCAGAAGTACTTCCAGACGGCCTTTCGCACCAAGAAAAAACAATCAACGGCGCCCCGTGACTTGCAGATATTCCCGTTTTTTCAATTCATAATCCGTGTAACTTTCCACGTATTTGTCACAGCTTTGCTGAAACAAGGTCTGCGCATCGAGCAAATCACTCATCGTACAGGTACCCGACTTGTAATAATCGGTGTTCAAACGCAGGTTCTCCGTGGCCTGCTCAATGGACAGACGGGCAATCTTCATCTGTTCGTAGGCCTCATTCACCCCGTTCCACGCATTTTTCATGCGGATAACCAGCAGCTCTCCCTGGTCGGCCAACTGGTTTTCCGTGTTCTTCACCTGGAGCTTCTCCTTCTTGAGGGCATGGCTACCTCCCCACCATCCGGTCAGAGGCACGGTCACCGTGGCAAACCCCACCCAGAAGCGCTGGTCTTCCGGCAAGAAGTTATGATACACATACCCTCCGCCAATGGCCACCGTAGGCAGATTCTTGCCCAACTCCATCTTGTATTGCAGACGGCTGGCCTTCACATTCTGTTGTAACAGGGCATATTCACTGGTCAGTCCCAAGGCCGACTCCGGGTCGCAGTAAAGACTGTCCGGACAGGAGGGCAGCCGGTCGTCGACGGCAAAAGCCACCGCCAGGGAATCGGAGCCAAGGCCCGTATATTGCGCCAGCATGTTCCGCGAAAGGGACAAAGCGTTCTCCAGTTGCAGGCGGCTGCTTTTGGTTTCGTTCCGGCGAAGCTGCACCTGCAACAAATCGTTGCGTGTCACCACGCCTGCCTCCACCGAGGCCTCCACATCGCGCAAGATACGATCCAGCTGCGTTTCCACCTTACCCAAAGTCTTGAGTTTCTCCTGCAGAGTGACCACTCGCCAGAAATACTGCTCCGTGGTCAGTGTCACTTCATTGTCAGAGAGGTTCCGTTGCAAACGCTTCACCTCTACCCCCACTTTGGCCAACTGGTTTCCGTTCACAATCTGCCCGCCAGTAAAGAGCGGCAGGGAGGCGCTCACTCCTCCCGCAATTCCGTTCTTGAGCATGGACATGTGCATGTCCGGAGCCATATCCATCTGCATCAGTCCTTTATCCGCCATAAAGCCAGTACCCGCCGCCATGACACTCGGAAAATAATTGGTAAACGCCTTCTTCTTGTCCTGTCGGGCCATTTCCAGTTCGTTACGGGCATTCTTCATCCGCACATTGTTTGTCAAGGCAGCCTGAATACATTCATCCAGCGTGTAGGCTTTCTGTCCGAAGGCCAGATTCGCACACGCCCCACCTATCAATAGAAAAGCTATGATTCTGTTTCGATTCGTTTTCATAATGATTCTTCTTTATCTTGATTCCTAATCGCCTTGTCAGGCATTTTCCAAGGCCTCCAGCCGGGCACGTTTTTCAGAGCTTCCCCTGAATATCACCAGATAAGCCACCGGAAGCACCGTCAGCAGGAAAAGCATGGTAATCAGCGTACCATAGCAAATCACCGTACCCATCGGCATCCAAAGTCCGCTCTTGCCCAAAATCATCGGGATGACTCCCATGGAAGCCGCAGCCGAAGTCAGGAAGATAGGCCGCATACGGCGACGGGCCGAATGATAAATGGCATCGCGCACACAGAGTTTCTCCGTAGCCCGCAATTCCTCGGCATAGTCAATCATAATAATACCGTTACGCACGATGATACCCATCAGACTGATAATACCCAACGTACAGGTCATACCGAAATCCACTCCCTGAATCAGTACACCCGCAGCCGTTCCGAAAAGGCAGAGCGTCATGCTGACAAAAATCAGCAGGGCAATGCTGATGCGCCGGAAATGGGCCAGCAGAATGAAGAAGATGATGAAGGCGGCAATGGCCAACGCACCCATGATGGGAGGAAGATTCTCATTGTCCTGCTCGTCGTCACCTCCGTAGGCCAACGTCACTTTATCCGGCAGAGGAATAGCTGCCACTTTCTCTTTCACTACACTCGTCAAGGCGGCCACGTTCACATCCCGACGTACATCGGCCATCACCGTAATCGTATAGATACCGTTCCGGCGGACCAGCTGGCCGTCTTTCACAGAAGGTACCACTTCCGCTACCTGACGCAAGGGCACCTGCGTACCTCCCAGCACCGGAATCAGTTCATTTTCCAAATCGGAGAAACCGGCACAGTCGGCTTTCTCGCTCTTCAATGTCACGGAGATGTCATAATCGCCTTCCCACACACTGGCCACCTTCAGTCCATCGCCGTAGCGCATGGCCAGCGTGGTTTCCAGCTGGGCGTTCTGGATGCCCAGGCGCGAAGCCTCATCTTCTTTCAGCACCACCTTGGCCGAAGTCTGCGGCTCACTGAAATTAGTCTGCGCCAGCCGTATCTCGGGCATCCGGCGCAACAGGCTCAGGTATTTTCCGGCTACAGTCTTCAATGAATCCAAGTTCTCGCCGCTCAGACGGAGTTCAATCGGATAAACTGCCTGGCTGAAACTGATTTGCTTGAACCTTACCCGCACGTCGGGAAAGGCATCGGTGTAGCGCGGAGAATATTCATCCAGCAGTTCCACGGTTTCCTTGTTACCCTTCGTGTTCACAATCAGCTGGGCATAGTTGGTTCCTCCCAGCTGAGGGGCGTATGCCGTATGGAAACGGGGTGAAGAACAGCCCACAAACGAAGTGACGGAAACCACTCTCGGGTCCTTACGGAACACCTGTTCCATCGTATCGGCCGCCCACGCGGTCTTTTCCACCGCCGTTCCCGTAGGCAGATAAATCTCTACGGCAAACTGGTTACGGTCGGCCACCGGCATCAGTTTCTGCGGCAATTTTCCCATCAGGAAGATACCTATCACGACAGAAGCCACTCCCCCCATCAGGGTGATGTAGGGATGCGCAAAACATTTGTCCAACAGTTTGTTGTAATAGGTCTGCAGAAACTCCATAAACGAGAATCCTTTTTTGTGCGAAGGCACCGGTTTCCGGATGAACCAGAACTGCATGAACGGTACCAACAACATGGCCACCACCAAGGAAATGCCCAGAATCAGCGAAATGGACCAAGGGAAGCTCAGCAGGAAGTCGTGTATCATGCCCGGAATCACAATCAGGAAGGGGAAGAACGTGATACTGATGGCCAGCGTAGCCGAGAAGATGGATTTAAAGAAATGCGTGGCACTATAAATGGACGCATGCCAGCGCGACATCCCCTCTCCGATTTTCTCCAGATAACTGTCGATTATGACGATGGAATTGTCCACAATCATTCCCAAGGTCACAATCAGGGCTGCCAGCGTCACGGTGTTCAGTTCGATGCCAAAGGCATAAAAGAGTCCCAACGAGATAAAGATGGTTATCGGAATGGTGGAAGCGGCTACCAGTGCCACCCGTAACGGCAACAGCAGCATCACCACAATCACCACGGCCACAATGGCGATAACCAGCTCACGCAAGAACGAATTGACACTGTCGCCCACCACCTGCGCCTGGTCCGTGATGCGGTACATGTTGACTTCCGAAGGCAGTTCCTTCTTGAACTCTTCCAGCACCTGGTTGATGTCATCCCCCATCTGCACGATGTTCTTGCCTTTTTTCATCTCCACACTCAGCAAAATGCATTTCGTGCCGTTGTTCTTGATGTAACTGTCGGCATGAGGGTATTCCTTCACCACACGGGCCACATCCTGCAGGCGTACCACATTGCCCGAGGGATCACTGTACACAATCTGCTGCTGCACGTCATAGAGCGTGTTGAACGTCTTTTCCACGTGTACCGGCAAGACATACTGAGGAGTCTGTATGCGTCCGCCGGTGGTCACAAACCCCTTGGCAAACAACTGTCCGGCGATGAGCTGCTCGTTCAGTCCGTAATGCGACAGACGCTCCGGATCCAGGTAAATGGAAATCTGTTCCTGTCTTTCTCCGCTGACGGTCAGACGTCCCACACTGGGAATACGGCGCAACCGGTTTTCCAGTTCATCCATGTAGTCCGACAATTCCCGATAGGTTTTGTCCTTGCTCTCCATGGTAATCAGCAGTGCCGAAGTATCGCCGAAATCATCCATCACCTGCACGGCCAGCACATTCGGAGGCAGCTGCGACTTGAACGCGGCCACTCCGTGCTTGAACTTGCTCCAGAACTCATCTTTGTTGTTCAAATCATCATTCAGTTCCACCTGCACAAACACGATTCCGTCGCGGGTGGTCGAAAAAGTCTTTTCCTTCTTCACCTCCTTGTAGGTAAAGATATAGTTTTCCAATGGCTTCGTCACCTGTTCCACCATCTCATTGACCGTGTTCCCGGGAGCCACGGCAATCACCATTCCCTGACGTATGGTAAAATCCGGGAACTCATTTTTCTGCATTTGCGGCAGACTGTATATGCCGAATGCCACCAGGCAGCATGTCACCAGTATCACAATCTGGCGATAATGCATGGCCCACTCTACTATGTTCCGTTTCTTTTCCATGTGCTTTACCTATTATATAGCCAACGGCGTGCCTTCACACACTTTCTGCTGGCCTTCCACAATCACTTCCTCTCCTTCACTCAATCCGGCCACCACCGTTACTCCGCTTGCCGTGAACTTACCACACGTCACCACGCGTTTGGAAGCTTTTCCGTCCGCTCCTTTCACCCACACGAAATAACGGTTGTTTTCATCCAATTGGATTACATTGGCCGGCAACACACAGGCCTGGCTTTTGTCGGCATCCTGCAACCAGACTTCCGTCACCATACCGGGGAGTAAACCCGTGTGCGGTGTCTGAATACCAATGTTCACCTCGTACGACCGTGACAAAGGATTGGCCTGGACACCTTTCTCCATCACTACTCCTTCTGCCTGTCTGCCATTCAGCACCGGAGCCTCAATCACTGCTTTCTGACCTTTCGTCACGTGCATGATTTCCGTTTCCGGTACGGCAATCCGTACTTTCAGACGGTCGTCGGACACCAGTTTCATGACCTGTACCCCAGGCACCACATTCTGCCCCACTTCCAGGTTCTTTTCGGCAATCACTCCAGCAAATGGAGCCACCAGCCGGCAGTCTGTCAGGTTCTTCCGGGCCACTGCCTCCATGGACTGGGCCTGCTGGAGTTTGCTCTGCACCTCCACCCACTTCATGTCGGCCAGACTCCCTTTTTCATGCAGTTCCTTCATTCGCCGGTAGGCATCTTCCGCCTGCTTCAAAGCCGCCTTTGCCGCCTGATACGTGCTTTCTACGGACGCTTCGTCCAGTGTAGCCAGCAACTGCCCCTGCCGCACCCGGCTTCCCAAATCCACCTGTACCGACTTCACTCTTCCCATCAGCGGAAAGCTCAACGCACTTCCGTTTTCTTCTTGCACCGTACCCGAAAAACGGACGGTCTCGTTCCGTACTGATGACACTACGGTCATGACCTTTACCTTTACAGGGTCTACCTGCTGCGAAGCTTGCTCTCTGCTTCCGCATCCTGACATCATGACCAAAAATAAACCAATGGCCATCCAATGAAATTCTTTCATAAATCTTATCATGTTTAGTATGTCTACGATTTGTGAGCGCAAAGAAAAGACCATTACATGAAACACAGGATATATAGAACACCTTGGAAGTGTCCTATTTTTCCATTCGTTGCATCAATTTCACTTATAGAACACTCATCAAGAAAAATAGAACACCGATTATTAAAAAACATTCAGTTCATTTGTAATCGAACTAGATTTATTAGATTTATGGAGAAGGAAATAGAACTTATCAGGATGTCAAGTACCGAGATTATAGAAAAGGTGGCAACTTACAAGGATGAACAAGTTATCATACATAATCAGGTTAATAAGATTGACGCCATAGAACAAAACACTATAAAGGCAGACTTCTTCCTAGTTATTTTATGCCTGAAAGGAAAAGCATCTTTATCTCTCAACAACAACTCTTACGACATCGGTCCGAATGACCTGATGATTTGCCATCCGCAGACTCTGCTCAAGCACGGCACAATAGGTGATGATTTTGAGTGCTGTGGATTTTGCCTTTCACCAGAATATGCCAAACGTGTCTTCATCTTGTCGGCATCCACAAGCAACTGGTGTTCGAGGCTGTATCTGGACCAGCACCCCATCATTCCGCTCAACGAAGAGGAAAGCCAGCTTTTTTGTCAATACTACCACCTGCTCTACTCCAAACTGACAGGAACGCCCCACCGTCACCAGAGAGAACTCATCAACTCCCTCCTGCAAGCATTCATTTATGAGTTTCAGGATGCCCTGGAAAAATATATCCAGTTGCGTCCCACCAGCTTCAATTCCTCCAGCAACCTGTTCAACGCCTTCATCGAACTGCTGGTTTCGTCCTACCCCAAAGAACGCTCCGTAAGCTACTATGCCAGCCGATTGTTCGTCACGGCCAAATACTTGTCGGCCATCTGCAAGGAAAATTCCGGAGAAACAGCTTCCGACCTGATTACCAGCTATGTCATGAAGGATGTGGAATATCTGCTGAAATGTCCTGACAAAAGCATCAAGGAAATTGCCAACGAACTGAATTTCGCCACACTGTCGTTCTTCGGCAAATATGTGAAAAGAAACCTGGGTATCTCTCCCAAAGAATACCGGGAAAAGCTGTCGCAACAAAATGAAAAGGCACAGTAAAAATAGAGAATCGGTATACATGAAGACAAAAAAGTCCGCCCGTCTGATGCAGACAAGCGGACTTTTTTATGATTCAATCGGTCTATCTCAATTTATTGATGCTGTTCACGCAGCAAATCGTTCACGGTCTTTACCGGATTGAACGTGCTCAACGGTACTTCTACGAACACGGTATTCCAGTCGCTCATAGAACCGTTCCACAATCCTGGCAATTCGAGGGCTTTCAAGTCCTTTCCGTTCTTCGACTTGTAAGAGATGAAACCGGTAGCCTTGTCCACATGTTCCAGCAAGTTGAACTTGCGGCCTTTGTAATCGCGGATGGCACATACCAAATCCACCGGATTGAAGTGCGTACCTTTTTCGAACATCGCTTTCTTTTCCGGGTCGTTCATATCAATCTGTGAGCTTTCCAGAATCTGGAGAGAGATGGTTCCATCCGGATTATAAGCCAGGAACGGACCACCGCCCGGTTCGCCCACATTCTTCACCATACCACACACACGCATCGGACGGTTCAGTTTCTTGCGCAGATAGATAACCAAGTCGGCATCCTCCAGTTCTTTCAGGTCTGTCCTGCGGCAACGCAACTGCTGCTGTACGAAACGGATAATCGTTTCCAGCTGTTCGTGACTGTAGTGGCCGCTGTCCAGCAGTTCCAGGTATTCGAAAGCCTGCTTCTGCAAAGTGACAAGTACACCGGCCAGCAATTTCTTGTAAATCACGGTATCTGCCTTCAAACGGTCGGGCACCACGTTGTCGATGTTCTTGATGAATACGATATCGGCATCCAGATCGTTCAGGTTCTCGATCAAAGCCCCGTGACCACCCGGACGGAACAACAGCTTGCCGTCTTTGTCGCGGAAAGGTTTGTTTTCCATATCGGCTGCCACCGTATCTGTGCTCGGTTTCTGTTCGGAAAAACTGATATGGTATTTCGCGCCGTATTTGGCTTCGTATTCACCCACCTTGGCAGCCACCAGTTTTTCAAACAAAGCCCGGTGTTCGGTAGACACTGTGAAATGTATGTTCACTTTACCTGTCTTTCCGGCTGCATACAACGCACCTTCTACCAGATGTTCTTCCAGCGGTGTACGTACGCCGTCGGCATAACGGTGGAACTTAAGCAGTCCCTTCGGCAGGGCACCGTAGTTCAATCCTGCAGCTTCCAGCAGATTGGATACAATGGCTTTGTAGTTCTGTTCCGACAACAAAGCATCGATGTTCTTGCCCGTATTGTCCATGCAAGCCGCATTCAGGTCGTTATAGAATGCAAAGTCATGGATATGGTCGAAGAACTTCTTCTCGAAATCCGTCGTCGGTTTGTCATAGTCCGCCCCTAAGAACTCAAACATATTCTTAAACATACGGCTGGCTGCACCGGAAGCCGGTACAAACTTGACAATTTTCTTCTCCCCATCCTTGTAAGCATTCCATGCCGCAAGATACCGTTCGAAATCTTTTGCTTCAGCTTTCATGATACCTCCGTTTTCTACAGAAGCCGCTGCCGACAATTTCAGGAACGGAAAACCTTTCTCAAAACAAGCCAACTGTTCGGCAATTTTCTCTTCTGAAATGCCTTTCTTGGCCAACAATTCTTTGTCTTCGTGTGTTAACATATTGTTTTATTTAGGTAATGAATATTCTTTCTGCATTCAGAATCATGCTCAAAAATAGAAAAAATACAGTAAGAATGCACCATATCGATGAAAAAAAAGTAACTTTACCCACAAACAACAAAACGAGGCATTATGGAGAACAATGAATTTTTCACGCCGGAAGAGCACAAACAACTGATTCAGCTTTATAAAAGGCTGTTATTACTATCAAAAGACACGTTACAAAAAGATGACTGCCGCAAACTGAAGAACCACCTCATAAAAGCCATGTCGGAAGGAACTATTCCACGGAATGTCTTCCAAATGAACCCCATCATCAAGGACATGCAGACGGCTGTCATCGTAGCCGAAGAAATCGGTATGCGTCGTGCCTCGATTCTGGGCATCATGCTTCACGAGTCTGTGAAATACAACTTGTGCAGCTTGGAGTCCGTCAAGGAGGAATACGGAGAAGATGTGGCCGGCATTATCCGGGGACTTGTAAAAATCAATGAACTATATTCCAAGAGTCCCATCATCGAATCGGAAAATTTCCGCAACCTGCTTCTGTCGTTTGCCGAAGACATGCGGGTCATCCTGATTATCATTGCCGACCGTGTGAACCTGATGCGGCAGATAAAGGACAGCCCGAATGAAGAAGCCCGACTGGAAGTGGCCAACGAAGCGGCCTACCTGTATGCCCCGCTGGCACACAAACTGGGACTGTACAAGCTGAAATCGGAACTGGAGGATTTGTCACTGAAATACACGCAGCATGACGTGTACTATTATATCAAGGAGAAACTGAATGCCACCAAACAAGCGCGCGACCGCTACATTGACGCATTCATCGAACCGATAAAGAAAAAACTGGAAGAAGCCGGACTGAAGTTCCACATGAAAGGACGTACCAAGTCCATCCACTCCATCTACCAGAAGATGAAAAAGCAGGGATGCCCCTTCGAAGGCGTATACGACCTGTTTGCCATCCGCATTATCCTTGATTCTCCGCTCGACAAGGAGAAGCAGGAGTGCTGGCAGGCCTACTCCATCGTGACCGATATGTACTTGCCCAACCCCAAACGTCTGCGCGACTGGTTGTCCGTGCCGAAGAGCAACGGATATGAGTCTTTGCACATCACTGTCATGGGACCGGAAGGCAAATGGGTGGAAGTACAAATCCGTACGGAACGCATGGATGAGATTGCCGAAAAAGGTCTTGCCGCCCACTGGCGATACAAAGGTATCAAGGGGGAAAGCGGTCTGGACGAATGGCTTACTTCCGTACGTGAAGCGCTGGAAAACTCCGACAGTAGCGGACTGGAAACAATGGACCAGTTCAAGCTGGACTTATACGAAGACGAAGTGTTCGTCTTCACTCCCAAAGGAGACTTATTTAAACTGGGCAAAGGTTCCACCGTACTCGACTTCGCTTTCCATAT
>ENA-ORNF01002127-ORNF01002127.1-human-gut-metagenome-genome-assembly--contig:-NODE-2127-length-15356-cov-3.053068_pt1 | contig 15356 bp, 8 predicted proteins | sample MGYA00242110_ERZ509012 | MGnify/ENA primary metagenome ERZ509012 (study PRJEB26280, sample SAMEA2338714) | human gut metagenome | biome: human gut; feature: human-associated habitat; material: faeces...
AAGCCGGACGAACTGCGCGGTTTTGACAAGCCGAAAGTTTATGTCCACCGTGATGACAGTACGCTGGTTTCGTACGTTTTGTATCCGAAAATTATCGATATCGGCAGCAAGCGTGCGGCGCGCATGGCCTCGCTGGTCGGCGCGAACGGCGGTATCATCACCGACGTCAAGGAAGCCAAAGGTACGGGCGGCGCGTGGTTCCTGGACAGCACGATGGTCGAGGATTTGGAATTTGACGAATCATCCCTGACCGAAAATTCGCTGATTGTTACGTCCAACGAGCCGGTTTCGATGAGCTATGACGACAGCGCGAAATACCTGTACCGCGTACCGCCGAATCCGTCTGACGACGCGGGCGCCTATTTCCACAACACAATGGTAACCGACCTTTATATGGGCGGGCATGCGGCAACGGAAGACGGCGACTATGCGGCTTATGCCAACGACTATTATTCCATTTTTAACGTCAAGAAACTGACGATGAACACGGACTGCAACCGCGAGTTTATTTCCGGGGGTGTATCGTCCTCGCCGGAGAAGTTATGCGATCCGAACGTTGCCGACCTTTATATCGGCAAACCGTTCAGAAAGACGCTGGACATTGCGACGCATACGCCTCAAGTTGAGGCCAGCAACGGCGCGGCATGGATTTACGGCAACCTGGCGGCGCTGAGCGAGAACTTCCAGCTGTTCCGCGAAGAAGCGCTGTATGACGGCAATGCCCGCGAGCGCTTCGGGTATGATGATGAGATGAACCGCAAAAGCGACGGTTATGATGTTTTGCAGTTCGCACGCATGGGCAGCACCGGCACCGGCGACGAGGAAATCGTGGTCTTGCGGGCGGAGAACAAGGAAAATGCCGAACGCGTGGCAATGATGGACGAATTCGTGCAGGTTAAGCGCCGCAGCGACTCTTCAAACGTTACCGACTTCCTTATCGGAGAGTCTTCGGGAACCGGCGGCGAGGGCGCTTTGTTGCAGGCTTTCCGCGACGGAACGACCAACGAGGTGCACATTAACCAGAATTCGGCGTCTTCGATTACGGAAATCAACCGCCAGGGCGGCACGGTTTATATCAACGGCGGCTCTTCGGCGACGACCAACATGGTAACGCACATCAACGATATGGGCGGCAATCTGTACGCCGGGCACGACGGCGGCTGGCTGCAGGCGCAGGGTTTTGACAGCAGCGCGAGGGTTCACCTGCTGGCGAACGTCAACAGCGCCGGCGTGGACAACCGCGTGTTTACGGTCGGGCATGACATCAGCGATACCGGCGGCGTCGGCGACGCTTACAACACCAACCATATGATGTACGGCGACAGGGACAAGGTTTCGCTGCGCGGCGGCGCGGTCCGCGTCTATTCCGACGAAGGATATACGGGAACCGAGGCCGGGCCGGTGGCCTTTCAGCCGACGGACGTATCCGTTGCCAACGAATATGCAGACCTGAGCGGCAAGACGCTCGAGCACCTGACGACGGTGGCATCGCGCTATACCGATATTCTCGGCAGAACCTACATGGGCAACAAGAACATGGGCTCGACGGGAACCGACGACGGCAAATATACCCGCGACAAATATACGTTGGGCGTTGCCGGGTCGGCATGGATTGACGAGCTGCTGTGGGCAAGGCAGGCCTGGCTGCAGCAGGCGGGCATGAAAGAACTGCACGCCGGGTTTAAGAACTTCGCGCAGTTTTCGAGCGCGCCGCAGACGGCATGGCTCAACGCGTATGACGACATGGTCATTATCCGCAACCCGACCAAGGGCGGAACCAATGATTCGCGCGGCGAAGTCAACGCCGGCAAGAACGACATGATGCTGCAGGCGGATTCGACGAAAATCGTTTTGAACGATACGGCGGGCGCGTGGGCCTGGTTTGAAGACGGCAGCGCGACGGTCGGCGCGGGAACGACGGACGGCACAATCAAGAACTACTTCTTTGCCGATATGGACGGCAACGGCGGCGCCGGTTCGGCGAACGTCATCGGTTCAACACTGGCGAATATGTATACCATAGATTCCAAAGTTTCGAGCGTTGTGGACATCCAGCGCGAGGCAATGCGTTTCGGCGGGCACTGGTCTTCGTCGTATGCAAACCGGATTGACGCCAAAACGGGCACCTTTACGCTGAAAACCAAGGATGTCAGCTCCACCGACCAGGACGAGGGCGCGCAGCTTTATGCCGACGCGGACAAAATCCGGACGAGATGGGTCGACTTTCAGGTAGAGGACGACTCCAGCATCGCGCGGTTTAAGGTGGCGCCGAACGAAGTGCCGGAAAGCAAGACGGCGCAGGCCAACGTACAGGTCAACGGCTCGTTCCACGTTACCGGCAACGAAGTTATCCATATCGCTTCCAACTCGTCCAATGCGGTCGGAACGGACGACAACGACCATGCGATGTTTGAAATTGACCCTGAGTACATTCAGGTCTGGGCAAGGGACAGCGACGGCAACTACGCGGCGGGCGGCTCTTCGGCCGGCGGCTATTATGCGATGCTGAAAATCAACCCGAGCGACGTCAAAGGCGGTTCCAGCAATATTAACGATACGGAAGACGCGTCGATTTATATCCGCAAAGGGGCGATTGAACTGGAAGAAAGCTATGCCAACGGGACGCCGTCGACTTTTGGTGCGGACGAAGGTTTCGGCTATATCAAAGCCAACCGCTTTGTTTCCAACACCAACGAAACGGTGCCGGAAATCAGCGGCAAGACCGACCGCGGTACGCAGTATGACCAATATATGGTCAACCCGGCCTATACGTCGGTCATGCACGACATCAAGCTGACGACGCGCGGCGGCGCAAGATTGAGCGACGCTTTGCCGGACTTTGTGCTCAAGGGAATTTACAACGTGTCGAACGACTATGTCGAAGGTGTCGGCGGCGGCAAGACGACGCGCATCAAGTGGAGCGCGGGCGATTCATGGAAAGGGCCGACGGAAAATTCCGACGTGGCATGGGCTTCGCCGTATCTCGGCAAAATCCCGTATGCTTTGTGCCCTCCGGGATACAGAAACATGGCAACGGTCGTGCCGACGTCGTTTAACATGGGACAGGCCGGCGAAATCATCCAGGCGAGCAAGGTTTCCGGCATGCCGAACGCCAGTGCCGTCAACGGCCAGTGGTTTGTCAACCAGGCGACACGGCAGGCCAAGATTTTGGAAACCGCCAGAGGATGGGGAATAGACAAGATGAACGACGCTATTATCTATCCGGGCATGGAGGCGGTCAGCAGCCTGATTTACAACGGCATTTATCAGGACGGCAACACGCACAGTTCGTTCCTGGCGCAGACGCTGACCCGAACCGAGGGGTGGTATCTGGGATTGAAGGCTGAATATACGGATTCCGCGGCAACGCAGACGAAGTCAGACCTTGTTGCCAATGTCGGTGATCAGAACGTCGGAACCTATACCTATACCACAGACGGAACCGACCAGTACGCCGTGGCTCAGCCGCTGTATTTCCAGCAGAATACATGGCTGAAAACCGCACTGGAGCCGTTTGACGAAGGCTGGCACGCACGCATGGGCTTTATTTACGATACCGATTATTACAAGAACCTCGGAAGCGGCGGCGGTGATGAAGGCATTTTTTCGAACAACAACGAAGAAGGGTATAACGACAGCAGCAATACAAACCCGACTTTCCAGGGCGGAAACTTTGTCTGGAATCTGTTTCCGGTGCCGACCAATACGCTGGAAGGGCATGCGACGGTATATTGCTACTTTGACCGTTCCGCCTTTAACAAAGGCGACTGGGTAAATAAAGTCGACCAGATTGACCAGCTTGACGATTACCGTGATATCGAGAGCAAAACAACGCCTGAGAATCAGGATTATATCAACAGGCTGAACGATCCGTCGCTGAGGTACAGCGACCCGTGGTAAGCGGCTGCGGCGGCGTGCCGCGTGCCATGTGAACCGGAAGTTGCTGATTGCGTGAGGCAATGACGGTCATCGCAGCGAGGGTCAGCTGTTTTTGAAAAGCAGAAGGGAAGGGCGTTCGGGAAACCGGCGCCCTTTTGGCGTGGGCGGAGAACCTCCCTTGTGCACGTGCAGGGAACCGTTCTTTGCGTATGGGCAGAGAACCGCCCTTTGTGCACGGGCAGAGACCGCTCTTTGCGTACGGGCAGGGAACGGCGGAGAGCAGAATATCAGGGGAGGGCGGAGAGCAGAATATCAGGGGAGGGTGGAGAAAGGCATGCCGGAGCGCAACGGGCGTTCCCGAGGCGGAAAGGGGCGGTACGGGGCTATGAGGCCGGCGGGCCGGGCACTGGTACGGGTACACTAAACGGGCGGTTTCGTATACTTCCGGCGAGGTCGTTTCCGCGGGCGGCGGCGCTTATATATAAAGCGTAAATCTTGTTTATAAGTTGCGGAATGGCTTTGCTAACGGGATTTTTCCCTTTTATGCTTGGGGGCATAATGTAGTAACTTTTATGTATAGAGGATGTAGAGAAATGGATATCTGCAACAGTATCAGCGAACTGGCGTATTTATCCGGCATTGAGCTTACGGCAACGCTGGATACGAAAGTCGGTCTGCTCAAGGCTATGGATATTCTCGACGAAAATTTTGATTGTCATACGGCGGACGCCGGACAGCAGGAGAAAAACTTCCGGCTGGTTGAGAAGATTATAGAAGAAAAAAAGAACGCCAATTTTATCAACATCGTGCACCATGTGCCGATTTTGCTGCAAAACGAACCGCCGGCGGTAGAGGTTTCGCTGCCGGACGGCGCGACGATGCTGAAATGGAATTTTTACGAAGACGAAGACCCGAAGAAATATTACCGCGGCGAAGTCGTTATTGAAGACTCGGACAAGTTTTACAGCGGGGAAGTCAACATCAGCGATTTGGAGCGGCTGGGGCAGAACGAAGGTCCCAACGAACGCGAAATCAACGGGACGACATACCGCAAGTACCGCTTTAAGTTTCCGTTTGACGTCAGGCTCGGCTATCATAATGTCGAGTTTTCGTATATTGACAAGAACGGCGTGGAAGTCGTGCAGAAGACAAGGCTGATTTCGGCGCCGCAAAAATGCTACGACGGGCTGGGCATTACCGAAGGAAAGAAAACCTGGGGCGTGCCGACGCAGCTGTACGAACAGGTCAGCGAGAACAACCTCGGTATCGGCAACTTCAGCGATTTGGCGCATCTGGGGTATATTCTCGGCAAAAACGGCGCCGGGGTAATGGGGGTCAACCCGCTGCACGCCACCCGCGATGACCAGCCAGAAAACGCTTCGCCGTACGGGCCGGACAGCCGTATGTTTTTCAACTATATTTATGTTGACGTTACGGCCGTCGACGAGTTCAAAAACAGCAAGCGCATCAGGGATTATTACAACAGCCCGGAATTTCAGGAAAAGCTGAAAATCAACCGCCGCCGCACCTATGTCGACTATACGACGACGCAGGCGCTGGTGGACGACATCCTGCACCGGTGCTTTGAGGAATTCAAATATTCGCCGGAAAGCGAAGAGGCACGCAACCGCTTTAATGTTTACTGCGACGACAAAGGGCAGGATTTGGAAATGTTTGCGACGTTCCGCGCGCTTTCCAAATATTTTGCGGGGCAGAATCCGGCGCCGGCGCTCTGGAAAGACTGGCCCGAGGCTTATAAAAAACCGCATTCGCCGGAAGTGGAGGCTTTTAAGCGCCAGCACCGCAGCGAAATCGACTACTTCAAATACACGCAGTGGCTGTGTGAAAACCAGTTGCAGCAGGTTAAGGAAAACTGCCTGAACTCGGGCATGAAAATCGGCCTGTACATGGATATGGCTGTCGGCGCGTCGTGCAAAGGGTTTGAAGCGTGGTATTATTCCGACCTTTACCTTAAAGGGACGGCTGGGGCGAAGCCCGACATACTTTCGGCCAGCGGGCAGAAGTGGGGTCTTCTGGGCTTTAACCCGGTCAAACTGCAAGAGCAGGGGTACGAGCCTTACCGCAGAATTTTGGAAGCCAATATGCGCTATGCAGGGTGCCTCAGAATCGACCACGTTTTGCAGCTGCACCGGTTGTTTATGTTCCCGGACAACGGCGCGGAAGGCAACTATGTTTATTACAACGTCAAGGAACTGATGGCGATTGTGGCGCTTGAAAGCCACCGCAACAAAACGATGGTTATCGGCGAAGACCTGGGCGACATGACGGACGACCTGCGCCGCAATATGGAAAACTTCGGCATTTTGTCGTACCGGGTGCTGCCGTTTGAGCGCAAGAGCGATATGTACAGGTCAATGCGGCATCCGGGCGAATATCCGCAGATGTCGGTCTGCGCGCCGTCAACGCACGATACGCCGACTCTGGTCAGCCAGTGGAACGTGCAGCACGTCTGGCAGCAAAAGCTGCTTGGCGTTTTGAATGACAAGCAGGCGGACGATGCATTCGAACAATATGCATCGCAGCGCGAAGGCATGAACTGGATTTTGGGGCATTACGGAATCTGGGACGAAGTGGGCGGTTCGTATGTTGCTGACCCGAGAGGAGATCCTAATACAGTGCCGGCGGAATACATTCCGGCCGTAACGACGTTTTTGGCCAGAAGCAATTCGGCGATTATGCTGATGCCGTTTTCCGACATTTACGGTTTGGGGGAGATGGGCAACGTGCCCGGCATGCCGGAAATGGAATGGTCGGTCGAAAAGCCGATACTGGAAATCCGCGGCGATAAATCTTATCCGAACTGGCGCAAGAAAATGCACATTCCGGTCGAGCATGTTGAAGACGTGGAAATGTTCAAGCGGGTTGCGGGTATCCTCAACCGATACCGCCCCGACGGCAACGACGGCCGCGGACGCTATTACCAGTTTGAGCGCATGGGCAACAACAATGCGTCGACAATTGATTTTGAAAAATACAAGCGGCTGCACGACATTATCAAGCATCGCGACGAATACCGGCTGGAACAGATTTTGGAACACCGCTACAGCGATACCTACAAGCTGCGCCTTGACCATCGCCGGGTTGAAACCCAGACGCGTTATGACGAGGCAGTGCGGGCATGGAACGAACGCGATACGACGAACGATGCCTTGTTTGATAACGGCGCGATGCCGGGCGGCCTGCCGCTTGACGGACAGGCGGCGCCGGATTTGCTGCAACAGGCCGGGGAAGAACAGGCGAGAATGCCTGAAAACGGCGGACAAACGCAGGAAGCCTCACTGATTATGCTTGACAAATACAAAAAACATCAGGGGCGTTAGGAGGATTTGGCCGGTTCCGGCAGTAATGAACCCGAGCGATTAAAATACGGCAGTTTAACCATATTTTAAATCTTTAGGTTTAGAAAATATTTTTAGGTATGTATATTTGAATGTTATTTGAATAAGGCAGGCTGACTCTATGGAAAAAAAGCAACAAGTATGGGCGATTTTTCAGGTAGGGGCGTGGCTTGCCTTTATTATGCTGGGATATCTTGGCATCAGAAGCTATAAGCTTTCGGTCGAAAAGCTCAAGACAAACAAGTGCATTGAAGAGATTGAAACGCTGTCGCGCGGCATCCAGTTTTATTTTCAGGGACAGCGCGATTACGGCGAGTTCAATTATAAACAGGCGGTGTCTTTCAAGCTTATCCCGAAGGATATGTTCAAAGAGGGCTTTACGGAAGCAACCAATGCGTACATGGGCGGGGTGGACTTCTTTTATTCGTCCCTGACTCCCGGAGACAAAAACAAGGCTTTTGAAATTTCGTTTCAGGGGCTGAGCCGGTATGCGTGTGTTGAACTGGTACGGATGAACTGGGGCAGCTCGGATATGAGCAACCTGATTGCCGTGGCAGGGTATGCAGCGCCGACGCCGTCCGGCGTTTTGGATGAGATTTATCCAGATACGCAGCAGAAAGACATCAAATCACGCAATATCTTTATGGCCAATGAAGCGCCTTATGTCAGTCTGGACAAGCTGGAAAGCGTCTGCGGCTGCGACGGCGACAACTGTTCGGTCGTATGGAAATTCCGGTAAGCGAAGGAACGGACGAAGGCGTCCGGGGCGGACGATGAGGCGGCAGTGCTGAAGCCGTCCCGAGAAACCGATGGTAAACGGAGCGTATTTTTTGCTTGCAAAATTCTGAGGCTGTGCTATAAAAGTCCGCAGTTTGGCGCGGCTTGCCAGAGGGTTCGACAGAGTGCGCAGTTTGGCGCGGCTTGACGAGGTTTTCTGGCTGGGCGGCGCAGTTTGGCGATAAAATTAAATTTTCAAACAGGGATGATTATGACAGAAGAAATCAGTGAACAGAGACAGAGCCGCCTGAACAAGCTGGCGAAACTTGAAGAAATGGGCTACAATCCGTATCCTTACCGGTTTAAGCCGGACAGCTTTGCCAAACCGCTGCAGGAAAAATACAAGGAACTGCCTGCCGGAGAGAATACCGAAGACCGGGTAACAGTTGCGGGCAGGGCAATGGCGGTCAGAAACGACGGTATGTTTATCGACCTGAAAGACAAGAGCGGCAATATTCAGATTTTCTGCCATAAGTCGCATTTGCCTGAAGATAACCTGAAGCTCTTGAAATGTCTTGACATTGGTGACATCATCGGCGTTACCGGGTTTATCCGCCGGACGCCCCGTGGCGAACTTTCGGTGGCGGCGGAGAAGTTTGACATTATTGCCAAGTCGCTGGAGCCGCTACCGGAGAAATTCCACGGGCTGACGGATGTGGAAACCCGCTATCGCAAACGCTATGTCGATTTGATTATCAACGATGAGGCTAAGGAAATCCTGCTGACGCGGTGCCGCATTGTTTCCGCGGTGCGTGAGTTCTTTAACGGCGAGGAATTTCTGGAAGTGGAAACGCCGACATTCCATCCGATTATGGGCGGGGCGAATGCCAAACCGTTCATCACGCACTACAACGCGCTTGATAACGACTTTTATCTGCGCGTGGCGACCGAGCTGTATCTGAAAAAACTGGTGGTCGGCGGTATTGACCGGGTGTTTGAAATCGGCAAAAACTACCGCAATGAGGGAATTGACAAAAACCATGTGCCGGAATTTACGGGGCTGGAGGCGTATATGGCGTATGGCGACTATAATGATATGGCCGATTTGATTTACCGGTTGGTGCGATTTGTCGTCAATAAGGTGTTCGGTACCGACAAGCTGGTGCTGGAAGGGCACGAAATTGATTTTTCAAAGCCGTTTCCGAAAGTTTCCATCATTGACCTTATCAAGCGCGAAACCGGAGCGGATTTCCTGAGCGTCGAAACAGTCGAAGATGCGCGGGCGCTGGCAAAATCGGTCGGAGTTGATGCTGACCATTGTTCAAACTGGGGCAAGGTTGTGCAGGAAGTATTTGACGAAAAGGTCGAGCATATGCTGATTGAGCCGATTCACGTTTCCGATATGCCGAAAGATATTTCGCCGCTGGCCAAAACCCACCGCGACAATCCGCGGCTGGTGGAGCATTTTGATACCTATCTGCTCGGTATGGAACTCGGCTGCGCGTATTCCGAACTTTCCAACCCGCTGGAACAGCTGGAACGCTTTAAGGCACAAATGGCGGAGCGCGAGAACGGCGACGACGAAGCGCAGATGCTTGACGAGAGCTTTATTGACGCGCTGTCATACGGTTTTGTGCCGACGACAGGCATGGGCATGGGCATGGACCGGCTGGCAAAACTGCTGACCGGGGCGGCGACGCTGCGCGACGTTATCCTGTTTCCGACGCTGAAGAAAGCAAAATAAAACAAGGCAGCAAGACCAAGAGACATATCAGGTATTTGATGCCTGTATGCCCAAAAAAAAGGCCGGCAGTTTTGTACTGTCGGTCTTTTTGTCATCTGAAACCCGCGTTTTGGGCGTGTGGGTTACTTTTTGCATTATGCCGATAGAGGCTAAAATAAAATGCTTTCATCGTCGGCATCGTCGCTGTACCCATTTTCCAATGCCGTGTAAATACATATAACGGCCGGCATTATCAGCGAATACAGAAATATGTTTCCGGCGGTTGCTTCAACGCCTGGGATTATGGCAGCGACCAGAGCGAAAATAATCAGGCTGGCCACATATAAGACGATGAATTCAATTAAAAATTTTTTCATTTTTTGTTGTTTTAATAATAAGATACAATTTAATAATCACTGTCGGCGTTTCAGGCAGATACGCCGACGGTTAAGCATTATCGCCGGCGTAAGGGGAGAAAAATCCCCGGTTGAGTTTCTGCCCAACAGATTATCCGTTGCAGGCGGCGCATTCCTAAGCGTCCATAGCCTCCCGTTCTTCAGAGGTAACGAGTTTCTGGCGGAGCAGGAGGTCGGCCATGTTTCGGATTTCCCAGGTCAGCGCATCTTTCATCCGGCAGCGGTTTTTCTTGACCTCGCGCAGGAGGTTGGCCAGCTGGCAGACGGATTTCAGGTTTTTGACCGGGACGCTGAATTCCCTGCCGCAGAAACGGACGGTTTTGTTCATCAGTTTCAGGCGGTAGTGGCGGCGCAGGAAAGCGTCGGCCTCGCGGATTTCGGGCGTGATTTCAATCAGCCCGTCAATCGGCTTTTGGAAAGTTCCGGCGTAGCGTTCGCAGCGTTCAAGCGTTCCCGCGATTTCATGGAACATCATTTCCATTTGGGCGAGCCCTTTGCCGTTCATCAGTTTGGCCGCTTCATCAAGCTTTTCTTCAATAACGAAGTAGCGGGAGATTATCTCCGGAGCCTGCTGGGCAACGGTGCGCTCGGTGCGCAGCGACTGGCGCTTGGTTATGCACCAAATCGCGGTTTGCCCGGCGGGGATAATCTTTTTTACCGCCTGAACGTTGGCTCCGGTGTTGGTGCCGAGAGGCGCCAGCCCGATGCTTTGAGGCGAAACCCCGAGGCGAATGCAGACGTCGCGCAGCAGTTCCGCTTCGCTTTTGTCATGCGTATGCCGGCTCAAAAGGCCTTTGCCGCCGACGCAGAGCACCGCGGGGCGGTAACCGTATTCGGCACGGATTTTGTGGTACATCCAGGAAGCCCAGAGGGCTGAGGTCGGGTCGTCGTCAATGGCAATGACAAAATCGGCGCGAACCGGTTTGTTTGCCTTGACAAAACAGTTACTTTTGACGGCCAGAGCATTGTAAATGACTTCTGCGGCCCGGTGCGAGCGTGCAAACATTTTTTCGTTCATAATTGTTTTTGTTTTATAGTAAGACATAATTTTTATATAAGCGGAAAACAATATAACGTGTTTTTGTCTATATGTCAACACAAAATTCGGGATGCGGCGGCAGACAGGCGGAGCTGAGTGCGAGCCGGACAGACGGCGGTCAGCGGGACACGGGGCGATATGCGGGCAGGGCAAGCGAGAGCAGAACGCAGGAGAGCAACGGGACACGGGGCCGAAAGCGGGCGGGCGGCAGGGGAAACAGGAGAAGCGGGCGGCAATGTCTGGGGTTAAGTTATTTTTTTGCTTGTCTGGCGGGGATTGTTTTGCTTTAATCTTCAAATAGCAGTTCAGGCTTTTTAGGAGGTACAATGCGAAAGCTGTGGGTTCTTTTGTTGCTGGCTGCCGGGTTTGCGGGGGGATATTTTTTCCGCAATGTCGGGGAGCCGTATAAGCTGGACTATCGCAGGGCGGTTATCAACCTGCCCATTACATTTACGAAATTTCTGAACGACGACAAGTATGCGCTGGGGGAGAAGTATCTGGCGGAGGATTTGGCCGCGGAGCTGAAAAAGCAGGGGATAGACACCAGACTCTATACGTTTGAGGACACGTTTTCCAACCGGAATTTCAACGAGGGGTTTGAGATTTTTATGCGGGCGGGGCCGGAGCTGCGGCTGGACGGGTATCACCGCTATGCGGACAGGGACCGGATCTCGGTGTTGTTTGAAACCATTCCCTATCAGATGCGGGAAGTGAAGAACGCGGACATCGTGTTTACGGGGTCGCCGAAGAAAAACCGCGAATACCGGAAAGAGGGCATCAACTCGCATTTTCTGCCGCAGTTCACGCGGCTGGACAAGTTTTACCACGCGCCGCGCGAGAACCTGCGCAAAAAGGTTCTGTTCGTGGCCAACCAATGGCCGGACTTTCCGTTGCGCAAGTCGGTCGAGTACGCCAAGATGAGCGGCGTGGCGCCGGAGGTGTTCGGTGACAACTGGGAGAACAGCCTGTCCGGGGAGTATGCGGGCTGGTGGAAAGCCAGGCAGATCCCCAACGACCAGTTGAAGTATTTTTATTCGTCGGCGGACATCGTGCTGAACGATACGCGGCCGGATATGATTGAAGCCGGGTTTATCAGCAACCGGATTTTTGACGCGACGGCGTGCAAGGCGTTCGTCATTTCCGACTATATGCCCGAAATTGAGGCCGCTTACGGCGATGCCGTGCCGATGTATAAAAACAAGGAAGAGCTTGCCGGTTTGCTTCGGTATTACCTGACCCACGAAGAAGAGCGTCAGGCCCTTGCCGCCAAAGCCCGGCGCATAACGCTCGAAAAATTCACCAACGCCGCCGCCGCCCGGGCCGTATTAAAAGCCGCCCGCACATCCTGCCCGCTGCGCTAATCCGGCAGAACCCGCCGCCGTACCTCGCACGCTTTCTCTCCCGCCCATAACCGCCGCAGCCCCATATTTACAAAATGATGAAATTTATGGTACGTTTAAATTATGCTATATTTTAGATTTGAGATGCAAGTAAAATTGTTGAAACTACACAATTTTGATATAATGGCAAGTGTTGAATTAAAACGTACGTTTTAATTCAATACCGGAAAATCAAACAATGTTCCTAAAACAAATATTAAAAAAGCTTCGCAAAAATATCAAATCTCGTTTTCAATCCCGCATAAAAGCCGATTTAAAACACAATAACGTAATTATCCCACGTGGCTGTACTTTCCGCTTGGAAATCAAAGGCCGCAACAACACCGTCATACTTCCCGAGAAAATACACCCTGACAGCACCTTAAACATTAACATTCACGGCAACAACAACGTCATCAGAATTGACTCTGCGGAATTTTTGAAATTAAAAATCAAAATCGGCGACAGCAACAGCTTCAGCCATAACTGCACTGTATCCATCGGAGAAAAGACTTCCTGCTGGGACACTTTTATTTTTCTTTACGAACACAATTCATCAGTCACCATCGGCCGCGACTGTATGATATCTTGGAACATTTTGATTTGGTGTACGGATATGCACACCGTAACCGACATAAACGGTTTCCCGACCAATCAAGGGCAATCTGTTGTCATTGGCGACCATGTATGGATAGGACGCGATGTCCACATCGGCAAAAACACACAAATTCCGCCTTATTCAATTATCGGTTGGAACAGCAACGTTACCGCAAAATTTGATGAACCTAACGTCGTAATTGCCGGCAATCCGGCCAAAATCGTCAAGCGCGGTATCAACTGGCGACACGAAAGGTATGATGACGTTGCCGCTGAGTTTGCCTTCCCGCCTTCTCCGGTTCCTGATTCTGCAGCCCGCCCGCACTGACGATTTTTTTCCCGAATTGCCCTCCCGCCGCCCATAACCGCCGTCCTCAACCCGCCGCGCATCCCCGGCGCCCTCCCCGCGCTCCTCAAAAAAACGCTCCCCGCAAAGTCCCTTCTCGCGCCAATTCCTCACCGTTTCCGTCAAAAAATTCTTGCAAAATAAAATCCCCGCGCTATATTACTCCTTATGAGAAACAAAATTGACATGATGATGCGAATGGCAAGGCGTTTTTGGCAAAAATAACGCTCCCGTCGGCGTTGTCAGACAAGTTTATATCAGGCGGGGCAACCCGTCTTTTTTATTAACCACGCAAAGGAAGTTACGATGCAAAAATATTTCACCACTCCGATTTATTACATCAACGGTTCGCCGCACATCGGCCACGCTTATACGACGATTTTGGGCGACGTCCTGAAAAAGTTTGAACAAATGCGCGGCGCCGACGTTTTCTATACCACCGGCACCGACGAACACGGGCAGAAAAACCAGACGAGCTGTCAGGAAAGCGGGCTTCCCCTGCCGGAATTCCTCAAAATGCGCAGCGACAACTTCCGCAACCTGTTTGACAAGATGGACATTGATTACGACCACTTCGTCCGCACTTCTTCCGATGAACACAAGGCCGTCGTAACCGAAGCGCTGAACTATATCTACAACAAGGGGCTTATCCGCAAAAAGTCGTACGAAGGCCTGTACTGCGAAGGCTGCGAACAGTTCAAAAAGCCCTCTGACCTGGATGAGCGCGGTTTCTGCCCCGACCACCAGAAGGCGCCGAAGCTGATTACCGAAGAAAACTATTTCTTCCCGCTCGAGCAGGATCGCCAATGGCTGATTGATTATATCAACACCCATCCGGACTGGATAAAGCCCCGGCGCTTCGCCAAAGAAGTACTGGGAATGTTGTCCGAACCGCTGGACGATTTGTGCATTTCCCGTCCCAAGAGCCGCGTCTGGCTCGGCGTCGAACTGCCGTTTGACCATGATTTCGTAACCTATATATGGTTTGATGCGCTGATTAACTATATCTCGAGCCTCGGCTGGTCTCCGGACGAAAGCAAAAACGCCCGTTTCAACGAACTCTGGCCGCATTGCACCCACCTGCTCGCCAAAGATATTTTAAAGACTCACGCCGTCTACTGGCCGATTATGCTGAAAGCTCTGGGCATCCAGCCGCCGGAACACCTGATTGTGCACGGCTACTGGCTCGGCGAAGGCGGGATTAAGATGTCCAAGTCGCTGGGCAACGTTGTCGACCCGTATGAGGTTATGGATTTGATGGGCATTGAGCCGCTGCGTTTCTACCTCTGCAACGCGATGTCCCTGACCGGAGATTCGCAGATAAGCGTCGACCTTTTGAAACAGGGATACAAACTGCTTGCCAACAACATCGGCAACCTGCAGATGCGCGTTCTGAAAATGATAGCCAAGAATCTTGGCGGCAAAGTTCCGTCCGCCGCGTCGCTGAACGCGGAAGACAAAGCGCTTTTGGACAACATCGCCGGCACTTTCGCGCGGATTTACCAATACGGCGAAAGCTCGCTGGAACTCGTGTCCGAACTGAGCAACGAAATCCTCAAGGCCGGCGACGCGGTCAATGCCTATTTCGCCGCCAACGAACCGTGGGTGCTCGCCAAAGACGAGAGCAAGAAAGAGCGCTACGAAGCAGTGATTTACACCACGCTTGACGCCCTGCGCCTGATTGCCGCGGCGGTATATCCGTTTATGCCGGCCGTTTCGCAAAAAATTCTCGCGTCGCTGGGTATCGGCGAAAAACCGTCGCTTGCGGATTTCAAACCGCAGCAGCTTGCCTCCGGCAGCCAAACCACGGTCGGCGACCCGCTGTTCCCGTATATCGCGGACAAGCCCGCCGCCTGAAGCAAAGGTACAAAAAACGCCAGCCGCCGGGTTCTCTCCGGCGG
>ENA-ORNF01002130-ORNF01002130.1-human-gut-metagenome-genome-assembly--contig:-NODE-2130-length-15318-cov-3.310817_pt1 | contig 15318 bp, 17 predicted proteins | sample MGYA00242110_ERZ509012 | MGnify/ENA primary metagenome ERZ509012 (study PRJEB26280, sample SAMEA2338714) | human gut metagenome | biome: human gut; feature: human-associated habitat; material: faeces...
CAGGACATCAGGACGCTAAAACAATTTTTTGTTCATCTGGGCTATAATTCTGTGGCGAAAAAAATAACAAAATCCAGTAGCGGAATAAAATGGGAGTAAAGAAATGACTAACGAATTTTTTCCTAGGCAGATAAAGCCACAAATTTATGCTTATACTGACAATCACCCACAATATAAAGGGTATTTAAAAGTTGGTTTTACAACTAGAAATATTGAAGAAAGAATGAGAGAACATTACCCAACACTGCTTCCTGGCGAAAAGCCATATAAAGTGGTTTATTTGGAAAGTTCTATGCGAGAAGATGGCTCGTATTTTAAAGATTATGATGTCTTTAAAATTTTGAGAAGGCATTTTGATAATATTAATGGAGAATGGTATAAGTGCACGGTTCAAGACGTTCAAAGTGTGGTGTTTGCACTAAAGAACAATATTGAGAATAAAGAAAAAAGGACTGCTAATTTTAGACCACGACCCGAACAAATTAAAGCAATAGAAAAGACTGAGAGATATTTCAATGCAATAAAAAAAGACAACCCTAAAATCATTCCGCATTTTTTATGGAATGCAAAGATGAGATTTGGTAAAACCTTTACTACTTACGAACTTGCTAAAAAAATGGGGCTAAAAAAAATTCTTATACTTACATTTAAGCCAGCTGTCGAATGTTCTTGGGAAGAAGACTTAAACACTCATATAGATTTTGAAGGGTGGCAGTTTGTATCCCGTCATACCAAACTTACTGGTGAGCAATGTGATAAAAATAGACCTATTGTTTGTTTTGGTTCGTTTCAAGATTATTTAGGTCTTAAAGATGGAATGATTAAGCCAAAGAACGAGTGGGTGCACACAACTAATTGGGATTTGGTTGTTTTTGATGAGTACCATTTTGGTGCTTGGCGAGATAATGCAAGGGAACTTTTTGAAAAGGACGAACTAGATAAGGATGTAACAAACAAACTGTTCACTGAAAACCAAAGTGAAAGTGATATTGAGCAGATTATGCCAATTACAACATCATATTACTTATATCTTTCTGGCACGCCGTTTAGAGCAATTGCGAATGGCGAATTTATGGAAGAACAAATATACAACTGGACTTACTCTGACGAACAACGAGCCAAAGAAAATTGGCGTGGTGAAAATAACCCTTATGCTAGTTTGCCAAGAATTGTATTAATGACATACCAACTTCCAGATTCTATAAGAGAAGTTGCACTTCAAGGCGAATACAATGAGTTTGATTTAAACACATTCTTTTCGGCACGGGGTGAATATGAGAATGCAGAGTTTGTATACAAGCAAGAAGTTCAGAAGTGGCTAGACCTTATTCGTGGTAGTTTTAGTGAAACCACCGTAGACAACCTAAAACAAGGTGCTGAAAAAGCAATACTACCGTTCACTACAAGTAAAGCAAATTTACAAGAAGTTCTTGGGCATACTATTTGGTTTTTGCCAAATGTTGCAAGTTGTTATGCTATGGGTAATTTGTTAAAAGAAAGACAAAATGTGTTTTATCACGATTACAAGGTTATTGTTTGTGCGGGTACTCGTGCAGGTGTTGGACTATCGGCATTAGAACCAGTAAAGCGGGCAATGACAAGTGAACCATTAAAAACAAAAACAATTACGCTTTCTTGCGGAAAATTAACAACGGGTGTAACGGTTAAGCCTTGGACTGGCATTTTTATGCTAAGAAACTTATCTAGCCCTGAAACTTATTTCCAATCAGCGTTTAGGGTTCAATCTCCTTGGACGCTTAAAAATCCTGATGGGTTAAACCCAAATGAAGAAGAAATTATAAAAAAAGAGTGTTACATATTTGATTTTGCTCCAGACAGAGCATTAAGACAAATTCAAGAGTATTCTTGCAGGCTTGATATATCTGATACAAATCCAGAAAAGAAAGTTGCCGACTTTATTCAATTTTTGCCAGTGTTATCTTACGATGGTATGACAATGAAAAACATTAGCCCTGGTGAGTTGTTGGATATTGCGACCAGTGGAACGACTGCAACTCTTTTGGCTAGGCGTTGGGAGAGTGCTATGCTTGTTAATGTTGAAAACGCAACGCTTGAAAGGTTATTAAATAATCCTAAAGCAATGGATGCGTTAATGAACATAGAAGGCTTTAGAAACCTTAATATGCGAAGTGATATTGAGATTATTGTAAACAAGTCTAACGCTGTAAAAAAGATTAAAAAGACCGCTGCAGACGAAGGCAGAGATTTAACAGAAAAAGAAAAGAAGGAAATATCTGAAGAAGAAAAAGAATACAAATCGAAAAGAAAACAAATACAAGAAAAGCTTATTAAGTTTGCAACTCGTATACCAATTTTTATGTATTTAACTGATTTTCGCGAACAAGTTTTACAAGATGTTATTACGCAACTAGAGCCAGGTTTATTTAAAAGGGTTACTGGTTTGGATGTTAAAGATTTTGAACTTTTAACATCTCTTGGGCTATTTAATGCTGGGCTTATGAACCAAGCGGTTTTTCAGTTCCGTAGATATGAAGATAGCAGTTTAAGTTATACTGGTATTAATAAACACGAAGGCGAAGTTGTTGGTGGTTGGGATACCACTATTCGCTATGAAGATATGAAGAAAATTTAATATATATTTTAGTCGCTCCACTAGAGAATTTGTTTCTGGTGGGGCGTTTTTTTAGTGCGAAGTTTTAAATTTTGTTCAAATAATACAATAGGTTTGGGGTGCGGGTAATAGTTGTTGCAAGTGGCTAGATTGGGTGTGCTATAATAAGGTTATAGGAGAAAAAGTATGATAGGGGCAATTATTGGCGACCTTGCTGGGTCGGTGTATGAATATGGGCAAGTTAAGAATGTTGGCGGAGTTAAGATGGGCAAAGTTATTGAAGACAATGCCTTTATTTCGGATGACTCAATTTTAACAATTGCTATAATGGATGCAATTATAAATAAAAAAGACTATGGCAAAACATTAAGGGAGTATGTAAACAAATATAAATATGATGTTCCAAAGAATGTGCCATATTTTAAGACGATGTTTTCGCCCAATTTAATTAAGTGGGCAGAGTCTAACGAAATTGGCAAAAGTTTTGGCAATGGGGCGATGATGCGAGTTTCGCCAGTGGGGTATTTGTTTAACACCGAAAAAGAAGTTATGCTAAATGCAATTTATGCTACAAGTCCATCTCACAACACGGCAGAGGCGGTAACTAGTGCTGAAATTATTGCTCTTTTGGTGTATTTTTTCAAAAAAGGTTATGCCAAAGATTACATCAAGGAGAGGCTAAATCTTAATATAGTTAAGCCAGAATTACAATCATTTAACTATAGGTGTGATGACACTATGGGTGTTTGCTTGTATTCTATATTCAATGCAAAAAGTTTTGAGGATGGAATAGGGCTTGCTTTGTCTTTTGGTGGAGATACCGACACTAATGCGTGCATTGTGGGCAGTGTGCTAGAAGCGAGATATGGCGTGCCAGAAGAATTGAAAGTAAAAGCCTTAAACAAGTTAAACCCAGAACTAAGAGCGGTGGTAGAAAAAGTTTATGAGAATGAAAACAGCCAGAGCTGTTAAACCTCAAGGAAATTGACAAAAGGTGAGAGGTTTGGTATAATTAATTTATGGGAAACGAAAATAATTTTGATTTATATAATTTTATGAAGAGCAGTGAGTTTATCACTAGTGGCGAATTACATAATCAGCAAGAAGTGAACGAGGCATATGACGCTCTTATTCAAACGGCTAGTGAGGAACTTGGTGCGACTTATTTATATGACTTTCCAACAAAATTTGGGAGCATTGATAGAAACGACATTCTAGACTTTATAAGGTCGAACATACGAACCGACCGATTACAAAAAGAAAACATTCTACTCTCTAGCGAAATGCGATACGCATTGCTTGCTTGCCCGAAGGAAATGCTATATATTGGGTCGTATCAACGGTCTATAGACCCAGTTCATAGGCGGTTTAATTATTCGTATTTGTCTAGAGGTAGGGTTACTATCCCAGATAAAAACCATGCGGGCAAAACAAGAACGGTTTTTGTTTATTTTTTAAACACAATGCAATTTGAGTTAGAAAAGAGAAAAAGCAGTAAAGCCAATAATATGTTAAAGGAACAATTTAGACTTTTTGCAAAACTTATGGAGTATGGCGACCCTGCCAATATTGACGAAGTTGAATTTTTAGCAGAGAAAGCGGAAAACTTTTCGGTTCATCAATATTATTTGCCTTATGGCTTAGAGCATGGGTTTATTAAAGACGGCGTATTGTTGTATAGATACGACCATGACAGCCGAAAGCATATTAATTATAACCTAAATAACAATGGCACAATGCCACAATTTTATACGATGGTTTACCCAGACCATGTTGAAGCACCACATTTCCATTTTCCTACTACCATGGGTAACTTGTATAAGTTGTCTGCTAAAAATTCGACATATAATTATGGGGTTGGGTATGCGATAGATGTTAACCAACTACAAACATACTTAAATAATTTACAATACAGCAATACAAAATATTTCCAAGAAAATGACTTTGAAATGCCATTTTTAAAGATTGCACAGTCTGGGGCTAGTGGCAGTATGGAAATGGATAAACTGCAGGCCAAGTTGAAAAAACTTATAAGCGCAATTAACTCTAATGACCACAAGGAAGAACTTTTTGCATCTATTGACTTTTTAAATGGTGCTACACATATGGAAAAATTTGAGGTTTTTGATGAGTTTGATGCAGACCGATTTAAGTCTCTTATGAACAAACTAGAAACCAATGATTTGCGTGAAGACGAATAAAAAAGAGAAGTAATATGGCAAGAAGAAATTATTTACCAAGAAGTTTTACAGACCTTATGTTTGTGAGATACAAAAACAAAGCAGAAGATTTTGTTTATGATTTAGAGATTATGCGGGGCTTTTTTAATGAAGCCACATATGCTCCAGTTATTAAAGACGAATTTAAAATAGATGAAGCTATAACCAGAAAACAGGCGGTAAAACTATATTGCGACCAAGTGGAAAGGCTTATAACCGACCAAAAAGGTTTGGGTAAGTCTAATTATTTTTGGGCGTTTGGTAATATGGTCGCCTTTATGGACGCATTGAACAAACCAGAACTTACGCATGAAGATTTTAACAATATTGTAGACAATGCAGGTGAGTTTTTTAAATCTCATTTTAGTGGCGTAAATTATATTAAAAACAATAACGAAGAAAATAATGAAAGATAGGCAAGTGAGGCCTATCTTTTTTAAATGTTGACTTATGAAATACAGTTAAGGTATAATTAAAGTGATAAATATATACTTAAAGAAATTTGGAATTGAAAAAACTATACTGATGCGGAGCGTTGGTTATAAAGAAACAAAACAATATATGTTAACTAAAAGATTTATAGATAACTCAGAGAGAGTTTTGAAAGATTTGGGTGTTAAGTAAACCGAATACTGAGGAGAAATATGGAAAAATATTATTCAGTAAAAGATGTTAAAAAGTTTTTATTTTCTAAGGGCGTTTTGTGGACTGGTGAATTAAGAGAAGAATCAATTGCTTATTTACTTGGAATGGTGCCAGCAAAGGTTTATAGGCTAACTGACAAAAAAGAATTGGAGTTGTTTTTTGATGTTAGTAATATTAAGTTTGATGTGTATAGCGAAAAAGTTTTAGACTACAAAAAGATGGATATATCTAAGTATTATTTAAAAGATTTGTCGGGTGATTGGGTAAGGTATCTTGCTCACAACTACCCAGAAAAAGCAGGTGAAATAAAGGAACTACTTGAGTTAAAAAAGCAGGGCGTTCACCACTATATAGGTAAAGAATTGGCGCCATTTGAAGAACAAATTAAAGCCATAAAACAAAAAGAAATTAATGAAATTAATTATTACGATAACCTTGAAACCATAGTGGACAAAGAAACTGAAAACGAAAAGGAATAGGATATTGATTATTTATCAACAAAAAACACAGCAATTGTTTGACACGGTAAATCTAATAAGCGTATAATTTATGTATAAACTAAAAGGAGAGTAATTTATGTTTTGCAAAAAGTGTGGAAAAGAAATAGATGATGAAGCGGTGGTTTGCCCTAATTGTGGTTGTGCTACTGATTCTACAAGAGTGGTAAGCGGAGATAATGCAAACACTATGCTTCAAATTGCGTTTATTTTTATGATAATTAGTTGTGTCGCTTTTGCGTTTTGCATAATTCCACTTTGCTGGATGATACCAATGACAATATCACTTAACAATAAAATGAAAAGTGGTGAACCAATTTCGGTTGGCTTTAAAGTATGCACTCTTATTTTTGTTAATACGATTGCAGGTGTTTTATTATTGTGCTTACCAGAAACAAGGGTAACAACTAAGAACGACTAAGAAATAAAAAATCACAGGAACTACTCCTGTGATTTTTTGTTTTAACCTTGTAGACCTCTAGATTGACGGTCCATATCTTCTACAACAATGTCGTAGATTTCGCCAAGCCCTGAGCAGTATTCTAACACTTTCCAAGGCTCATTGGTGTGGAAATGAATTTTAATTAATTCGTCATCACCAACTGCGATTAAGCAATCACCAACTAAGTTATTATTAAAATAATCGCGGATTGCTTTTTCATCTAGGTTTTTACCCTCAATTAATAATTGAGTGTCGTATCTAAATTCTATCATAGTTATCTCCTTACAAAAATTATTATATTACTTCAAGTTTTATTTTGCAAACAATTTGCAGTCGGAATTGCAAATCGGAAATTTTATCACTTAAAATACATTCAAAATAATTGCCATTATGGGTTTTTGTGTGCTATAATTATGTCGAAATTTAAGGAGGGATGATTATGGCAGAAAAAAAGAGTTCATCAACAAAGTCTAGTTCATCTAAAAGCACAACCGTATGGGGTTTAAATAAAATTTCTATGTATGTGATTGTTGCGGTGGCTATTCTTTATTTGGTTTCTATGATACTTTCTTTGGCTGGGGTTAACCTAAAAGTTGTATCAGCACTTCAAGGTGTGGCGACTGCAATTATGATTTGCATAACAGCTGTGCTTGCTTGGAGATATGTTGCTAAAAAGCCAACAGTTTGGAAAGTGTTATATTTTGTTTGCTTATTAGTTGTTATTGCTGGCGTTATTGTGCCACTAATAGTTTAATAAAAAATTAGTCTTGTGTGATTTTCATGCAAGGCTTTTTTTAGTCTTGGTTGCTTTTAAAGTGGGTAAATTAAAGGGATATGTGGGGGTGTGGCGTTTTTGTAATTAATTTTTGTTTGCTTTTATTTGTTTTTTTATGATATACTAAACTAAGAATGAGTGTTATTAAGGAGAAAATTATAAGTGAGCGATAATACAAAAGACACAGAAAAAGAAAAGAAAAGCACATCTAGCAAGGTGTCTGACTCTAGAATAGATAAAATAAAGCAAGAGATGGGTGTGGAAGATAACACACCTGAAGAACCAAGCATAATAGATGGGCAAATGGGCTTAGATGAACTTTTGCAAAAAGAAGTAGATGAAGATGTTACAGAAAATACAACTCCTGAAGAAGTTGCTGAAATAAAAAAAGAAACCAAACAAAAACTACTTGTGCAAGCAGGGCTTGGCAAAAATGTAATTCAAAAATCAGTCGATGTGGTTATGCACGAAAGTATGATGCCATACTCAGAGCATGTTATTCTAGACCGAGCATTGCCACGGGTAGAAGATGGCTTAAAGCCAGTTCAAAGAAGAATATTATATTCTATGATGGAACTTGGTGTAACCCCAGATAAACCATACAGAAAATCTGCAAGAATTGTTGGTGATTGCTTAGGTAAATATCATCCACACGGCGATACATCGGTTTACGATGCTATGGTTAGAATGGCACAACCATTTAATATGGGTGAGTGCTTGGTGGATGGTCATGGTAACTTTGGCTCGGTGGATGGTGATGGTGCTGCTGCAATGAGATATACTGAAGCACGAATGGCACCGCTAGCCCTTGAAATGCTAAGAGATTTAGATAAAGGCACTGTAGACTGGAACTACAACTTTGATGATACCCTAAAAGAACCTGCAACTTTGCCTAGTAGATATCCAAACCTACTAGTAAATGGTGCAACTGGCATAGCGGTAGGGTTAGCCACTAATATACCTCCACACAACCTAGCTGAAGCAATTTCTGGCGTTGTTGCGTATATAGATAATCCTAAAATTACTCTAAAAGAGATGATGAAACATATAAAGGGGCCAGACTTTCCAACAGGTGGCTCTATTATCGCAGGAGAGGAACTTGTAAAGGCGTATGAAACAGGTAAGGGTAAAATTTTAATTAGAGCCAAGGTTCATATAGAAAAGGGTGATAACGACAAGAAAACTATTGTTATAACCGAACTTCCTTATCAAGTAAATAAGTCTGCTTTGCTTACAAAAATATTGGAACTTAGAGATGCAAAAAAGACTGAACTTGCGGGAATTGCTGAAATTTGCGATGAATCTGACCGTAATGGAATGAGAGCAGTAATTAGAGTTAAAAAAGATTTTGAACCGGAACCAATTTTAAATTATTTGTTTAAATATACTAACTTGCAAGTGTCTTATGGTATTAACCTTGTTGCGGTTGCAGATAAAAAACCAAGACAATTGAGTTTGTTGCAAATTGTTTCGTATTATGTTAACTATCAACGCGAAATTATATACAAAAGAACCAAGTTTGACCTAGATAACGCAAAAGAGCGTGAGCATATTTTGTTAGGGCTTGTTATTGCTGTTAAAAACATAGACGAAGTTGTTAAAATTATTAAAACTAGTGAAAATACACCAACCGCTAAAAAACGATTGATGGATAGGTTTAAATTAAGCGACCGTCAAGCGCAAGCAATTCTAGACCTAAGACTTGCAAGACTAACTAGCCTAGAAGTGTATAAACTGGAGCAAGAACTGGCTGAGGTTCAAACATTAATTAAAAAACTAACTGAAATTTTGGGAAGCACGAAGTTGCAGTTTGAGATAGTTAAAAATGAACTAAATGACATAAAAAAACGCTTCAAAAAAGACCGACAATCAAACATCTTGTCTTCAATTGATGATTACGAATTAAAGGCTGTAGATGACAAAAAACCAACTGAAAACATTGTCATTGGAATAACTAAGGCGGGCACAATTAAACAAATGCCAGCAAAACACTTTAGCAGTGCAACAAAAGAGTGGAATGATAGATGTGGTGATACAGACATATTCACAAAATTAATTAGCACCACTACTGATAAGCAAATTATATTCTTTACAAATCTTGGTAACGCATTTAAAATGTATGGCGAAGATATTCCAGAAAGTAAGTGGAGAGAAAAAGGCCTAAGCTTGTCTGATATTAGTAAAGACGCAACTCCTGGCGAATATCCAGTAGCAGTGTTTGAAATGCCAGACCAATCAAAACCAGAACTAGGCGAAGAAATGTTATTGTTCTTAAGTTCTGATGGTATGATTAAAAAGACTGCATGGAAAGAATATTACTTATTAAAGAATTATTATCAAGCAACAAAGTTTAAAGATGGGGATAACTTAATAGATGTTCAACCATTAACCAAAGTAGAACAAGATACAATGGTGTTTGTTACTAAAAATGGGTTCGTTTTAAACGCGTTTATGGACGATATTCCTGTGCAAGGTAGAATTTCAGGCGGTGTTAAAGGAATAATGCTAGCAGAAGGCGATAAGCCAGTGCTTGTAAGCCAAGCAAGCATTAAAGACCGTATTGTGGTTATAACAGACAAGGGTTACGCTAAAAAGGTTAAACTTGTTGAAATTGAGCCAATGGCAAGATACCGAAAGGGTGTTAAGATTATTGAACTTAATAAGACTAATAATGGGGATAAACTTGTATATGCAAGCCTAGTTAAAGACCCATACGACCTAATTATTGAAGACCAAGACGGAAACAAGTCAGTTGTAAACACTGATAGTTTAGATAACCAGAACCGAACCAGCACAGGCAAGAGTTTGGGCAAGTCTAGAACAGGTGTTAATGTTAAGTGCGTAAATAGATATAAAAACGCAGTGGAATAACATTTTAACATGGTGCTATGTGTGGCATAGCAAGGTGAAAGTGTTTATTATAAAGCGATTAAGCAAATTACAAAAAATAAAAGAGTCTAAACTGGAAATGTTTAGGCTCTTTTAAGTAGTAAAATTTTAGTTGTTAGATAGTGTGCTCATAACAAACTTATCCCATTCGGCAAGTCGTTTAGAGGCTTTAAGTTTGGTCGCTTTTGGAGAGAAGGTGGTGGCAGGAATTGCCATTCTAGAAATTTCATTTAATTTGTGATAAGTGCCTGCTTGTAGACCTGCTAAGAATATTGCCCCAAGAGAAGTGCTTTCACTTTCCGCCATACGCACAACATTACATCCAAGAATTGCAGATTGAAACTCTAACAGATAATTGCATTTACTAACGCCACCATCTGCAGAAAGTTGCTTGATTTTTATTCCAAGGCTAGATAAATACCTAGATATATCGGCGACAATTAGTGCAAAACTCTCAATTGCACTTTTAACAATATCTGCTTTTTCGGTGCCAAGTGTTAAGCCATATATTCCAGCTTTAACTGAGCCAGACCAATAAGGGGCTCCAAGCCCTGAAAATGCTGGAAGAAAATATACTTGGTCGGATCCTGCTTGCTTGCAGATATTATCTAGATTTGCGTAACTATCAAATAGGTTTAGGGTGTTTTTTAAATATTCCAATGTGCTACCAACATTAAATATGCTACCCTCAATTGCATAGGTCGTTGTGCCAGAAATGGAGTATGCAACCGTATTTAATGTTAAGTTATTGTTTTTAAGTAGGTTTAAGCCAGAGTTAACAAGCAAAAATCCGCCAGTGCCGTAGGTTATTTTTGCCTTGCCAGTTTCTATGCAACCTTGACCAATTAAACTAGATTGCTGGTCGCCAATAACAGATAAAATTGGAATATCGCCAATTATGGTTTTTGCAAGCCCATAATTATCGGCACTATTTTTAATTTCTGGCAAGAATGACTTATTTATATCGAATAGTTTTAACAAGTCTTCATCATAGTTAAATGGGGAAGAAATGTCTACAAGCATTGTTCTAGATGCGTTTGTTGTGTCGGTAGCAAATGTTTTTCCGCCAGTTAGTTTATACACTAAAAAACTATCCATGGTGCCAAGTGCTAAAGCCCCGTCTTTTGCTGACTTTTTAACGTCTTTATCGTTAGATAAAAGCCATCGCATTTTGGTTGCACTAAAATAACTATCCACAACTAGCCCAGTCTTTTGCTTTATAAGTTCCTTGGTTTTTGCTGGCAACCCACTGCAATAACTTTCGGTTCGCTTGCACTGCCAAACTATGGCTTTGGTTACCGCTAGTCCGCTTGCTTTATTCCATGCAACGGTGGTTTCTCGTTGGTTGGTTATGCCAATACCAATTACATCATCTTGGGTTAGTTTGTGCTTTTTTATTATGGTTTCTAGTGAAGATTTAACATTGTTCCAAATTTCGTTCGCGTCTTGTTCCACCCACGATTCTTTTGGGTAATATTGAGTTATTTTTAGGCTGTGAGAGTCTATAATTTTGTTGATAGAAGTATCAAAAAGTGCAACTCTTTCGCTTGTAGTTCCTTCGTCTATGGCTAATATGTATCTTTTCATTTAGTCCTCCATTAGTATAATTTTACCAATTATTAAACTTAAAAGCAAACAAATTACGCAAAAAAACGAAACCCGTATTGACAAAACACTGGTTGTATGGCATAATACCTCTACAATTAGTTTGGGTTAGGAAATCGGGGGAAAATATGGACGAAAGCAAGCAAAACTCTAAAAAGAAAGTTGTGGCTAATGTTAGTTTGCCAAAAAACAACTATAATCGTTTTTTGAAGACAGAAGAAGAATTGGCAAGAATTAAGGCAAAAAAGCAAAAGCAGAAAGAAATTTCTAATGCAGACGAAAGGGAATAATAATTTTTCGGGGGAAAGAAAATGAAAGTAACAGTTGATAAAATCAACGCAAAAAACAAAGAACTAGCAAGAAAGTATAATGAGTTTGGCGAAAAGGTGAAAAATGTTCAAAACGAAAGAGATGGCTTTATTGCAGATGCTGAAAAGTTTGAACTAGCAAGCAAACAATTTGCTTTAAAGAAAGACCAAATCTTAAAGAAAAAAGACACTATAGCAAAGTACATTAATCGTCAATATTTGTTAAGACAAGAAAACTCTAAAAAGGTGGCAAAACTTGAAAACATTGGTGCAAAGGCAATAGAAAGAGAAGCGTGCGAAGAACAACTTAAAGTGTTAAGAGAAAACATTAATAAGTGCAATAAGCAGGCTGGTATGTTAAGAGAACTAGCAAAAACTCCAACCTATAGAAGATACCAAGTATTTTTCTCTGAAATGTATACCGCTTTAAGTCCAATTATCAGTGGTGTAAACAAAGAAGATTTTAACACTTTTGTAAAATACATTCACATGTCTAAAAAGTTAGAAAAAGAAGGACTAAAGGATACTGTTATGAATGTTTCAGAAGCAATTCTTACCATTGAACTAGTTGAAAGAGAACAAGAACAATCAAGCGAAAACGAATAGTAAGATTGGCTTTCGTTTGTGCAAAATGCACAAATACAATCAATTGCAATTAAAATAAATATTAAAGAAAAATTAAACCCTTGACAAATTTGGTGGCTTGTGCTAAAGTGTAAGCACACTCACTGAAAGACTCGGGGGTGTTAATTTTTTGTGGAGAAAAAATCATGAGAAACAAAATTACCTTAGAATGCACAGAATGCAAAGAAAGAAATTACGATAACTACAAAAACAAGAAGAACGACCCAGACAGACTTGAAATGAAAAAGTATTGTCCTACTTGCAAAAAGCACACTGTTCACAAAGAAACAAAGTAGTAATTAACCAAAAAGGGGAATAATTTAAAGTGGCAAAAAACACAGAAACACTTAATGATTCACAAGTTGAAGAAACTGCTGTTAGCGAAGTAAAAGCAACAGAAAAAGGTACTAAGGTTAATAAAAAAGACAAGAAAGTTAAAAAGCAAAAGGGTAATGACCAACCTAAAAAAAGCCGAATAAAAGAAACTTTTGGTGAACTAAAAAAGGTTACATGGCCATCATTTGGCAAGGCAATGAAGCAAACTGGAATGGTTTTACTTATTGTTGCTATTTTTGGTGTGCTTGTTTTTGGTATTGATACATTAGTTAGTTTTATCATTAGTAAATTAAGTTCGTTCTAAAAATTTTTTTATTAGGAATGAGTATGGAAAATAATGAAATTGTAGAACCAAAGTGGTATGTTGTGCATACTTTCTCTGGTTATGAAAATTTGGTTTTAATTAACCTTAAAAAGACTATTGAAAACAACAATCTTCAAGACATAATTTTGGATGTTAAAATTCCTATGGAAGATGTTATTGAAGAAAAAAATGGCAAGAAAAAAGTTGTTCAACGAAAGATGTTTCCTTGCTATGTCCTTGTTAAAATGCGTTATACAGACAACTTGTGGCATACAATTGTTAACACTCGTGGAGTAACTGGTTTCTGTGGCCCAGCAGGGCGACCTCTTGCACTAACCGAAGACGAAATTAAAAGAATGAGACTAGAAAAAATTAATGTTGATATTAAAGTTAATATTGGCGATAAAATTAAGATTATTTCTGGTCCACTTGCAGATTTTGTTGGCGATGTTATAGAAGTTGATGCAGAAAACCAAAAATGCAAAGTTAATGTTAGTATGTTTGGCAGACTTACTCCTGTTGAAGTAGACTTTGACCAAATTGAATTAATGTAGGTTTTACCTAGCAATTGCTAGTCAAAACATATATGTGGGAGAGATAAATTTTTTCATGTCTCAACAAAACCACAATCTATTTGAGAAATCAAATAAGAAGGAGAAAACAAAAATGGCAGCACCTAAGAAAGTTACAGCCGTTGTTAAGTTGCAATTACCAGCAGGTAAAGCAACTCCAGCTCCACCAGTAGGTAGTTCACTAGGTCCTCACGGAATTAACATTCCTGGATTCTGTAAAGAATTTAACGACCGTACTGCGAGCCAAGCTGGAATGATTATTCCAGTAGTTATGACTATCTATCAAGATAGATCATTTACATTTATTTTAAAGACACCACCAGTCCCAGTACTTATTTTAAAAGCACTAGGCATTGAAAGTGGTAGCGGAAAGCCAAATCGTGATAAGGTAGGCAAATTAACTCAAGCACAAGTTAAAGAAATTGCTGAACTTAAGATGAAAGACTTAAACTGCTCTAGCGTTGAAAGTGCTATGAGTATGGTTAAGGGCACAGCACGAAGCATGGGCGTTACCGTGGAAGACTAAGGATAGGGGGAAAGTATAATGAAACACGGAAAACGAACAGAAGCTGCTCGTAAGATGGTTGAAAAATCTAAAGCTTACGAAATTGAAGAAGCAGTTGAAACCGCTATTAATACTGCTACTGCTAAGTTTGATGAAACTATTGAACTTCATGTTAAACTTGGTGTAGATGGTAGAAATGCTGACCAACAAGTTAGAGGAACAGTTGTTCTTCCAAACGGAACTGGTAGAGAACTAAAAGTTTTAGTTATCGCTAAAGGCGATAAGGCTAACGAAGCTCAAGCTGCTGGCGCAGATTTCGTTGGCGCAGAAGACATGATTGCAAAAATCCAAAACGAGAACTGGTTAGGTTTTGATGCCTGCATCACAACACCTGATATGATGGGTCTTGTTGGTAGAATTGCAAGAGTGCTTGGACCAAGAGGCTTAATGCCAAACCCAAAATCTGGCACTGTTACAACTGATGTTACCAAGGCTATTAAAGATGTTAAAGCTGGTAAAGTTGAATACAGACTAGACAAGAATAACATCATTCACGTTATTATTGGTAAAAAGAGCTTTGGTAAAGAAAAGTTGGTTGAAAACTTCAACACACTTATGGACGCTATTATTAAGTCTAAGCCACAAGCTGCTAAGGGTCAATATGTTAAGAGTGTATCTCTAGCATCTACAATGGGTCCTGGCGTTAAAGTTAACTACAGATTAGGTTAATAAAATATATCACCAATTGTCAAAATTTGGCAGTTGGTGATTATTTTTTTATTAAAAATAATTGAAAAATTATATTTTGTAGTATATAATGAGAACATTAAAAAAAAGGACAAAATTAGTATGGAAAGAATTCAATTATGTGATTTACATAAATCATACAAAGATTATGATGGTAAACTAGTTAAAGTTTGTGGTTGGGCAAGAACCATAAGAGATAGTAAAGCAGTAGGCTTTTTGGAACTAAATGATGGTGCTTTTAAAAGTGTTCAAGTAGT
>ENA-ORNF01002134-ORNF01002134.1-human-gut-metagenome-genome-assembly--contig:-NODE-2134-length-15304-cov-6.609679_pt1 | contig 15304 bp, 10 predicted proteins | sample MGYA00242110_ERZ509012 | MGnify/ENA primary metagenome ERZ509012 (study PRJEB26280, sample SAMEA2338714) | human gut metagenome | biome: human gut; feature: human-associated habitat; material: faeces...
CCCCCCAGCCGGGCCACAGCCACAGAAACGCCAGGCCCAGCAAACAGGAGGCCCCGTGGACCAGCTCCGCGCGGCACGTCTCCTGCACCAGCGCCGCGGCCTGATCCGCCGTCACGGCGCCGCTGCCGGGCAGTTCCTTCTTCACCATGTCCGGCAGGATGCGGCTCATGTCCGGCACCAGCTTCTTCCACTTATCGATGGCCAATTTGGTGTAGATGCGGCCGTTCTGCTCCCATTTCCGGCTGCGGAAGAGCCGCTTCTCCGGGTCAAAGGGACCGGGGATCGCCTGACCCAGCGGGTGCGCCAGCAGGGCCAGCGCCGCCGCGTACAGGACGCATTTCCAGAAGCCGCTCACGCCTTCTCCACCCCGCAGCTGCGCTCCAGCGCGTAGCGCAGCGTGCCCTCCGTCAGGCGGGTGACGCGCTCCACGAACTGCTCCTCATCGTGCTTCATGCCGTAGTGCAGCCAGCTTTGCAGCAGGCCCACCAGCGTGGCCGTATACAGCGTCGCGATGGACTGCACATCCGTCTCCGCCACCGGCAGGTCCTCCGCCGTGCGGCGCACCAGATCCTCCACGGCACCGTAGACCACCTGGTAATACTCGTGCTCCAGCAGGTCGCGCTGGCTGGACTGGTACAGGTGGTAGACCGCGCGGCGGTTGGCGCGCATGAACGCCGTCACCCGCATCATCAGCTGGTACCAGCTGGTGCAGAGGGGTGGTGCGTTGAGGACGCGGTCCAGCTCCGACTCCAGCACCTCGCGCACCAGGGCATAGATGTCGCAGTAGTAGTAATAAAACGTATTCCGGTTCACGCCGCAGTGATCTGCGATGTCCACCACGGAGATCTTATCCAGCGGCCGCTGCTCCAGCAGGTCCAGAAAGCCCTTGCGAATGGCGTTTTTTGTGGTCTGTGCCATGTCCATGCTCCTCTCTTTGTGCAAAAGCTGCCTTGCTGCCTGTATCATACCAAATTCAGACAGTTTTTGCAAGATGCCCGTACTATGCACTTTAGGCAAAATGTGTGGAAATGTATGAACATAGTGTAAAAAAGCATCCCCGCACGGTGTGCGGGGATGCTTTTGCTTCAAATGGGATCAGACCGTCACCACGGGGCCGCCGTGCTTCTTGGCGCTGATCTTCTGGTAGGCGATGACCGCCGCCACCAACACCAGGCCGACCACGTCGGTGAGCGTGCCGGGGATCATCATGCCCAGGCCGCCGACGGCCAGGACGATACGCAGCGCCCAGTAGACCTTCTTATACAGATGGCCGTTCAGGGACGCCGCGATGGCAAAGATGCCCAACAGGGCACTGACGCAGATCTGCGCCACCTCCCACCAGCCGGAGATGTTCTCAAACAGCAGGGCCGGACTGTAGGCGAAGATGTACGGTACGATAAAGGCGGCGATGGCCAGCTTGGTGGCGTTGATGCCGGTCTTCATGGGGTCGGACTTGGCGATGGCCGAGCCGGCGTAGGCCGCCAGAGCCACAGGGGGCGTGATATCCGCCACGATGCCGAAGTAGAACACGAAGAAGTGGGCGGCCACCAGCGGGAAGCCCAGCTGAATGAGGATGGGCGCGCAGGTGGAGGCCATGATGCAGTAGTTGGCCGTGGTGGGTACGCCCATGCCCAGAACGATGCAGCACAGCATGGTCAGCACCAGGCCGACGATGGTGGCGTTGCCCGCCAGCTGGACGATGGCGTTGATGAGGATGGAGGCCAGGCCGGTGACGGTGATACAGCCGGCGATGATGCCCGCCATGCTGCAGGCCACGGCCACGGTGATAGCGCCGCGGGAACCGGCTTCCAGAGACTCCACCGCGGAGAAGAAGGAGCGCTTGCCGGCATTACCCAGCGCCTTGCCGGTTGTCATGGGCTGGGTGTCGCCCTCACCGCGCTTGCCCTGCAGGAAGAAATTGACGAAGCCCACGGCAATGGCGGCCAGAATGGAATAGGCCGCGGAGTGGGACATGGTCTTGCTGCCGGAGGACACCAGCCACACCAGCAGGATCAGGGGAAGGATCAGGTAGCAGTCACGGACCAGCAGACGCCACGCAGGCAGCTCCTCGCGGGGAACGCCCTTCAGGCCCAGCTTCTTGGCCTCCAGATGGACGGCGATGAAGATCCCGGTGAAGTACAGCAGCGCGGGCAGGATGGCCTTGACGGCCACCTGGGCGTAGGGCAGCTTCATGTACTCGGCCATGAGGAAGGCCGCCGCACCCATGATGGGGGGCATGATCTGGCCGCCGGTGGAGGCCGCGGCCTCGACGGCGCCGGCGAACTCGGGCTTGTAGCCGGTCTTCTTCATCATGGGGATGGTGAAGGAACCGGTGGTGACGGTGTTGCCCACGGAGGAGCCGGACACCATGCCGCACAGGGCGGAGCTGATAACAGCCACCTTCGCCGGGCCGCCGCTGGACCAGCCAGCCAGACGGTTGGCAAAGCTGATGAAGAAGTTGGCGATGCCGGTGCGCTCCAGGAACGCGCCGAAGATGATGAACAGAACGATGTAGGTATAGCACACGTTGATGGGCGTGCCGATGACGCCGGAGGTGGTGTAGAACAGCTTGTAGATGATGGTTTTCAGCGCGTCATACAGGGTGGCACCGTTCACCGCGCCGGCGTAGCTCAGCTGGTTGATGAACGCGTACACGATCAGCACGCCGGCCACGCACAGGATGGGCAGACCCACGCAGCGGCGGCACAGCTCCATCAGGATCAGGATACCCACCACGCCGATGATGACGTGGACCGTCTCGATACGGGTGGACAGGCGCACCAGCGTCATGGCGTTCAGCGCGAAGTAGAAGAAGCAGGCCGCGCCCACCACCATCAGCACGATATCGTACCAGGGCAGGTAGTTGACCCTGACGTGGTGCTTGCTGGCGGGGTAGGTCAGGAAGCCGATGATAATGATGCAGCCCACGAACATGGTGAGCCGGATCTCGGGCATGGCCTTGGAAAACAGGGTCATGCCGATGCAGAACAGACCGAACGCGGCCATGAGGATGCGGATGATCAGCTGGGGCGTACCCTCCCACAGGCGGGTGGCGGATTCACGGTCATATTTACGCATGACCGCGTCCAGATCCGGGGCCTCGTCCGCGGCGGTATTGACACCGTCGGCCGGGCTGGTATCCGGTTTTTTCTTGTCGATGCTCATAGTCGTTTCTCTCCCTGAAGATTACAGAATAGCGCGAGGACTACGGCGGGAAACCCCGCCGTAGCCTCGAAAAGTGTCAATTTTCTGCTAAGGATTTAGTCGCCGAAGTACACGTCCTTGGCGATGACGGTCTCGGTGTAATAGTCGGAGGTCTCCAGCAGCTTGGCGATGTGCTCGCTGTCCAGGCTGACCAGGTAGGTATCCTTGGTGGTGGCCAGGTCGGTCACAGCGGTGGTGGGGGCACCGGCCACGATGAAGGCGGCGTCGATCTGGCCGTTCTTCAGGGCGTCGGCGCTGTCGCTGAAGGACTGGTAGGTGGGCTTGATGTCGTCCTCGGTCAGCCCGTAAGCACCCAGGACGTCAATGGCGTTGAAATACACGCCGGAACCGGGAGCGCCGATGGACACGGACTTGCCGGCCAAGTCAGCCACGGTCTTGATGCTGGCGTTGGTGGTGACGATCTGCACCTGCTCCATGTACAGGGCGGCCACAGTGGAGAAGCCCTCGACCTTGCTCTCGAACAGGTTGGTGCCGTTGTAGGCGTAGGCCATCACGTCGGACTGGCAGAACGCGAAGTCAGCGGTGCCGTCCACCAGCTCCTGCACGTTGGCCTGAGAGCCGTTGCCCACCAGACCCACGACGTTGACGCCGGCGTTGTTGGTGGCGTGCTGGGCGATGACGGAGCCGAAGGCGTAGTAGGTGCCGGACTCGCCGCCGGTGACGAAGCGCAGGTTGCGGGAGTCGGTGTTGCCGGCGCCGTCCTTGACGGCGGCGACCTCAAAGCCCTTCTCGGCGAAGTACTTGGCAGCGCCGGGGTGATAGGGCACGGAGGTGATGGAAGCGCCGTACTCCAGGCTCAGCTCGCCGTACTTGGCGTGGCTGCTGGTCAGGGACGCGGCGTTGTCGAAGATGTCCGCCACGAACTTGTACACGTCGTCGCTGGACACGTCGTCGCGAGCCAGGATCACCGCGCCCACGGCCACGGTGGTGGTGTCGGTATGCTCAGCGGTCACATCGCCGCTGTCGTCCTTCTTGTCGCCGCAGGCGACCAGGCTCAGCGCCATGACCAGCGCCAGAACCAGTGCAAAAAACTTTTTCATGTTCTTTCTCCTTATTGATAGATAAATTGTTTTCCTCTTCCTGAAAAACAGCTTTTTCCGCCGGCCGGTCGGGCACGGCGGCGTTCAACGGTGCCATTATATCGCAGGCGTAAACTTTTTGCAATATCTAAATGCGGAAAATTTCATTTTTCTGCGGAACGATTTTCCCGTCCGTGCGGACATTCCGCTTTTCTTAGTCGGTATTTCTTTCGGCAAATCCGTAGTTTTGTCTGTATCATGGTACTTTTTTGCGGTGGTCTATTCATAATGCTAAATTGTTTTATGCAGGAACGCCCCGCAAGAAGTGCATTTTTTGCCGTGCAATCCTGCAAAATAACAGAGGCGGGGCAAAGCCCCGCCTCTCAGCTTTCTGTCACATTCAACAGCTGCGCCGCAGCAGTTCGCATACCAGTTCATAGGTGCGCTCCGTGGAGGGTACGCTAAGCCGCTCCCGCACGGAGTGTACATCGTGCAGCTCCGGCCCCATGGACACCGCGTCCAGACCGGGGATCTTCTCCATCAGCAATCCGCACTCCAGACCGCCGTGGGTGGCCTCCACCACGCCGTCCTTACCGGTAAGATCCTTATACGCCGCCAGCAGCGTATCCCGGAACTGCGACTCCCTCTTGTACTGCCAGCCGGGGTACACGCCCCGCTCTGCCACAGTGCCGCCCGCCAGCGCCGCCACAGCCCGCACGCGCTGCGCCAGCATCAGCTTCCGGGACGCGATGGACGACCGGATGGAGAACGCGATGTGCAGTCCGTCGCCGTCCAGCTTCACCACGCCCATATTCAGGGATGTCTGCACCAGACCGGGGAAATCCGTGTCCATAGCCTCCACGCCCTGCGGCATGGCCGTCAGCGCCTGCACCAGCGCCACGGTGCGCTCTGCGGACACGGCTTTTGCCGTCTCCGCCGCCGCGCAGGTCAGCGTCACATCGGGGTCGGTGACGGCGTACTCGTTCTTCAGCACCCCCTCAAGCTCCCGAATAAACGCTTCGAACGCCCGGCCGCTGCCCTTGGGCAGCGCCACCGCCGCATCGCAGCGGGAGCAGATCACGTTGTCGAACTGCCCGCCGGAGATGGCCGCCAGCCGCAGGCCGGGGAACTTCTCCAGCGCTGTGGCCAGTACCCGTCCCATGAGGCGGTTGCCGCTGCCGCGTCCCAGATGGATGTCCGCACCGGAGTGACCGCCCCGCAAGCCGGCCACGGTGATGCCGAAGCCCTCCATGCCCGCCGCATCGGTCAGCACTGCGGGCAGCAGGCAATCGGAGTGCATGCCGCCTGCGCAGGACACGGTGAACACGCCCTCCAGCTCGGAGTCCAAATTCAGCAGCTTTTTGCCCTTCAGGTCAGAGCAGTCCAGCGCAAAGGCGCCGTCCATGCCCACCTCCTCGTCCACGGTGAATACCGCCTCGATGGGCGGATGCACCAGCGTATCGTCCGCCAGGATCGCCAGGATCATGGCCACGGCAATGCAGTTGTCGCCGCCCAGCGACGTCTTGTCCGCCCAGATCCACTCACCGTCGGTCATCAGGTCAAGTCCCTCGCGGGTCATGTCCTTGGTGCAGTCGTCGGTCTTGGCGCACACCATGTCGATGTGTCCCTGCAGGATGATTGGCTCGGCGCTCTCATGGCCGGGAGATGCCGGCTTCCAGATCACCACGTTGTTGCATGGCTCCTGCCGGTACTTCAGTCCCAGTTCCTTGGCAAAGCCCACGCACAGATCGCTGATGATCTTCGTGTTGCCGCTGCCGTGGGGCACCGAGCACAGCTTTTCAAAATATGCGAACACCTTTTCTGGCTTCAAGCCTTTCAAAACAGCCATTTTGATACTCCTTTCCCATGCGGCCGCGGTCTCCGCGCCGCCCATTCAGTATAGCATATCCGCCTGCCGAGCGCAAGCAAGTCCCTATGTGCCCACAGCCCATGCTTTCGCATGGGCTGTGTATGCAGCACACATTATCAGAAGTCGCCCAGGCCCATATCGTCCTCGGTGTTGGGCGCTTCCTCGTCGTCCTCCTCGGTGGGAGGCGCGGGGATGAATTCCTCCAGATAGGCCTCCTCCGGCAGACCAGCCATATACGCCGGCAGGTTGATGATGATGCCGTCGATGTTATGGGGCAGTGTCATTTGGTACGTTTCCGTTGTCTCGCTGCCGCCTTTCTGCTGCATGACCTCCACGGTCAGCTCCAGCTTGTCGCCGATGACGGTGGTCAAGCAGCGCTCCTTTTCGTACAGCTTGGAGATCTGCTCGCCGTTCACATACACAGTGATCTTATAGGGTGCCTCCACAGACTGGCCGCCCTTGTCCACTGCGCGGTTGTCGAAATAGACGGTGTGGCCGCGGCCGATGCGCAGCATCAGCACGGCGACGAGCACCAGCACCAGAACGAAGGCGATACGGATGATCCACGAACGTTTCGTCGTTTTCATGCGGTTCTCCCCTCCTCCTCGGCCTTCTGCTCAATGGCCAGCTGCTGACCCAGCGTGCGGTTCTCCTTGCGCTTCTTGGCCTCGTACATGACCAGTGCCACGGTGATAACGGCGTAGGACACGAACACGCGGAAGTACTCGCCGATCATGGAGTCGCCGGTGATCTTGGTTCCGGCGGCCGGCGCCACGATGAACATGGTATGGAACAGGAGCACACCCAGGAACACGTTGCCGATGGACGCCTTTTCCACGGAGGCGCCGCCCACCAGCAGCGCGGCGATGCAGAACATGCCGACGTTGGTATGCGCCGTATAGGTGGGGAAGTTGCCCATGTTCTGCAGATAGATGATCATGCCGAAGCCCGCGAACACGGTGGACATGACGATGGAGATCAGGCGGGTGCGGTCCACGTTGATACCGGCGTCACGCGCCACGTTCATATCCTGGCCCACCGCGCGCATGTCCTGACCCAGCTTCGTGCGGCGGAACCACACGATGAACAGGCAGGCCAATGCGATGATGATCAGCGTCAGCACGGGGATCTTCACGCCGCCCACATAGACGGCCAGCGCATTATCCACGCTCTGCCGCATCTGCAGAAGGCTGACTGTGTTGCGGATACCAAAGCCGCGGGGCAGCTTCAGTGTGTTGTGGAGGATGGGGATGATGGGCCCCATCATATACAGCACCACCAGCTGGTACACACCGGTCATGCAGTAGGCGATAAAGTAGCTGGTGACCATCTCGCGGCCCTTGGCGCGGTTCAGGATGCTGCCGCACATAAGACCCAGCAGAATGGACAGGGGGATGGACAGGATGGCCGCCAGCACCAGACCGGGGATACCCCAGATCTGCCAGTCCGCCACCAAAATCAGCGCGATCTCGCCGGCCATAGCGCCCAGCGTCATGGCAAAGTTCAGACCCATACCGGCCATAATGGGGATCAGCAGGCTCAGGATCAAAAAGGCGTTGCGCCCCAGACGGGTCATAGCCTCGTTAAGTATGTAGCTCACCGGCAGGCCGGACACGGGAATGAGCACGGCGCAGATGATGATAAACAGGACGGGCACTGAGTTTTTGCCCAGGAATTGCTTTACGTCGAATCTCTTACCCTTCATGTCAGCGCCCCCTTTCCGTCTTTCTGGTCAGGGCATAGAGGATCATGCCGTTGGATACCACGATACGGATGACCTCGCTCATATCCATCTGGAAGGCGGCGCTCATCACGGTGGGGGTCATGGTCACCACGCCCTGATACAGGATCGTACCGATAATCACATTGCCGATGGATGCCTTATTCACCGACGCGCCGCCGATAAGGATGGCGGCCACGGCGGGCATGGCCATCCAGAAGGGGCCGTTGTACAGCTGTATGAAGCCGAAGCCCTGCTCATACACCAGAATACCCACAGCACCCAGCCAGGTGGACATGATCACGGAGATAAGCCGCATCTTGTCCACGTTGATGCCCGCTGCGCGGGCAAAGGCGGGGTTGGAGCCCACAGCGGTCATGGCGGTGCCGGTCTTGGTGTGCAGGAACGCCCACATCAGCACGGCCAGCAGCACGAAGAACAGCAGCGTACCGGTGGGGATCACCAGATTGATGCCGATGCAGTTCAGGTCGATCGGCAGCACACTGGCCAGCGCCTTGTCATAATAGCCCTCCAGCGAAATGACGGTACGCAGACCGCTGGCGGAGAAGCCCCACACCATGGTAGGGTGCTTGTACGGCAGCAGCAGCCACATCATGCACATGAAGGACACGGACGAGAAGCCCACATAGGTGGCGATCATCATCTCGCCGCCCTTGATCTTGTTCAGCAGCCAACCATAGCCGCCGCCGAACAGCAGGGCAAAGGGCGTGGCGATGAGGATGGCCATAAGGAAGCTGGCAAAGCCGGTGTAGCCCAGCTCGATGGACAGCGTGGCACCCAGCAGTCCGGACACGATACCCAGCGGCAGGCCGAAGTTCAGGCCGCAGCCGGAGTGTACCATGGGCACCATGGCCAGCACCATCACGGCGTTCCAGCTGAAACGGGTGATGATATTGGTGATCTGTGTGGGGAAATCCAGCCCCACGCAGGGCGCGGCGATGAGCAGCAGCAGCAGGAAGCACGCGATGATCAGACGCGGCAGGCCGAAGCTGTCCAGCAGCTCTCTGAATTTTGACTTGTTTCCAAGTGTGGTCGTATTGCCCATTTCTTCCTCCTTACTTCACCTGGCTGACCATGAGCATACCGAACTCCTCGGAGGAATGGTCAGCAGGCAGGATACCGGCGACCCTGCCGCCGGAGACGATGGCGATGCGGTCGCAGATCTGGCGCAGCTCCTCCAGCTCGGAGGAGATCATCACCACCGTGACGCCGGATTCGCGGTTAAATTTCTTCAGCGCCTCCAGCACCAGCGCCTTGGCGCCCACGTCGATGCCGCGGGTAGGCTCGGACACGAAGAGGAAGCGGGGCTCCAGCGCGAACGCCTTGGCCAGACACACCTTCTGCTGGTTGCCGCCGGACAGCTCTCTGGCCTTCTGGTCGGAGCCGGTACACTTGATCTGCAATTCATCGATATACCGGTTCGTCACCGTGTGGATGGCCTTTTCGTCGCGCCATGTGAAGAAACCCATTCTCTTCAGGAACTTGTTCTGCACCTGCATGGCGGGGAACGCCACGTTCCACTCCAGCGACTCATCCAGCAGCAGACCCACGCCGCGCCGATCCTCGGACACGAAGGCCAGCTGGGAGTCCAGACACTTCCGGGGGCTGTTCAGCGCGATGGGCTTGCCGTCGAACTCCACGGTGCCGCCCGCCTCGTACAGGCCCATCACACCGTTGGGAATACCCAGCTTGCCCTGGCCGGCCAGACCGCCGATGCCCAGGATCTCGCCCTCCTTCACGTCCAGATCCACGTTGCGGACGATCTCGCCGGGCATATCCACCCACAGCTTGCGGATGGACAGAATGGTGCGGGCATCGGAGTGGTCGCGGATGTCGTGGGCAGCGCCGCCGGCGGCCACCTCGCGCCCCACCATGTAGTGGGTGATGTCGCGGACATCCGTCTCGCGGGCGGGCACGTCCTTGACCACATAACCGTCCCGCATGATGACCACCTTATCGCACACCGACAGGATCTCCTGCAGGCGGTGGGTGATGAAGATCACGGCGATGCCCCGGGAGGCCATGCCGCGGATGGAATCCAACAGCGCCTGCGCCTCCTGCTCGGTGAGCACGGCGGTGGGTTCGTCCAGGATCAGCAGCTTCAGGTTCTCCTTGCTCAGCTCGCGGGCGATCTCCGTAAACTGCTTGTGACCCACGGGCATGCTGCTGATGACCATCTTCTGGTCGATAGCCACGCCCATCTTCTCGATGGCTTTTACGGCGCGGTTATCCATTTCCTTATAGTCGAGAGTGTCCAGGCGCGGGCCGAACACTTCTGAAATAACGCTTTTTTTCTTGGGCTCGCGGTTGAGGAGGATGTTCTCCGTGGCAGTAAAGCCGGGGATCAGCGAGAACTCCTGATGCACCATGCCGATGCCGGCCTTCAGCGCATCAAAGGGGGTGTTGAACTGCACTTTTTCTCCGTCGATCAGGACATCCCCCTCGTAGCCGCCCGTCTCACGGATCACGTCCATGCCGAAGAGTATTTTCATCAAGGTGCTCTTTCCGGCGCCGTTTTCGCCCACCAGACCCAGTACCTCGCCCTCTTTCAAGGTGAAGTTGATGTCTGTGAGCACCTGATTGCCGAAAAAGCCCTTTTTGATATTCCGCATCTCAAGCAGCGGAGCATTGTTCTTTTCCATATTCATCCCTACCTATAGCAGCGGGGAGGGAGGATGCCCTCCCTCCCCGCTTTAATGGTTGCTTCAAAAGCCTGTCGTCAGCTGACGGTGAAGTACTTCTCCGGGATCTCCACGTCGGCGTTGCCCATGAAGTGGCCGGGATCACCCATGATATAGGTATCCTGATAGATCAGGAACACGTTTTCAGACTTCGCGCCGGTGGTGGCGTTGGTGTAGCTGGCGCCGTTCCAGGCCGCCTTGGGAGAGTAGACCTGCAGCGCGGCAGCCACATCGTCCATGTCCTTCAGCTCACTCTTGCCGTCCAGCACGTTCTTGGCGTGCAGAGCAAGACCGGCGGACAGGGTGTAGCCGTAGGAGTAAGCCCAGGTACCGAAGTGATCGGCGCCGCCCTTCTCAACGATGGCGGACTCGACCTTGGTCAGGATCTTCTCGAAATCACCGGCTTCCTCGGTCAGATCAATACCCAGCGCGCCGGGATAGCCCATCAGGGGGGAGGGCAGGTCGGCCTCGATGAAGTAGCCGCCGCACTCCAGCAGGCGCTTCAGCAGAGGCTCGGTGTGCGCATCGTTGGTGCAGAAGTAAGCAGCCTTCTGGCCGTACTTCTCGACCCATGCGGGCACCTGCTCCAGAATGTAGGCCTGAGCGCCGGAAACGCCCACGTCAGAGGTGGGATCGGGAGCCGTCTCCAGGACGAACTTCATGCCGAACTCCTCGCAAGCGGCCTTCATGATGGCCACGCGGCGGCTCATGGTCTCGTAGGACATGTGGCGGGGGAAGGAGATATGTACGAAGGTGTCGCAGCCCAGCTCGTGCGCGGTGCGGATGATCAGATAGCCGCGGGACACGAAGTCGTTGTTGGTGACCAGGTCGGCAGCGGAGCTGATCTCGGGCAGATCCTCGTGAGCCTCGCCTGCGATGCAGATGATGTCAGGGCGAGTCTCTTTGATCTTGCGGAAAGCCTCGGTGGTGCCGGGGACAGCCTGATTGACAATGATGGCCTTCATCAGGGGGTCGGCGGACAGGTTCACGATGGACTGGATGGTGGTCTCAGTCTCCTCGGTGAAGTTGTCGGGATAGATGGCCAGCTGGACCATATCCTCGCCATACTCCTTCTGGAAGGCCTCGGCGCCGCGGCGATCATCCTCGGACTGAGAGACGGAGCCGGTCACGATGCCGATCTTGTAGGGCACGGTGTTATCATCGGTCTCGCCCTTCTTTTCGCCGCAGGCGACCAGGGAGAACGCCATGATGAGAGCCAGCAGCAGAGAAACTACTTTTTTCATGTTTACCTCCTAATTCCTTTACCATAGTTTGTTGTTTCCTCCGCCAGAGGGAAACAGCGAACAGGGCGCGCCCTGTCCTCTTCTATGCATTCGGGTGCTGCGCACCCATTTGATTTTACCAGATAAGTTCACACTCTGTCAACATATTTGTGTCTCTGAATAGTGTTCAATAGTGCATCTCCTTGTTTTTCATCCACACACTTTCCCACATTTTTTGGCGCATTTGCATCATTTTCATGTATTTTTTATGCGGTTTTCTGTCAGAATCCTGCTGTTTTGCTATAATAAACTTTTCTTTTGGCGAAATCTGTTTTTTGTCTGACTGCAGCAAAAGAGACAGGCTTCCGCCTGTCTCTCTCGCTTACCTTATGACTTATGGCACTCGTCAGATCTTCTGCTTCTCATCCACGATCTGGCGCAGCTTGGCAGAGAAATCCTCCAGCGTCATGGCGCCCAGGTCCTCGCCCTTGCGGGTACGGACGGAGACGGTGCCGTTCTCCATGTCGCGGTCGCCAACCACCAGCATGAAGGGGATCTTCTCCAGGGTAGCCTCGCGGATCTTCTTGCCGATCTTCTCGTTGCGGCTGTCCACCTCCACGCGGAAGCCCTGCTTGCGCAGCTCCGCGGCCTGCTGCACGCAGTAGTCGGCAGCGCGGTCAGTAATAGGCAGGAAGCGTACCTGCTCGGGCATCATCCAGGTGGGCAGCGCGCCGGCGTACTCCTCGATCAGGTAGGCCAGCGTCCGCTCATAGCAGCCCAGAGACGTGCGGTGGATGATATAGGGCAGGGCCTTGTTGCCGTTCTCATCGATATAGTACATGCCGAAGCGCTCCGCCAGCAGCATATCGATCTGGATGGTAACAAGGGTATCCTCCTTGCCGTACACATTCTTGTACTGGATGTCCAGCTTGGGGCCGTAGAACGCGGCCTCGTCAATGCCCACGGTGTAGTCCACGTTCAGATCCTTCAGGATGCGCTCCATGGCGGCCTGGGCGTGGTCCCACTGCTCCGCCGTGCCCTCGTACTTGTTGTTGGGGTTGGCGGGGTCCCACTGGGAGAAGCGGAACGTGCACTTTTCCAACAGGCCCACGGTGCCCAGGCAGTACTTGGCCAGATCCAGGCACTGCTTGAACTCCTCCTCCAGCTGGTCGGGGCGCAGCACCAGATGTCCCTCGGAGATGGTGAACTGGCGGACGCGGATCAGGCCGTGCATCTCACCGGAGTCCTCGTTGCGGAACAGGGTGGATGTCTCGCCCAGACGCATGGGCAGGTCGCGGTAGCTGCGGCCGCGGTTCAGGAACACCTGATACTGGAACGGGCAGGTCATGGGACGCAGGGCAAAGCACTCCTTCGTCTCATCCGCGGGATCGCCCATGACGAACATGCCGTCCAGATAATGATCCCAGTGACCGGAGATCTTGTACAGCTCACGCTTGGCCATGAGGGGCGTCTTGGTCAGCAGATAGCCACGCTGCTGCTCGGTGTCCTCCACCCAGCGCTGCAGCAGCTGGATAACGCGGGCACCCTTGGGCAGCAGGATGGGCAAGCCCTGGCCAATGCAGTCCACAGTGGTGAAATATTCCAGCTCGCGTCCCAGCTTATTGTGGTCGCGCTTCACGGCCTCCTCCCGCTCCTTCAGATAGGCATCCAGCTCGTCCTTGCTGGGGAAGGCCACGCCGTAGATACGCTGCAGGGTCTGGCGGTTGGAGTCGCCGCGCCAGTAAGCGGCGTTGCAGGCGGTCAGCTTGATGCCGTTGCCCTTGATGCGGCCGGTGGAGTCCACATGGGGACCGGCGCACAGGTCCACGAACTCGCCCTGCTTGTAGAAGGAGATGTGGGCGTCCTCGGGCAGGTCGTTGATCAGCTCCACCTTGTAGGGCTCTTCCTTTTCCTCCATGTACTTGACGGCCTCGGCGCGGGGCAGCTCGAAGCGCTCCAGCTTCAGCTTCTCTTTACAGATCTTACGCATTTCAGCCTCGATCTCGCCCAGGTCGTCCTGGGTGAAGGCGAAGGGCGCGTCCAGATCGTAATAAAAGCCGTTGTCGATGCTGGGGCCGATGGCCAGCTTCACCTCCGGGTGCAGGCGCTTGACAGCCTGGGCCAGGATGTGGGAGCAGGTGTGCCAGTAGGTCTTGCGGTACTGTTCGTTTTCAAACGTAAATTCCTTGTTTTCCTTGTTGACTTCGCTCATAGTCTGTTCCTCCTTGTGATCGGGGCTGGATAAATAAAAATCCCCACCCCTGAATGGTATCAGGGGTGAGGTAATAGGCATTACTCCACGGTTCCACCCTGCTTACGGCCTGCGCAGCATTTTTACTGTCCGCTGCGGATGGCGGGATATCTTTCGTCGAGACAAGGCGCAGGAGCGCAGGAATACGGTCTGTATTTCAAGCTTCTGCAACGCAGTATCGGCGGAAGAGATCCGGCATACGCCGTCGCTTTCGATCGCTGTAACGGGCGATACCCGTCCTGCTCGTCGCAGGCGGCTCGGAAGTGGTACGGGCCGTGTCCTTGGCGGGGTGCTTTCAGCCGGGGGCACCCCTCTCTTTGGCCGCGGAAAAACAGCTTCTTCTTCGTCACTGCCTTTTTGATGGCAATAAGTATAAACCGTTCGGCGCGGTTTGTCAACGGGTGGTTTCACGGGGGAAGGGCAAAATCAGCCGCGTGAAGCAAAAAGAGACATCCTTTCGGATGTCTCTTTTTGCTGGCGCGGAAGGAGGGATTTGAACCCTCGCGCCGCTTTTGACGGCCTACTCCCTTAGCAGGGGAGCCCCTTCGGCCACTTGGGTACTTCCGCATACATATTTATTTTCTGGCGGAGAGAGTGGGATTCGAACCCACGGATGCTTTCACATCGCCGGTTTTCAAGACCGGTGCCTTCAACCGCTCGGCCATCTCTCCGGATAATGAGTTCGCGTCTAACTCCCAAACGCAAGACTAATACTACCATAGATATGTGCTGTTTGTCAACCAAAATTACAAGCTTTTTCTTGGATTATTCGATCGGCAGGAGATCTGCCGGGTGCCTTTGCCGCATTTGTGCGCCGATGCTTAATAATTTCTACCGCTGATGTTTGAAATTAGTTAAGAAATTTCACAGTGGAATCGCAAGGTTTGCATGATATAACTCTTCCACAGACAGGAAAACAAGAGATGCCGGGATTTCCGGCAGTGGAGGAGACGATTATGCAGACAGTCATCACGATCAACGCGGTCATCATGGCCCTCTTTTTCGTATGCTATTCCTATCAATTCTTCTATGTGGCGGGGGCGCTGCTGAAGCGGAAAAAATTCACCTGCCGCAATGAAAACCACCGCATTGCCATTCTCATTGCTGCGCGCAATGAGGAGAATGTCATCGGTTATCTGCTCGACAGCATTTGTGCGCAGACTTATCCGATGGATCATGTAGATGTTTACGTCGGTGCGGATAACTGCACGGACGATACCGCCCGCGTGGCGCGCGAGCATGGCGCGATCGTTTTTGAGCGGCACGACACGCTGCATGTTGGCAAGGGCTATGT
>ENA-ORNF01002135-ORNF01002135.1-human-gut-metagenome-genome-assembly--contig:-NODE-2135-length-15304-cov-3.250771_pt1 | contig 15304 bp, 7 predicted proteins | sample MGYA00242110_ERZ509012 | MGnify/ENA primary metagenome ERZ509012 (study PRJEB26280, sample SAMEA2338714) | human gut metagenome | biome: human gut; feature: human-associated habitat; material: faeces...
CCAGACATACCGTTACTTTTCCCTGCATCTTTTTCGCCCACTGGTTATAAGCAGAAGCGCCGCCCCCCGCAAACGGCAGACAAAACAAAGTTATTTTCTCTTTGTTAATATTTTCTGTATTTTTTATCAACTTCAAATTCACTTTTATGTTCCTCTTGCATCATGTTCTTTTTTATTCTGTTTATTATCATTTTGTGATATGCTTTTCCCAAGCGTTTCTTATTCCTATCCAAGATTAGTTAATTCTAACTCTTTGTCAAAAAAATTTTTGATCCATCCCAATATTAAACCGGACGCCAAAACAATATGCGCTACCATAATCCCGTTTACGACCAGGGAATATCCGGTTACAGAAAAAACACCTGCTATCGCGCATTCAATAATTAAAATTGCCCTCGCGCGCATACCATAAACTTTCTTTTCTTTCTCATCCAGTTTCTTACTGCTGGCATCCACCGGTGCCATAACAAATATGACTCCAACTGCAGCAAGCCATATGATCCGTATTTGCCACATCACAGCCGAACCAGACGCCAGATACTGACCGCACAGAAGGACAAGGATACTGGAAACAACCATGCAGCTCCCTGCTTTTTCTAAATGAATCCCTCCAGCATACTGCCTTAGAACAGTAAAGGGCAATAAAAAGACTAGCATCTCCAGCCAATTCCCCGTTACAATGCCAAGTATGACAATGATAAGGTATATCGCCACCCTGCCCAGCAGTAAGCCGTAAGCATATTCATACAGCCTGCGGTCTTTCTCTTCAAGAATCCCGTTCCTGTTTTGCACTTCAAAAAGCCAGCCGGTAGTTTTTTTCCACACTAGAATTTCCTCATTTTCTTAACTTCTTCCGGCTCTTCTTCCTGATAGTACAGCCAGTTGCACGCCAGATTTGCCGTATATGCCGTCAGACAGAGCGCAAGACAGTTTACAACTCCAAGTACTTTGATACCCAAGCTTTTTCTGATTGTTTTTTTCATAGTTACATGCCTCCCTTTTTTTCCGAAAGTTTACACAAAAATCGCCCTTTTTTCAATTACCGTGGCAAAAACGGTAACTTTTTGGGCGATTTTTGCACATCTTTATTTTATTGTAAAGATCAGCTTAACAGAGAACTCCTGTTCTCCGACCTCCACTCTCATAATTCCAGCATACTTTTTAACCAGTTTTCCAACCGTATGCAGTCCGATCCCGTGACTGTCTGCATCTCTTTTGGTGCTTATGTACCGGTCCTTGTCCTTTAACAGTGGAACAACATACCCGTTGCAAAATTCCATAACAAGGAAATGTTCCTCATTTCCCATATACATCCTGCATTCCACATATCGGCCATCTTTTGTCTTTTCTGCCGCTTCCAGTGCGTTATCCAAAAGATTACCTACGATTGAGATCATATCCAGTTCTTCCAGAAAGTCCAGCCTGAGATCATTACCCAGGGTAATCTTATAGGAAATATTCTTAGATTCCGCAAGGAATTTCCTTTCGCACAGGATGCTGTTCAAGATCGGATGTTCGCAATACGCACCTTTTTGAAGGCTCTGAATCCGGACACCTAAATGTTCCATAATCTCCTTAACCTCTTGATTTTCTCCTTCTTCCATCAAACCGGCTACTGTACAAATAAATTTATTTATATCGTGTAAGAATGCCCTGTTATCCTCATTGACCTTATTCATATACTGTAAATTAGCAATCTCCGCCCTGCTTTTCTGGTAAAGCCGAGCCATCTTCTTCACTTCTTCTGATTTCTCTACAAACCGGTCAAACACTGAGAAAATGAAGATATTCGTCAATAGCAGCAGCGAAGCTCCTACCGGAACCATAACCCTGTTCATTCCTTCAAAAGAAATATTTGAATAAAACACACATCCTAATATAATGATCGTAGCGGTTGGCAGCATGAGCAGCACAGTAAAAGTTTTATTCTCAATCGTCAGATAATCCCTTTTTCTCGTTACCTGATTAATGCATTTAATAAACAGAAATGTCATGGTACTCATCAGTAGTAGTGCTAATGTTTTTTCTATTTCCGTCCCAAAACCCTCAGATGCACCAGTCACGCCATACGCATTCGTAAGCGTTGCAAAGAGAAATTCAGGAATAATTGCCAGCACATAATAGCAGCATACTATAACCAGCTTCTTCCATATATTTCCCCGGAACACAACCATTGACACAATCATATACGTTACCGGAATCATTACCATATTAAATATTGAGGATTCCAAGTGGTTGATTCCGAGCATTATCAGCGCTGCGACAAAATATACGAGAAATTTTCCCAAAAAGTTTTCTCTTCTGTATGGAAGCATGTTCTTTTCCAGATCTTCCAACAGATACATCTGAAGAAGGCAGATCAAAAAATCTCTTACTATCATACCATGCCGTTCCTTTCCCCAAGAAACATGATCAGAGCGTCAGCAAACTGACCTTTTTTCGACCTTGAAACATTCAATTGGATTCCCATCTGTAGCAGCGCCACATTCTTTTCCAATCCTTCCACTTTCGCCAGATTTACAATATAACTGTTATGTGCATACTCAAATCCCCTTCCGGCCAGACGTTCATATAAATCGCCTAAAGATTCCTTACAATGCATCTCATCTATCTCCCCCTGCCTAGCAACGTATATAGAGCAACCCCTTTTCGCCAGACAGATATATAAAATGTCTTCCGTATAGATACGAATTACTCTTCCCGCTGATGTAACCGTCACGGAAGAATCTCCACAGTGCAATTTTACTTTTGATAAAATTGCAGGGATTTCCCTTTTCAGACTTCTGTCATGCAAGTCTTTCATAATATACCGGAACGGCTGCCCAATATTGATGCTGTCTGAAGTCGGTTCAAAGTATCCGGAGCAGAACACCAATATCGCTGCCCTATTGTATTCCCTCAGCTTCAGTACCGATTTATTCCCATCCAATCCGGGCATACGCATATCCATAAAGACCAAATCATGCAAAATATCAGCATTTTTCAGTAGTTCCTTTCCTGACTCGTATTCATAAAACCGTATCTCGCTCTTAGGAAGAATCCCTTCCGTTTCTATAACCTTCTCTATTTTCTCCCTGTAATTTTTATCATCATCGCAAATTGCTATTTTATACATCTATGTCCTCCTAAGTTAGTTTTTCCTAACCCTTTTTCATAAAAAATCCATCCTGCAGAATCTGAATCCTATGAGCATTTACTCTTCCTATAGTTCGGGTTCCAAATCTGCAAAGATGGGATCAGCAAAAAATTCCTGTATTGTGACATCCAATCCATCGCATATCTTTTTTATTGTAACTACGCCAGCATTCTTACTCTGACCATACAAAATATTCTTTAATGTCGAAGGAGGAACGCCAGAACATACCGCCGCCTCATTCACTGTGATATCTTTCTGATTAATCAGATCGTTTAAACGATATATGACCGCTGTTTTTATATCCACGGTATCGACCACCTTTTTTTCTTCTATTTTATATAAATCGGCTTTAAAAGGTCGCCCATATATAGTCTTTTTGATCTATGTACGATATTTTTTTAACAGTTTTTCTTATTCTAGCAGAAATCAGCTAAATTTCTATATTTTATTAGATACATGAAACCCTGTGAGAACATTTCTGATCCTACGCAGGGTTTTCCACTTTGTTATAAAATTTTTATATTTTCCAGTATGCTGGATCGGAGTTATCATTCAACTTTCCTTCTGCTACCGATTATAAAAACATATTTTTACGAATAAATATTCAGCAGTTCTTCCGGAGAAAGCAGTGTAATCCAAAAGGAAAGAAAATCCTTTTTATTCCTTGTCACAATCGCATCACACTGATTCGCCTTCGTACAAGTTGCAAGTAGGCAGTCTCCAAAATCAGATACTCTCTGCAAATAAGCAGACAGCACATCTTCGTTCGTCACTGCCAGCACTTTTGCTATGTCCAAAACGGAGCCAAGTGCCTTTCTATAAATTTATACCGTTCTTACATCCCGATCAGCTCCTCTCTCCGGGTCATCTTTTCCCTGCTTTTCTTGGATTTTTCTCTTATTGATTTCCAGTCGTTCATGAATAGATGGCTTCTTTGCCTTCGTAGTTGCTTTATTCTTTTCTGTTTGCATACTCGAAACTACCTTTTTCACAGCTTTGTCATTATCCCCTTTTGTCACATTCGCTGCTCTTGACGCTTCTACTCTGCTGTCCTGCTTTTCTGCAACCAGCCGTTCCTGCTTTTCCTGCACACTTTTTTCTTCCAGACTGCAAAAGCTCTGCAAATATGGCAGCACATGGTTCTGCATATCGGTCAGATCTTCCATACACTTCTGAAACTCTTCATTTCCCTTGTTTTTCAGATAACCAATCCAGCTTTCATCCGTAAGTTTCAGTTCATTTTGGAGTTTCAGCTGACTTAAAATACCGCCATTTCCTGTTCCAATATCTATTTTCCCTTTGAAATGTTGCAGCATTTTATCGCCTTTTTCCGCATAATATATAGTAAAAAACATCTGGGCTGTTACCATCGGCTCATCCGTCCTCGGATTACGGTCTGCGTACCATTCCTTATCCTTCTGTGCAGTACGGGAATCCAGATCTGAGAGCTTCTGACAGCGTGGTTCCATCAGCTCCCGCTTTTCACAGTAATTCACATACACCATCGGCTCTGTTTCTTTGGATATATCTGGTTCGTAGGATTTCAGCCGTTCCAGCAAAACACCTGCCCACACGGACTGCTCACAGTCTTCTTCAATCACATCCTTCAGAAAGGAAATATAAGAACCAACATTTCCACTTTGCAGATCCAGCATGACTTCCTGTAAGGTATCCTGCCCCGGTTCTACATGATCCCGGTAATCATACGGATCAAAAGCTTCTGCAATCTCATCCAGTGCCTCTGCCAGCTGTTCTGTGGTCATCTTCTCTGGATACATTGCTTCTCGAACATCCCGCATCGGTACGTACTTATAGTCCGGCAATGCTTCATGAATTTTCTCAATCCCTTCCCGTACCAGTGCAAGTTCCCCATAAAATCGAACATCGTCCATCAGATTTCCAAGTACTGTATTTCCTTTTACGATTGCAAATTCAGCATCATCGTAGTAACTGTCTTCCGGATCACGATAGATAATTCCCATTGAGCATCCGAGATAAGCTGTTTCTGGATTCTCCCTATATTTTTCATAGACTGCAGCTATCTGATTAACATCGGTACTTTTTTCATAAGCCCCCATATCGTGAAACTCATCGCATTCTGTGGCGAAATACTCCAGATACGGTTCTTTCTTCGGTGGCATATTGTTGAGGACGTTATCAATCCTGTTGTAATTTGCTTCTTCCAGTTCCTCCACCTTTGCCAGTGGCTTATATTCGCCCTGGCTTTTCTGAATCTCTGCCATTACAACCTCATCCATTTCTTCTACCTTTTCCATCAACTGATCATAATCCCCACGGATGCGTTCTCCAGTCCAGCCTTCGTCTTCCAAAAGTTCCGCCGCCGCTTCTTCAATAGAAATTTCATCATTCTCATAAACGCCACCATCCATCAATCGGAAATCTTCATCGTAAAAAGAATAATCGTATCCTTCTTCTGTTCTCTGAATAGCAAAATACCGTTCTCCTACCTCATATGCCAGTTCACTAAGAACCTGTTCTTCCAGATTCAGGAAAGAATCCAGCTGTTCAAAACTGATACTGTCTACAAAATGGGCAGTTACCTTTTCCCCGTCATTCAGAACTACGATATCACTGACAGACAGGGAGTGACCACGGAAGTCTTCCGGTCTGTCAATGTTGAACCTTTCAAAAATATCTTCCAGTGACATATTTCCCAGTAATTCGCCAACATAGACCAGCTTATAATCTTCTTTTTTTATCTGCATACCATGACTTTCAATAAAACTCATATTCATAAATGCATAGTTTTCACCCGGTGAATCATCCTTAATCTGATAAATGCCAAAGGTTCGCCTTGTTCCTAACAACAGGTTTGCCTCTTTCAAAGACTGAATCTGCGGATATTTTTGCATTTCCCATTCCAGGTTACGGAAACGCTCCAGTTCTGTCATAGACATCTGATAATGCTCTGGTCCTCGTTCAATTTCCATGCGTTCCGTGACATACATCGGTGATGAAAAACTAGTGATCAGATAGATATCTGCTCCGGCATCGTATAATTTCAGTGCTTCTTCCTGGTCAATGACACTCATAGGCTCCTGAAATGCTCCAAAATCTTCATCGGCATAATCCAGATCCTGATCCCTTATCCGTTCCCACATCTGTAATTCCATGCCAAACAGCCCTTCGTGTGCCTGTATCATTTCTTTACTCGCATATTCACCTTTACTGTCATCACTACCAAGGCAATAAATTTTAGAACCCATTCTGTGATAATCAAGAGCTGCTTCTTTTCTAAGCGGTACCATATCTTCTGCTGTATATCCATAGTCACGTAATTCCAGCTTACCTATGGTTGGATCTGGCAGTTCCTGAATATCCATTCTTGCGTCATCCAGCAAATCCTCTACACCTTCTTGATCTGCCTGACTCACTGCATCTGCCAGATTTCTTACCAAAGTTCTAACTTTCTCTTCCTCGCCGATCAGATTCGCATATTCAAAAATCTGTTCTTTTACATCTGTTGAAAATTCTACGCCTCTACGCTCTGCCTGATTGATCCGTTCCTGCGTATATTCCTGCATTTTCTGTGTTTCTCTACCTGTTATCATACTTCTTGCCATATAAGTTCCTCCCGTATTCTGAAAGAAGGCATAACCCACAGAACATTCTTTCTGCCAGATTATGCCATCTTCCTTGTTTTCTTATTCCAGACCGAAGTCCCGTTTTCTATTTTCCTTGCCAGTTTCACTTTCCCGCTGACTCTTTTCTTTATAAATCTGCAGCTTCTCATGGATAGAACCTCGTGCCGGTCTTTCTTCTTTCTCTTTTGATTCCGACTGCTCTGTTTCTGTATCTTCCCGTTCATCCATATTGAGAAGTGCATTTAATTCTGACAGCCGCTCCAGTTTTTGGCTCAGTTCCTCTTCTTTTGGAAATGGCTTCCCGACTTCCTCTTTGGCATTTGTCATCTGCTCCTGAACCGTTTCCAGCCGTTGTTCTGCTTCTGCCAGTTTCTCCGGATAGCTTTCCAAAAGGTTGTTGATACGAGTGATATTTCCTAGAGCATCGGCTCCCAACCGAACTTTAGCTACCGATTCATGCTTTACAGACAGGATAAACTCTTTGCTCCAGCTGTCGAATTGGATTCTCATGTTGAATCCCTGATAGCTTCCAATGTCCATAGCTGCATCTACAGACTTAATGTCTTTGCAGACCGCCAGAAGTGCCATACCTGCCTCTTTCTTTTCTGTGAACACTTTGCCACTGATTTCCATAGAAAACTGCTCTGGATCTGTGATTTTATGCTCAGAAAAATGAGCGATGTCTGCCTTGTAGCTGTCAATGATCTCCATCAGTTTTGCAATCTGTTGCGGAAAATTCCTTGCAATGTCATCTTCCAAACGGTACTGATTATTCATGTGGTTGGCTTTTAAAAGTTTCAACTTTGCCACGTCCACATCCAATGCCATCTTCTCTTTTACTGCCGGATTTCCGGTTGCAAGTGCTTTGACCTCTGCATAGGAGAGCGCCGCTTCGTCCACATCTTCACAACTTCTGACCGGTGCTTTGCTCGTCATAATCTGGGAGATGAATTTCTGCTTGTTCTCGATTAACTGCCACATATAACTGTCGAATGTGGATTCTGTTACATACCGGAAGATATGAACCTTTTTATTATGGTTTCCCTGACGGATAATACGTCCTTCCCTCTGTTCCAAGTCAGATGGTTTCCAACCAATATCCAGATGATGCAGGGCAATCAAACGATCCTGCACATTGGTTCCTGCACCCATCTTTGCTGTTGAGCCAATCAAAAAACGAACCTGCCCGGATTTCACTTTTCCAAACAGCTCCGTCTTCTTTGCTTCTGTATTTGCATCATGAATAAAAGCAATCTCTTTTTCCGGTACACCTTTCTCCATCAGTTTCTGCTTCAAGTCATCATAAACATTGAAACTGCCATCACCTTTTGGTGTGCTCAAATCACAGAAAATCAACTGTGCGGATTTCTGTGCTGCTGTGTCTTTCCATATTTCATAGCTTTTCTCTGCACAAACTGATATTTTACTTTCTGGATTATCTGGCAATAATTCATTCACCAAACGCTGATCCAATGCCAATTTTCTTCCATCGTTGGTAATTTTCAGCATATTATCAACCGAAGCATCTACCCCTCCGTTTCTGACAACTTCTGCACGTTCCCCCAGACTTTCTACGATTTCTTTCTGCTGTTCCGTTGGTTTCAGCACCACTGTTTCATATTCCGCTTCCGGCACTGGAAGCTTTAACTGATCGGAAGTCTTGATATCTGCAATCTCCTTGAACATATTCATCAGTTCCGGAATATTATAAAACCGTGCGAATCTGGACTTTGCACGATAACCTGTTCCTTCCGGTGCAAGTTCGATACTCGTGACAACTTCTCCAAAAGTGGAAGCCCAAGAATCAAACAATCCAAGTCCCATATTCTGCAATTTGCTGTTCTGCAGATACCGCTGCATAACATATAATTCCGTCATGCTGTTGCTGATTGGTGTGCCTGTAGCAAAGGTAATGCCTTTTCCTCCGGTAATCTCATCCAGATACTGACATTTATTGAACATATCTGCGGATTTCTGTGCTTCATTCTGTGCAATCCCGGCTACATTTCTCATTTTTGTATAAAGAAACGCATTTTTATAGCTGTGTGCTTCATCTACATACAAATGATCCACGCCCAGTTCTTCAAACGTAACTACCTGATCTTTTTTCTCCTTCTGATTCAGTTTTTCCAATCTTGTCTGCAATGTTTTTCTGGTCTTTTCAATCTGTTTGACGGTATAACGCCCGCCGTCCTGTTCATACCTTGCACTCTGGATTGCCATTTCCAGATCATCAATCTGCTTCCGTAACATGGCTTCCTGACGTTCATCAGAGATTGGAATACGCTCAAACTGAGAATGACCGATAATAATAGCATCGTAATTTCCCATAGCGATTCTGGCACAGAACTTTTTCCGGTTTGCCGGTTCAAAATCTTTCTTGGTTGCTACTAGGATATTGGCTCCCGGATATAACTGTAGGAATTCTGCACCCCACTGCTCCGTCAAATGGTTCGGCACGACAAAGAGATTCTTCTGTGATAATCCCAGTCTTTTACTTTCCATTGCAGCTGCTACCATTTCGTAGGTCTTCCCTGCTCCTACTACATGAGCAAGAAGTACATTCTCTCCGTAAAGCTGATGTGCAACTGCATTTTTCTGGTGCGGACGAAGTTCTATTTCCGGATTCATTCCTGGAAAAGTCAAATGACTGCCATCATATTCACGGGGACGGATGCTATTAAATCGTTCATTGTACACCTTTACCAGTCGTTCACGTCTCTGCTGGTCTTTAAAAATCCAGTCCTTAAATGCTGCTTTCATGGCATCCTGCTTCTGTGATGCCAGCATGGTTTCTTTCTTATTAAGGACACGGATCTCATCACCATTTTCATTGACACTCTTATCATAGATGCGTACATCTTTCAGGTTCAGGGTATCTTCCAGAATCTTATAGGCATTTGCTCTCTCAGTTCCATACGTTGCATAGGCAAACGCATTTTGGGGACTGTCGGCATTCTTTCCTGTAATCCTCCACTCACCATTTACCTCAGAGAATTTCACCTGTATTTCTTTCTGAAGCAGATACCATGGTGTATGCAATGTTTCTTGCATAAAATCCTGATAATCCGAAGGTTCAATCCAGGTAGCTCCAATACGCACTTCAATCTCCGATGCTTCCAGATCTCTCGGCTGAACTGCCTCTAGTGCACGCACATTCGATGTGAATTCCGGATGATTCTCTGCAAAAGTTCTCGCAGTATTTAATTTATCCCTAACATTTCCGGAGAGATATTCATCTCCGCTTTCCCACTGGTCTGTCAGTGGATTTTTGAAGATAACTCCAACCAGCTCTTCTGTAATTTTCTCTTCGGTCTTTCCGGTCAGCTGTGCCATATATGGGAGATCTACTTTAGCCCTTTCATTTAAAGACAGAGCAAGTGCTTCTGTGGCTGTCTCCACACTTGTCACAGCAACCGCCTTTTTGATGGTTCGTTTGGTGAACATGTCCGCTTTCCGCTTCAATGTTCCATCTTCATTCAAGTCTTCCAGGGAACACAGCAGACAATAAGAAGAGTCATCAGAAAATGCCCGTTTATTAGCATTACTTCCAATAACTCCATACTTTGCTGTGTAGGTATCATACACCTGATTCAGTTTTTCCTGCTGTTTCTGGATTTCTTCATCTGTGACGTTTTCCTCCATCTGCAAAGCGATCAGCTCTCGGACAGTATCACGGATTGCAACCATCCCTTTTACACGTTCTGCAGTAGCGGCAGGCATTTTCACCTGATTCATCAAAGAGTTGACACGGTAATATACCTGATCATCTACCACCGTATAACTGTAATTTCGCACATTTGGATCTGCTGGAATACTCTCTGGCATCTCATCCAGTTCTGTCTCCACATCTACTACCGGTGCCATGCTTCCCTTGATGTGTTTCACTGCTTCTGCTAACTGTAATTCTAAATCAGCTCCTTCCATTGGAGCACAGGTTGTTTCCATACCATACGGACCGGACACTTCTTTCATCTCACCCAGAATCATTTCCGGATGCTGAACAAAATACTGATTGACTGTAATGCCATTGACATCACTATCCAGATTTATCCATTCCGGCATTTCTTTCGTAAGGCTTTCCCTCTTCTGGAAAAACAGGATATCAGCACTGACTTCTGTTCCTGCATTTGCCTTAAAAGCTGTGTTCGGCAGTCGGATTGCGCCCAGCAGGTCTGCACGCTCTGCCAGATATTTCCGAACTTCCGGTGATGCTTTATCCATGGTTCCCTTTGTTGTGATCAGTGCAGCCACGCCGCCTGGACGTAACTGATCTATAGTCTTGGCAAGAAAGTAATCATGAATCATGAAATTGTAGCGATCATACTGACGGTCATTGACCTTGTATGCACCAAATGGCACATTTCCAATCGCCACATCAAAAAAATCATTAGGATAATCTGTCTTCTCAAAACCTTTAATCTGAATATTGGCATCTGGATAGAGCAACTTTGCAATTCTACCACTGATGCTGTCCAGTTCCACACCATAGAGTTTGGACTGGTTTAGATTCTCCGGAAGCATTCCAAAGAAGTTACCAACTCCCATAGACGGCTCCAGAATATTTCCTTTTGTAAATCCCAGATTCTCCAACACCTGATACATACTTTCAATCACAATCGGCTGTGTATAATGAGCATTTAAGGTGGAAGCTCTGGCTGCAGCATATTCCTCTGGTGTAAGAACCGTCTTTAATTCCAAATATTCTGTCTCCCATGCAGCTTTTGTCTCATCAAATGCATCTGCAAGACCTCCCCAGCCAACGTACCTGGATAAGATTTCCTGTTCTTCCGGTGTTGCATTGCGATTCTCATCCTCACATTTCTTTAACAACTGGATAGCCATGATATTGGCACGGAACTTTTCTTTTGCTGTACCCTGTCCAAGCTCATCATCTGTGATGCGGAAGTTCGTTGCTGGAATCGTTTCTGATATTCCGTTAATCTCTTCCAAAGATTCTTTTTCTTCCGATACCTCAACTTCTCCAGATAATTCTTTTTCTTTTTTATCATAATCTGTCCACACACGTTGAGAAATAGCAGTAAAATACGAGGACTCTTCCTCCATAATTTCTTCCCTGATTTCCCGTAATTCATCTAAAGTATCCGCATTTACAGTTTTGTTGTGATAATGATAATAAAGTACTTCTTGTCCGAGTTTTACATCCAGACGTTCCAATTCTTGTGTTGACATTCGATTCCAAATATCATCTTTTTCCGTATGAATCGTGAAACCTTCTCCATCATCATGATATTCTAATGTGTATTGAAGTCGATTCGCTTCTCCCTTAACTTTGCAATCAAAATCGTGGATTTTTGTTCTGGTACCAGACATATATTCTGAATCAACTAATCGCAAATCAGTTATATCTTCCGCTGTCAAAGTATCCTGCTCCAGCTGTTCTCCTAACATCTGCTGTGCTTCTTCCAAATCTGCCAGTCTCTGTGCTTCCTGCCGCTCTTCATACTTTTCCAATTCTTCCGGTGATAAGAAATCATCGGTGCGGATCAGCTGACGGACACGTTCTGCAACCTTATTCCACTTTAATAGAACTTCTACTTCTGGATTGCCAATTTTTCCTTTTGCAAGTTTTAATCCTTTTGCATCATGTGAGGCATCAGATTCATACGCTCCCGGTATCCCAGGTGATGCACCACCTGTTCCATACTCATTTTTCATGAACTCTGCTGCATCTTTCATATCATGATGTTCCATGAAATACTCATAGATCCGGTTGCGCCCTCCGGCTGTAATGCCGCCTCTTCTAAGGACAGCATCTATTTCATCTTGTGTAATAAAGGAAAGTGCCGGACGTTCGACCGTAAATTTCTGGTCTACCCAGGAACGCTCCCTCTGAAGATCCTGAAAGCGTTGGAGATATTCCGGATTATGCTGAATCTCCCAGCGGTGATAATCTCCCGGATTCTCATCCATATATTTCTGCAGCCATTCAAAACGATAGACAATCGCATCTGCTTCCTCTTGATCTGTCCATGCTCCACTCACTACATCCTGCCAGTCTGAATATGATTGTTTCTTTTCCCAGTTTCTGCAAGTATCCCGAAAATGAAGTGCAAGAAGATTGGTCATTTCTTCCTGCTCCTGTTCAATGGCATTATTGGAAATCAAATTATCCACGTAATTTCCATCCTCATACATATCCCGAATTCTGTTCGCTGCTTCTTCCCACGTAACCATGCGGTCAAAGTTTCTTCTGGCAGAGTCCCCTCGCCGGATACGGATACCATCATTGTCATACCAGATACTGATTTTCTGACCATCTATGGTAAATCCTTTGCCACCAGTTCCATATTCATCTTTCAGAAAACTCCGCATTTCTTCATTATCCAGACCTTCAATCAGTCTTGCTGTAATATGAAACAGTGTATTTTTCTGTCCGCTTCCCGTGCGGAGAATATCATTTACCACTTCATCGGAAATAAGAAAAGCGGCTGGCTGTTCCAATGCAGCTGCCGCTTTCCTTATTTCTCCTAACTGTTCCTCTTCTGTTAGGAACAGGCTTAACTGTAAATAATCTCCTGAATCACCAGCTCCTCTGCCTGTGCCTTGATCTGGTTCATGTGTCTGGTCCATGCCATCCCGTCTGCCATTTTGTCCGGTGCCGGATCTTTCTCCAGAAGTTCGTTCATCAGGTTGTCTACTCTCTGTCTTGCCTGACTGTCGATCTCCATCAGATGACTGTCCAGACGGTTCTGCAGTGTCAGAATGTTGAACCTGGCTACCTTGTGGTTTCTCAGATACTCTTTCCTCATCATTCCGTACTTCCCGATGGTTCCTCTCGTCTCTTCCAGGCTGATATCTGGAATCTGATACTCTCCGTTCTGGCTGTAACTGATCTCTCTCATAGTCTGTTTCCTCCTTATTTTCTTCTCTATCTTCTGTGTTACTCGCATTATTTTCACGAATTAACGTGTTAAACTCATTATAAGCTACTTCTTTTTCTTTTGCAACCGTTTTCAGGTCATTTTCCAGATCATTCAGAACATATCGTCCAATCTGCATCAGGACTGGTCTGCTGATCTCGTTGACTGCACTTCCCAGATGTCCTAATATTTTCAGCTGATTGAAGTCTGTTATATGCCGAAAATCCTCTGCATCCAGATATTCCTGTACATCCAGTCCACACCGGTTTAGTAATACATACCAGACACTATTGGTCATCAGTTCCCGGAATTCTACTTCCTGATTCTGTTCGTCCAGTTCTTCCAAAAATGTCCCTGTCACATCCAGTCTCAGTTCTTCCAATGCATCTGGAAGCCATTCCTGCATACTCTCCTTCGCTGCCTGATGCAGACTTTCAGCAAGTCCTCCTTCTGTATCTTCCAGTGATAACTGCTCCTGCAGATAATCTGCCACCAGATGTTCTCCTTCCACCGGAAGATTCCATAACTGAGGATCCTTTCCAAGATTCCGCACTTTATAAGTGTCCTGCACATCAAATACATACCGAAGTTTTGTTTTCGGTCCGGAAGTATTGTCAATCAAGGCAATCCCCTTAGATCCCTTTTTGATCCAGCGGTACATCTTCTGATTCCAGATTTCCATGGATGCTACGGCAGTTGCTTCCGGCCGCTGTGCATAAATTAAAAGCTGTTCTGGAAAAGTGTATTTGTACAGTCTGGATGCCGTGTTAAGGAACCGCATCCATTCCTGCGGACTGGCAGCTACATCTTTTGCCACCTCTTCCGTCAGCTGTTCCATTGCATATAATTTATTTGCCATCTGTTACTCCCTTTCTTCTTCCCACTTTTCTTCTACAACATCGGCAATCCGTTCCATTGCCCTTGTCATAGAAGGAAAATTACTACTGTTACTTGCTTTTCCAATCTGATCAACAAGAAATTCCGGCATATCTGCAAGTGCTCCGGCAATCATAGCCTTTACCCGGATATCCTCCAGCATAAGAAGCTCTTTTACACCAAATTCTTCACCAAATACATCCTGATATCTCCGTAAATCATCCAAAAGATATTCCGGTTTTAAATCTCTATCCATTTCCTTTCTTTTATCATCACCATATAAACACCAGTCCATATTCTTTTCTCCTCCAACTTCAAAAAATTGGGGACTGCTCTGCACAGTCCCCATAAGCCATCGTTTTCTTTTCACTTTATAATGCTGTAGCAAGATCTCTCGCCTTACTCTTTGGGATTGTATCCGTCCCTTTTGCCTTGATTTCTGCCTTAGCTTTCTCCAGTCTTCCATGGATTCCACCTTTTACTTCCGCTTTTTCAGCTGCTTTTTCTTTCTCCAGACGTGCTTCCCTGCGCTCAGCATTTTCCATTACTGCGGTCTTTTTGTCACAGAACTGAACCTTATCTGAAAGCTGTTCCTGTCTTTCCACCTGTGTCTCATTGACTTCCTGTACCATCGCATTTAATTCCGGGACCTGAAAAATTCCGTTATCAGGGAGAATCAGCACTTCATGAACGGAAGATGGGATGACAAAGTAATCACTACCCAGGCATTCCCCAATCTGTTTACGAATATCTTCCTGCAGTAACAGGGAAGCCCCATTCATCTTAGATTCATTGGTAAGGCA
>ENA-ORNF01002140-ORNF01002140.1-human-gut-metagenome-genome-assembly--contig:-NODE-2140-length-15258-cov-6.146879_pt1 | contig 15258 bp, 15 predicted proteins | sample MGYA00242110_ERZ509012 | MGnify/ENA primary metagenome ERZ509012 (study PRJEB26280, sample SAMEA2338714) | human gut metagenome | biome: human gut; feature: human-associated habitat; material: faeces...
CATAAGTAACACTTTTATCACATAAATCTAATATTATATCTTTGTCAAAATCATCACCTGTATGTTTTTCAGGTTGTATTTTACTAAACCAATTACCCATAAAATATCTAATAGTTTTATAATCAAAATATTCATTTTTCTTATGACATATTATTTTTGTTCCTTGTTTTATTTCACCATTATGTATTTTTTCAATTAATTCACTGGCTTTCATCACTTACACCTCTTTCTCTTCTAATATTTGCAATAAATCTCTTGCTTGCCATTCGTTCAACTCTAAAAATCCATCTTTTCTTTTATGTGTATTTATATATTCAATAGCCTTTTGGTTAATTTCTTTTTGCTTTTTATTTTCTTGTTGTAATTTATAAAAGTTGTCTAATCTAGTTGTTATAAAACCTATTAAATCTAAATCATCATTGTTTAGTGGTCTATTTAACCAATTAACTAAATCTTCTTTTGTTATCATTAGTTCTTCTTTATTCATTCTGACACCTCTTTTAATATTTCATATACTCTATAAGTAAAATGTTCTGTATCTATTTCATCATATCCAACTCCGTCTGTTGTATCACAACTTCTTACATAATCATAAACAAAATTATCTTTTAAAATACTCATTGCTTTATCAATAATTTCTTTTTGTTTTTTACATTGTTGTTCACATCTACGCAAAAATTCTGCAACAATATAAAACTCTTCTTCATACAACTTGTCGTAGCCTGTTTCTTGAAGAACAGCAACTATAGTTCTCCATGCTTGTTTTTCTTTTTTTATCCATTATTTCTCCTCTTCTAAATCGGCTAATTCTTGTTTTAATTTATTGCATTATCAGTTAAAGATCCAGTTCAAATAGGGCAGCAGCCGGATTTCCACATCGTACATTCCCCGCAGCAGCATTGCAAAGTATGCCAGATATGCCATGACCACGCCCGCAACGCACAGGTTCCGGAACCATCCTTTTTGCGCATCCTTCAGCACTCCCGGGATCAGGAAGATCTGTGCCTGGATCAGGTAATATGCCACACGGGATACCTCCGGAATGAAAGATCCGCAGGCGTAGAGCAGCATTCCTGCCAGATTCAGGTAAAAGTAGTAACGGTTTCTACGGTTGTCCCGGATGCTGTCCTTCCAATAGATCAGACACAGTACCAGCACTGCAAGGCATTTTGCAATGTTGACGTAAGACAGCTGTCCGTTGTCGAACATGGAATCCTTATAGTACGGATAGAATCGGAAAATGATGCTGCGGTAGAGATCCTGTCCGAAGATCAGGGACAGCACCAATACGCCGCCCAATACATAATGCCATTTTTTCAGCCGGAACCGTGACAGCAAATCCACCACGATGTACGCCGGGATCACCAGCAGCACCGATTTGTGGATCATGCAGCCCAGGAGCACCCAGAGAATAAATTTCCCGTATTCTCCCCGCAGTACGTATTTCTGCGCATACATGGCCAGTGCCAGTGCAAAATAATATCGCACTGAATTCATACTATTAAAGTAAAAGCCCTGTGTCAATAAGAGAAACAGGGAAAATACATACCAGTCCGCCTGATCATGCAGTGCTTTCAGGAAAAAGGACACCGTAATCAGGGAAAAGAAACCGAAAATCGGCAGATAAGAGCCTTCCCCGAAGATCAGATGGAAAAATTTCACCAGATACACAAATCCCTTTTCATAAGAGACATGTCTTCCCTGATCGATCAGCTGAAACTTCAGCCAGTAGACCCAGTAATCGCCGCCAACGGCAATACGGCAGGCTGAGACCCCCGACAGGAGACAGAAGATAGCGAATTCCGCCACGTGGCTGCGTGCCTGCTGACGATTGCACCCTGTGGTCATTCTGCCGCTCAGCCGTCCGGCTGTATATGCGCTGTTTTGTACCAGGCAACCGAATGCCACCGTAACAGCTGTTAATATAATATATACCAGTGCACTCTTCTCCATGGGAACCTCCTTTCCACCGATATTTCCGAAAAAGCTATATCGTTTTCCCCTCCCGGATGCCTTCCTGCATCCAATGTTTTGCCTGCTGCATGCTTACCTCTGCGCACAGGGTTCCTTTATGTGCATACAGAAAACGTAGAGCAAGCGGCCAGGCGAGCTTTCCATACAGATAATGATACAGCACTCCTCTGTCGTGGAAAAACTTTTCATTATAGCCATGGAACCAGGTCGATTCCCCTGCTTCCTCTCTGCCGATGGTCACCGGTGCGGTGTAGACCCGGTATCCCTTGTTGATGAACTGTGTTAAAAACAAGCTGTCCTCGCCATTGCTGTATTTTGCACCGCCACCGAACAGCAGAGAATACGTAATGCCCGAGCGAAGCAGGCTTTCCCTGCGGATGGCGAAGCTGACAGCACCGTAGCGTCCACAATTATACCAGCGGACTCTCTTTCGCTCTGTGATATGATAGGTTCTGCGTTCTTCTTCCACCGCAATATTAAAAATGATCATGTCTGCCTGGGGATTTTGCCCGAACTCCCTGCAGATTGCCGCTACATATCCATCCTCATATATGATATCTTCATCCGAAAAAAGGCAGATGTCTCCTTCTGCCCGCAGTATGGCTTCGTTCCGGCTTCTGCCGATGCCACGCTCCGGGAAGCTGTAGAAACGGATTCTCCCGTTCCCCTGAGATATCTGCATTTCTTCCTGTCCCAGTCTGTCGCACTGATTGATGATCACTGCGTCGGACTGCAGATTCATATGTTGTACCGTTTCCGGAAGAGAAGCATTCATCACCGATGCCAGTATTTCTACCTTCATGCCTGCTTCCCCCCATCGTTTTTCTTACTATTTTCCTGCGCACGATCCGCAGGATTTCTGTCTCCCACAGCTTTCTCCCATGGGGTTACTTTCTCCTGCAGCGCCCAGGGCAGGAAATAGTACTGCCGGATCAGAGCCTCGTCTGCGTTCCACAGAATGCTTCCAGCTATCGTACAATCCTGTGTTTTCAGTATTTCCAGTACTGCCTCCAGCTGTTTTCCCACGTATCTGCCTGCCGGTACCGCCAATAATACCGCATCAGAGCCACGCAGTGCTGCTGTGCTTTCCGGGCTTAACAGAGGACTGGGCACCGCAGTATATTTTACCTGAACGCCACTGATTATCAGCATCTCTGCATTGTCGGTTTTTGTACCTATCGTCAATAACCGGTTTACAACCTCCTGCGGATCAACATCCGGCAGTGCTCCGCATACTGCCACACGCAGGCAGTCCCTGCCCTTCTCTTCTCCGGACCGCTCCGGAGTCTTACCTTTCACTGCCTTTTCCAGCGTATATTTCAGATTTTCTGTAAATTCTGTACTCTCTACTGTTCCGAGGCTCAGCAGTCCATAGCGTCTGTGCAGCGTTGCCGGCAGCCAGAGGCCATCCCCCGAGATCTCCCACAACAGGAAGATTACAACTGCAAAAAATAGAGAAAGAACCGCTGCCAGGATAACTGCCCGTACCGGACGCACATCCGGCACTACCGCCTCCGCCCGGTCTCCGGGATCCAGCACCTTGATCCGGTTGATTTCCACGATGCTTTCCGCAAATTCATTACACATGGTATCTTCCACGGCATGTGCCAGCGCAATGCTTTGCTCCGGATCCTGTGTAACAGCCCGGGTTACAGGAATACTGAAATCAGAGGGCAGTGTCGCCGACAGAGCTGCGATCCACTGTTCTCTGCCCATGGTCAGTACTTCTGCTGCTTTATCGTTCCCCTGCGCAGCCGCTTCCTGCAGATGTTTCTCCACACCGTCCAGAAACTCTCCGGTATGGATCAGACTGTTCCAGGTCGCCTCGTTGATATAGTACGCTCCCGCTGCATTGGGGTTCTCCACATATTCTACCTTATAAGTGGAAGAAGCCGCATACCCGGGATCGGGCTGCAGCAACACATTTTTGACATAATAACCGCCACCGGACAGCAGTGTTCCCACCACCGTCACAGCCAGTATTTTCCATAAATTGCGGCACAGGCGTAAAATGGTCAGCCGCAGATCAAAGGGTTCCTTCCCATAGGTTACTTCCACGTGTTTTCCTCCGATCAATTATCGTCTTTTTCGGCACGGCCATCGTACGCTGCCTTAAAAGCAGTTACCTGTTCGCTTTCCACGCCTTCTGTGCTGTCCGGCCAGAACAGCACCTTCAAAGTCAGAAGCATCAGCTTCAGGTCCAGCCATACAGAATAGTTTTCGATATATGTTAAATCGAGTTTTAATTTGTCATACGGGGAAGTATTGTATTTTCCATACACCTGTGCAAAGCCTGCCAGTCCGGCTTTTACTTTCATACGGAAAGCGAACTCCGGCATCACTTCCATGTACTGGGCAATGATCTCCGGTCTCTCGGGTCTCGGCCCGATAAAGGACATATCGCCTCTGAGAATATTGATCAGCTGGGGAAGCTCGTCCAGACGGCACTTGCGGATGACTTTTCCCACGGGAGTGATCCGCTTGTCGCCCTTCTGCGCCAGTCTTGCCACACCGTCTTTTTCCGCATCGGTGCGCATGCTCCGGAATTTCATAATATAGAATTCCTTCTGTCCGATGGTACACCGTATCTGCTTGTACAGTACGGGGCCGCCGTCATACAGCTTGATAGCTATTGCTGTCAGCAGCATGAGCGGAGAAGTCACTACCAACAGGATCAGGGAGCAGATCACATCAATCGATCTCTTGATAAATCTCTGCTCCATGCTCAGGGAATATTCCCTGGTCAGCAGGATCGGCGTATCAAATACATGCAATTCCTCAGATCCCACTAAAATAACATCTGATATTTTAGGCATGACATACACTCTGATGGATCTGGCATAGCAGAATTTCAATATGATATTACGGTCTTTTTCATTAATATCCCAGATCACCACGGCCGTGATCACACCATTTCTGTAATCATCCAGGATCTCCCGGCACAGCTCTGTAACACCTTTTTGAATGTTTTCACATTTGGTGATCTTGTATTTATCCTTGCGGCTTTCAAACTTGTTGATAATATCCCCGATGGGACGGTCACCATGGATCAGCAGCAATTCTCTCGGAGGGAATGCCGTACGATAGATCTTGTTGGCAATATTGGCATAAATGATCACTGCGATGATCTGCAGCACTACCATCAATAAGAACATATCCACCGGGAAAATGCTTCGTGCCATCATACACAATTCCGCATAGATCAGCATATCCGCCATCAGTGTTGCAAACACTTGGGAGAATATGATCTCCGTGTTCTTCATATATCCCAGACGCATGCCGCCGTAAGTCACAGAAAAGAAGATCAGGATCACACTGTAAATACCGTTTTCCAGCAAAAATCCACGATACCAGATCTTCTGCAGGGGATCTACCAGCTGGAACTGGAAGCGGAACTGCCACATATAAGCAAACATGGCGATTTCCAGGAACAGACAGATTGCTGATAATCCTATATTGATCAGGCGTTTAAAGGATTCCCTTTTCCGCAGTCGGTTTACATAATAATTACCGTTTGTATTCAAGACAAACTCCTCCTATACTCTGCGTTTTACGGCGCGTACCGCCCAGAAGCAGAAATGCCAGGCGCTGCTTGGCACCGACATGCCTTCCGCCTTGCGGTACAGATTCCAGATTCTGCGCAAAGCTTCCAGCTTATTTGATGACAGGGATTTCCCTGCTCTCCGATATTTTACCAAATTTTCGTTCAAACCACAAGCTACAGTACCTTCCCGCAGTATTCTCCACCACAGAGCGGTGTCCTCGCTTTTGATCTGTGGCATCTGCAGCTGGTCTTTGGACAGCTTTTCCATATCAAACATTACGGTACTGGTAAAAATCGTGGTGTTTTTTAAGGCTTCTTTATAATTGATCGTAGCAGGCACCCGTACGATCTTCCCGGTGCCCTTTCCGTTCTCATCGGCAAATTCATATCCGGTGAACACAAAGGCTGCCTGCTTCTCCTTTAGAAAAGCAAGCTCCTTTTCCAGCTTGTCCGGCACCCACAGGTCATCCGCATCCAGAAATGCCAGGTATCGGCCTTTTGCCTCATTGACTCCCAGATTGCGCGCCCTTGCCGCTCCCAGATTCTGCGGGTGGGTCAGCAGCCGGATCCTGCGTTCCCCTGTCCGCTGTATATATTCCTCGATCACCTGTCTGCTGCGGTCCGGACCGCAATCCTCCACCAGCAGCAGTTCCCAGTCAGCGTACGTCTGTGCACGCACACAGTCCATTGTCTCTTCTATATATTGTTCTGCCCGGTATACCGGGACCACAATACTGATCAGATCCTGTTCCATTGTATCCATTCCTTATACTTATAGATCTATAATTGTATCAGGAAATACCCGCCTAAAGGCTGTAATTCCCTGTCTGCCGTCTTCTGCAATTCCATCTGTACTTCCTCTGACAGACTGCCCGGCAATAAAATGTAGTCTACTCCCGCTTCTCTGGCACTGTCAAGGCATATGGCGAAATCTATGGTTCTGCCCTTGCTGTCTGCGGCGGCATCTCCGGCAGCATTCTGCTCCGTAGTTTCCTCCACACGCAGATATTCTGTCTCTCCGGTGGTCTCCAGATGGCTCATCCACAGATACAGATCCTCCTGCCACGTGTCATACGTATCGAAAGAGTAGCTTCCCAGGGAAGCATCCCAGATACTTCTGCCATAGACCGGCCGGATATATGCACTATAAGCTCTGGCGGCCGCCATAATATCTTTGGGTGCCCACAGGCCGAATTCCCGGTTCCCCGTCTCCGACTGATGATAAGCTGTCAATGTTTCCAGTGTATCCCAGGGGGATATTTCCGGTTGCTGCATCCCTTCCCGGGAAAATTCCGGGATCTGTGCTGTCTGGCCTGCGGTCCATTCCGATACCGGATTCCCGCTTAAAAACAGGATTCCCACAAAGAGTACTGTTGCAATCCCTTTTTGCAGATATCCCGATGCTTCCTTTTTCTGCCATAATCTGCATAGAAAATCCGTCGATGCCCAGGCAATGACCGCTGTCTGCGGTACTGCTGTCCAGATCCATACATAGGAGTAGAAATTCGTCTGATATTTCATCAGGATCAGCGCCGTCACCGGACAGATGCAGGCAAGTGTGATCAATACTGCATATACGTAGCAGATCACTCCGTTTTCCTTTTTCACGTTCCACCCGTTTCGGGATGCTCTCATTTTTTCCCACAGGACAAACCCAAGATATACGATCGCCAGCAGTAAAAGCGCCGCTGATTTTCCCTGTTGTGTATAAGTTGTCCAGCCGGTCAGGGCAGACTGCAGAAGTGTCTTCATTCTGTCTCCCCCTCCCTGCGGTTACAGTGCAGCTCTGCCTTTTCTCTGCGCATCATCTGTGTGTGGTTCAACAGGATAAGCAGTCTCCGGAGCACGACCCAGGCTATGGTGATCAGCAGGCATATTCCGGCGCCGTACAGAGTCCAGACGATACAGGCTTCCGCCAGAATGCACAAAATCACACCGAAATAATTCCTGTCCATCAGGCAGGCAATCAGGTATGGGATCAGCACGGCTGCGCGGATCGTCACCCCCCGGAATCCTCCGTAGAATATGTCAAATCCGTCCACACCCGGCATATATGCCTCTGCACTAAACAGTATTCCCACCATCAGCAAAAATGTCCTGGCCTTTATGGGATTTCCTTCAAAAATAGTATCTGCCATTTTCCCATAGGCGAAATATCCCAGTCCCAGTGTGATGCAGGGGATCAGCCGGTACACCACATCCACCGGCATCATGCCGCTCCATCTGCTGATCGTAGCATATAAGGTGGGAAGGCATAATATTTTCAGCCGGAAGGACATTCCTCCCACATAAGCGGTTCCCGTAAGGGGATTTACTCGGTACACTCCATTTTCCTTAAGGAAAGTATTCACCGTCTCCAGTGTCATATCTCCTTCCAGCCATGCAGCATTCCCGCTGAAGATCCGCAGCATCTGCAGCAAGATCAGAAACGCAAGTACCCCCGTGAGTACCCACTGTGTCCTTGCGTTACCCTCAATCTTACCGTTTTTTCTCTGCCGGACACCGGCTGCTGCCTTCTTTTTTCTCCTGATCAGCCCTGCCAGAATCCCTGTCAGCACAAAAAGTACGGTTTCCGCCAGCAGCAGATCCGTTACAGTCAAAAAAGACCACCCTAACAGGCAGCCTGCCAAATGGGCGACTTCCGTCAGCCCGATGATGATCAGGCTCCCCCCGACCAAAATATCTGATATCCGAAAAGTCATTTTATCTCCCAATCCCCGTAAGCAGTTGCTTCTGCTTTTTACGGGTGAGTTTATTCTACCATATTAAGAGTGACTTGACAAATATAACCGCACAAAAGAGCCGCATACCGGGGTCTTCCCCACTCCGGTATACGGCTCTGTCAGTCAGCAGAAGAGAATACTGCGTGTGTTATGATCAATTCTCCCTGATTCAAGCATTCATATTAATATGTTACATAGCCTTGTAGTCCAGACGTATATTATCGGCGATGCGGGCAATGTACTCGCTGTTCGTCGGTCTCGTCCTTCCGGAAGCTATGGAATATCCGAATATCTTTTCAAATGTCTCCACATTTCCTCTGGCCCAAGACACCTCAATGGCGTTCCTGATGGCACGCTCCACCTTCTGATCAGTGGTTCTGAAATGCTTTGCGATAGTGGGATACAGCAGCTTGGTAACGCTGCTCACCACCTCCATGTCTTTTCCCGATAAAATGATTGCATCCCGTAAATAGTGATAACCCTTCAAATGCGCCGGCACCCCTATCTCTAACATGATTTTGGTTACGTATCTCTCCAATTCAGAATCTTTTACTGCAACAATATCCAAAACAAGTCCCCCTTTTTACTTGTCGAGTATTGCTCCTCTACAGTGGCTGACAGAGAAATAATAACATAGCCGTCGATTTTTGAAAAGACATTTTATCGTTAAAATATAGTTAAGAAAGTAAAAATGTTACATTTTACCCCTATTTTGTAACATTTTTTCGTACACAAAAAGCTCATATCCACGCCGTTTTTGTTAAATTTCTTCTTTTACGAGATAAATCGGTCTGTGTTTTACTTCCATGTATGCTTTTGCCAGATACTGTCCCAGAATGCCGGTGCAGAAGAACTGTACTCCGCTGGTCATCAAAATAATGCACACCAGGGAAGGCCAGCCGGATACCGGATCTCCGAAGATCAGCTTCCGCACAATAATAAATATGATCATCACAAATGCGATCACACAGAACAGCACCCCTACAAAAGAAGCGATCAAAAGCGGTGCCGTGGAAAAAGCAGTAATGCCATCCAGGGAATATACCAGCAGCTTCCAGAAATTCCACTTTGTTTCACCCTTGGCACGCTCCACATTCTCGTATTCCAGCCATTTTGTCCGAAAACCGACCCAGCCGAAGATACCCTTGGTAAAACGATTATACTCGCGCATAGACAGAATGGCATCCACCATCTGTCTTGTCATGAGACGATAATCTCTGGCACCATCCATCATCTCTGTCTGGGAGATCCTCTTCATCAGACGGTAAAATCTTCTGGCGAAGAAGCTGCGGATGGGTGGTTCTCCCTTTCTGGTCACGCGGCGGGTGGCCACGGAATCATATCCCTGCCAGATCCACTCAAACATCTCCGGCAGCAGAGAAGGCGGATCCTGCAGATCCACATCCATCATTACCACGTAGTCCCCTTTGGATTTTTCCAGTCCGGCAAACATTGCCGCCTCTTTGCCGAAATTTCTGGAAAAAGAAATAATGTGCACCCGGGGATCCTGTTCGATCAGTTTTTTCACCTCTCGCACGGTGCCGTCCCTGGAACCGTCATCTATATAAAGGAGTTCCAGTTCAATATCTTTTTCTTTAAAAAATGTATCATTTTTTGTCAGCTCCTGATAAAACAGGGCTACACTTTCTTCTTCGTTATAGCAGGGCACTATCACACTCAACAGACTCATTTCCACGTCTCCTTAATTCCTTATTCCCTTGCATGCATCCGGCTCATCCTTCAAATATTTTTGTCCGGATAGTCACATTATACTATTCTTCCGCGCATCATTTCAAGGTCAACACTGTACTTTTTCCTCTTTTTGCATTATACTAAGCTTATATATGTCTTTCGCAAGAAATGCTGCATATAAGAAATGAGGTTATTTATGACTTTTTTTGAACAGTTTTTCAGTAATAAAATCTTTCTGACTGCTGCCTGCGGCTGGATGGTGGCGCAGGTGCTGAAAACTATCATCCACTTGATCGTTTCTAAGAAATTCGTTGCCGAGCGTCTGGTAGGCAGCGGAGGAATGCCCAGTTCTCATTCCGCTACCGTATGTGCCCTGGCGACCGCTGTGTGCTATCAATACGGTGCCGGCAGCTTTGAATTCGCTATTTCTCTGATCCTGGCAATCATTGTCATGTATGATGCCATGGGCGTGCGCCGGGAGACCGGAATCCAGGCACAGGTATTGAATGAAATGCTGAGAGTATTCGAGGACATGGGACGTAGTGAAGTCTCCGCACATGATAAGCTGAAGGAATTTGTGGGACATACTCCTCTTCAGGTTCTGATGGGTGCATTGTTAGGTATTTTATGTGGTGTGATCATCTATAGTTTATAATTTTTATGTGTATGTCTTTATTAAACAAATCGAGGTGTAATACATGTGTACAAAGAAACCCGGGCGGCGATCTCTTCGCAGGATCGCATTGCTTCTGCTTACTGTTTCCGTGCTGTTGACCGGTTGTGGTCAGCCAAACGACAGTAATACTATCATCAGTCCCATTCTCCCGGATGACAATCCGTCACCTTCCCGGGAAAGTGTCGAAGAAAAATTACCGGATCCGGTCACTGTCATCGTGGAGGATGATTCCATACCACCGAGAGAGGGCATGGTGCGCAGCCGTTTCACAAATGAATGGGTGGATGCCGATGTTGCCGCAACCCGTCCCATTGCCGTAATGATCCCCAACGAAAGTTCCGCTATTCCCCAGTACAGTCTGTCGGAAGCGTCCATTCTCTATGAAGCCAATGTAGAGAACCGCATGACACGTATGATGGCCGTGTATGAGGGTTGGCAGGATATGGACAAGATCGGTAATATCCGCAGTCTTCGCGATTATTATGCCTACTGGGCATTTGAATGGGATGCTTTTATCGTTCATTTCGGAGGACCTTTTTTCATCAATGAGCTGCTGGCAGATACCAATACGCAGGATATCGATGGTACGTCCGGTTCCGATGAAGCTGCTTTCTTCCGCAGCAATGACCGCAGCATGCCGCACAACGCATATACCTCCGGAGCAGGGCTGTTGAAAGTCATTGATAAAAAGGGCTACTCTCTGGAATACCGGGGGCTTGCAGACGAAAATCATTTCCGTTTTGCCACCAAGGCGGAACCCAATACCTTAGATCAATACGGTACCAAGGCAAAGGATGCCACTTATATCGATATGTCCGGATGCTATCCGCTGACACGCTGTTATTTTGAATTTAACGAAGAGGACGGATTATATTACCGTTCACAACATTTGTCGGGAAGCACTGACGGTCCGCATATAGATGCCGTAACCGGAGAGCAGCTGACTTTCAAAAACATTCTGGTACAGAATACCTTTTATGAGGAATTAGGCGAAGGTTATCTGGCGTTTCAGTGTCATGACACCACCCGGGACGGCTGGTTCTTCACGAACGGTCGGGGAATTCATGTAACCTGGGAGAAAAATACTGACTACGGTGCCACAAGATATTACGATGACAACGGTGATGAGATCGTCCTCAATACCGGCAAGACCATGATCTGTATCATGGAGGACGGAGATTCCTTCACGTTCCATTAAGCAAAGCTGTCGCTGCACACCGGGGATGGTCAATAAATTTTCCTATCCGCACTCGCCGTTTCGCATGGACTTCACTAACAGTGGCACTTCAAACAACAGCATCACGATCCATCCGATCATATTCGCCCAGGCCAGACTGGCGAAGTCCATCTGCAGCAGACGGATCATTACAAATACTGCTACAACTCTGCCGAACATATTCATAAATGTGCTGTACAATGTCACTTTCAGATCCCCGATACCACGGAAAAATCCCTGGATGCCGTTGGTCAGTCCCGGCAGAAGATACATCCAGGAGATCAGATGCAGATAACTGATACCCAGAGATACCACCTGTGCATCCCCGTCTTCGGCGAACAAAGTCATGATCTGCGGAGCCAGCCCCCAGATCACACAGAACAATCCGACAGAATAGACCAGCTCGATCAACAATCCTGTCTGGAAGCCTTTCTTCATGCGCTCCTTGTGCCCGGCTCCTTTGTTCTGCGCCAGGAAAGTAGTCATGGCATGTCCGATATTCTGCTGCGGCGTATAAGCAAAATCATCCACACGGTTCACTGCGGTAAACGCTGCCATGACCGCCACACCCTGGGTATTGACCACAGACTGTATGATCAGCTTGCCCAGCTGCAGGCATACCTGCTGCATGGCACTGGTGCTGCCGTAACTGACCGTCTTGCCTAACAGGCTCTTGTCGAATACCCACCACTTTTTCCCAAGACATAAAAGAGGGATCTTTTTCTTAATATATATACCGCACAGCAGACAGCACAAGCCTTCGCTGCATACCGTGGCAATGGCACTTCCAGCCACACCCCATCTCAGCACCACAACGAAGAACAAATCACCAAAAATATTCAGGAACGCACTGGTCACCAGAAAATACAGCGGTGTCCTGCTGTCTCCCAGCGCCCGCATGGTATTCGCCAGAAAATTGTACATAAACGTAAAGATCAGTCCCAGAAAAATGATCCGAAGATACGCTGCCGCCTCCGGGATTGCAGTCTCCGGCACCCGGATCAGCTTAAGCACCGGGGTTGCCAGTATCAGCATCAGCAGCGAAAACACTACGGAAAATCCGCAGCCTGCTAACATCGTGGTGCTGATCTGTCTTGATAAAGTATCATAATCTTTTGCCCCGTACTGGGAGCTCATCAATACACTGGCTCCCATGCACATCCCGCTGATCAGCAGGATCGCAATATTCATAATGGGTGTGGAAGTTCCCACTGCCGCCAGTGCCTGTTCTCCTACATATTTTCCTACAATAACAGAATCCGCCGCATTGTAGGTCAGCTGAAACAGATTCCCCAGTACCAGTGGGATCGTAAAAGATACTAAAGGTAACAGTATCTTTCCCCGGGTCATGTCATGTTGCTCTATCGTACTCATTGTTCTATTGTCCTTTCGCTGTCATTTTCTCCGGTAGTTGTCTGACGTATCCATAATACCATTCCCACGTTTCTGTGCATTTTTCGCCTTTCATCTGTCAAACGACAAATTCCGGTCAATGAATGGTTTCCAGAAAGGGCACTGTCACAATGATGTAACAGTGCCCCCTTGCCTTGCCTTTATTTATTTCGTCTGTTCAGATCAAAGCTGGAATTTTTTTGCATTTGCATTCAATGAATCCGCAATTTCATTCAGCTGTGTGGTAGCCTGTCGGCAATCCTCCACGATCTCCGCCAGCTGATCCATGGTAGCTGCAGTCTCCTCGGTACTTGCCGCATTGTTCTGGGAGATCTCAGTCAGTCCGTCGATCTTCTCTACCACGTCAGTCTTATAGTTTTCAATATGATCCAGCTCTCCGGAGATCACATTGATCTCACCGACTACCTTCTGCACCTCCTGATTCAGCGTACTGAATACATTCAGAGTGGTGCCCAGCTTCTCGTTCTGCTGATGGATCTCACCGACCACACCGTTCATGATCTGAACGCTCTGATTGGAATTGCTGATCAGATTCTCTACAATGCCGCGGATCTTGTCTGCAGATTCCTTGGACTGGTCAGCCAGACCTCGGATCTCTTCTGCTACAACAGCAAATCCCTTGCCCATCTCACCGGCTCTTGCTGCCTCAATGCTGGCATTTAAGGACAACAGATTGGTCTGGTTCGCAATACCTGCGATGATATCGGTAGCTGCCTGAATGGCCTGTGCGGACTCGTTGGTGATATTGGTCTGCTCCTGTACCTGATCCACAGATTTCTGGGTATGGGAGCTGATCTCCAACAATTCCTTCAACGTACTGTCCACGGTAGCATTGCTTTCCTTCATGTTGGCTGCACTGCTGCTCAGCGCATTGACGCTGTCTGCGGTACGGTTCAGCGCATTGCTCATATCATTCATGCTCTCGCTGACCTTCTGGGTATCCGCAGCCTGTGTGGTGGCTCCCTGGGCAATCTCATTCACAGCTGTATTTACAGAAGAAATGGACTCTCCGATACTGTCAAAATTGCTGGTGAACGTTCCCGTAAACTCATTCATATCCAGCATAGAATTGTGAATATCCTGAATAATACCGGAGAATCCGGTCACTACAGAGTATACGGCCCGTGCGCTCTTACCTACTTCATCACTGCGGTTTAACAGCTTATCCGGAACCTTGAAGTTCAATTTACCCTCTGCGATCTGATCCAGGTTACCTACTACACCCAGTAGTGCTTTGGAGATCATGCCTACTACAGTAAAGGTGGATACACAGAATACTGCCACAAGGATCAGAATCGCTATTGCTCTTCCCGTTACAATCCCTTTGTAAAGCTTATTAACTTCCCTTACCGGCATACAGGCAGCCAGAATACCTACAACCGTGCCGTCCGTATTCTTCAGTGGAGCCAGATATGCATAACATCCGGTATCACCCAGCTTCAGAGAATTGGAAAAATAGCTTTCTCCACCCAGTACCTTGGAAGCCACCTTCTCACTCAGAGTAATAGCATCTCCGGCCAGACTGGTCACCGCAAGGTCTTTACCCCAGAATAAGGCCACATCTACACCGGCATTCTGTTTCATGCCATCCAAAACTTGTTTATTATCCGTCAGATTCAATTCTCCCTTGTAGAGTGTTCCATTTTCATATCTGAAATCCCCGGGAGCGGAATTGCTCAGACTCATTTCCAATGCATATTCCGTTGCTGCCAGTTCGTGCTTCATCATCTCATCGGAAATTCTGTCGCCTGCGGAATTCAGTGCCAGAATGGCGATCACCGCGATCGCTGCCAACGGAACCAGTACGATCGCCAGAATCTTGATGACCATGTTGGCACCTTTCTTACCTTTCAGGTCATTAATACCGCCCAGAGCGGTGCCGTTTTGCTTTTCAGTTTGTCCTTGATTTACTCCTTCAGCCATGGATATAGTAACCTCCTTTGTACCCTTCTGTCAGTTCGTATATATGATGCCAGGGTCAAAAGGTCTAAGCCCACATGAGCTTGCTCATAGGTGGGTG
>ENA-ORNF01002146-ORNF01002146.1-human-gut-metagenome-genome-assembly--contig:-NODE-2146-length-15216-cov-3.721324_pt1 | contig 15216 bp, 16 predicted proteins | sample MGYA00242110_ERZ509012 | MGnify/ENA primary metagenome ERZ509012 (study PRJEB26280, sample SAMEA2338714) | human gut metagenome | biome: human gut; feature: human-associated habitat; material: faeces...
TCGAAACTAAAAATTCTCCAGTAATGACTCCGATTAAGGACATACTAATATTAATTTTTAATGCATTTAAGATGGTTTGTAAACTACTAGGCATGATTACCTTTTGATAAATCTGCCATTTTGTTGCTTTCCATGATTGTAATAATCTGATTTTATATGTATCTGTCTCTATAAAACTTTGATAAACATTCATGATAGTAATAATTACTGAGATAAATAAGGCCATTAAGATAATAGAATTTTTACCGGCACCAGCCCAAATGATAATGATAGGACCTAGTGCAACTTTTGGAAGACTATTTAAAATAGTTAAATATGGATCAAGTACTTTTGCTAAAAATGGGAACCACCATAATACGGTAGCAATTAAAAAGCCTAAACCTGTTCCTAAGGAAAAGCTAATCATTGTTTCATAACATGTAACCCATATGTGATACCATAGCTTTCCATCCTTTATTAGTTCTAATATGGTTTCTAATACATTTTTAGGACTAGATGATATAAATGTATTAATGATTTCTAAATCAGCAAATAACTGCCAAACAAATATAAATAAGAATAAAATCATTACTTGTGTGATATGAACATATCTTTTATTCTTTTTTATTTTTTTTAAAAATAGGAGATGTTCATGACTATACATGGAAATCAATCTCCTTCCATATTTGATCATAATATTTAGAAAATTCTTTACATTTTCTATTTTCAATTGGTGTACTACGATTTTCAAATTGAATTGTATGTATATTTTTTATTTGACATGGTCTTTCTGTTAAAACAATAATACGGTCTGCCATGCTAATAGCTTCAGCTAAATCATGGGTTACCATAATTGCACTTTTCTTTTCTTTTTTGATAATTTGATAAACATCATCAGATACGGCTAATCTGGATTGGTAATCTAATGCTGAAAATGGTTCATCTAAGAGTAAAATATCGGGTTTTGTTGCTAATGTTCTAATTAGAGCAACTCTTTGTCTCATACCTCCAGATAAATTAGCTGGATAACTATGGATAAAGTCTTTTAAGCCATATGTTTTTAAAAGAGATAGTACATAATCTTTATTTTCATTAGTTAATTGATTTGTAATCTCTAACCCCAATAGACAATTGTCTAAAATTGTTCTCCAAGGAAATAAACTATCTTGTTGTAACATATATCCAAAAGTTATATTTTTATTTTTTTCAATGGTACCATTTGATTTTTCTAGTAAATCACAAAGAATTGATAAAATAGTTGATTTACCACATCCACTAGGTCCTACAATGGCAATGAATTCTCCTGGTTTTAAATCAAATGTAATATCTTTAATAGCAGGCGTTTCTCCTTGTTTTGTATGATACGTCTTTTTGAGATGATGAACTTTTAATAATGATTTCATATTATTTTTTCAAAAATTTAGTTGTTACTAATTGATTGTAAGGAGCTTGTTTTTCTAATTCACCTGCATTTTTTATAATATCTTGGATATGATTAAAATCTTTTTCTTGAATTTCAGTAGTACGAAACCAAGAATCTATATTACGATAACGTTTTACAATTTCTTCTAAATCATTTAAAGAAGTGTCAGGAAATTCATCTTGAATTATTTTTGCTACTTCTTGATCAGAATGATTATGTACATAATCCAGTCCTTTTTGAATGGCATTAGAGAAACTTTGAATGATATCTTGGTGATTTTCAATATAACTTTTTCTAGCATGATATGTGGTATAAGGAACAATTCCACCAAGTTCTCCTAAAGAAGCAACGACATATCCATATCCTTCTTTTTCTAGCTGTAAAGCATTTGGTTCAAATAAATTGACAAAGTCTCCATTTCCACCAATAAAAGATCCACTCATTGCGGCAAATTCAACACTGGTATCAATATTGACATCTTGGCTTGGGTCAATGCCATTTTGTTTTAAAGCCCATTCAAAGGTCATCACGGGCATACCACCAGTACGTCACTGTAGTGATAACGTAAATAATTTATATGTAATACCTTTACCTCTTTCTAAGAATGTGTTATACTTTAGTTAAAATAGGGACGGTAAATTGTATGAAGATGTTGAAGAGTTTAATCATTTTTGTAGGTATTATTTTTTTGTTATGTGGATGTGGTAAATCACAAGATGAATTAGTTATGGTGACAGAAGCTGGGTTTGCCCCATATGAATATTATAAAAACGGAGAAATTATTGGTGTTGATATTGAAATTGCGAAAGAAATTGCAAAAGAAATGAACAAACAGTTAGTTGTTAAAGATGTTGCTTTTGATTCTATTGTAAATGAATTACAAAGTGGGAAAGCAGATTTTGCAGCTGCAGGGATGAGTATTACAGAAGAAAGAAAAAAACAAGTAGATTTTACAATAGAATATACAACTTCAAATCAAGTAGTTGTAGTAAAAAAAGATAGTAATATTACTAATTTAAATGATATTAAAGATAAAAGAATTTCAGTTCAATTAGGTACTGTTGCTGATCAATATGTAACAAAGAATTATAAAAATGCGAAAGTAAATCGTTTAAAGAAATTTTTGATTGCAGCAGAAGATGTAAAAAATAACAAAAGTGATTGTATTGTTATGGATGCATTACCTGCTAAAGAGCTAGTAAAAAGTAATCCTGAATTAAAAATATTAGACGGTGTTTTATTTCAAGATCAGTATGGTATGGCAGTAAAAAAGGGTAATCAAGAATTATTGAATACAATCAATCAAGTTTTAGAACGTTTAATTAGTGAAGGAAAAATTGAAGAATATATGATTCAATTTAGTGAATAGGGGTTGTAATCATGAGTATCGTAGATTCATTTTATCAGTCAATTATTGTAGATCAGCGTTATCAATATATTTTAGAAGGTTTAAAAAATACATTGTTAATCGCTTTTTTTGCTTTGTTCTTAGGACTTAGTTTAGGCATATTAATCGCTTTAATTAGAAATAGTTACAAAGAAACGAAAAAAAATAAAATATTAAATATTTTGTGCACATTTTATGTCACAATCATTAGAGGAACACCAACTTTATTACAATTGATGATTATTTATTATGTGATTTTTAAACAAGTAAATATCGATGTCATTTTTGTTGGTGTTCTTGCTTTTGGGTTGAATTCTGCAGCATATGTTTCAGAAATTATCAGAGCTGGAATTGAATCTATTGATAAAGGACAAAAAGAAGCAGCTCATTCTTTAGGACTTAGTTATTTACAATTAATGCGTTATATTATCTTACCACAAGCAGTTAAAAATGTTTTACCTGCGTTAGGAAATGAATCTATCACTTTATTAAAAGAAACTTCAGTTGCAGGATATATTGGAATTATTGAATTAGTAAAAGCGAGTGATATTATTGCTTCTAATACATATGATTACTTTTTTCCACTCATTATTGTAGCAATTATTTATTTAATTTTAACATTAGGTCTTTCTAAATTGTTAAAATTATTAGAAAGGAAAATGAATCTTCATGCAGACGTTGTTGAAAGTTGAAAATTTATGTAAATCATTTGGTGATATAGAGGTATTACATAATATTAATTTTGAAATTAATAGAGGTGATATTGTAGTTATCATTGGCCCTAGCGGAAGTGGAAAAAGTACATTTTTAAGATGTTTAAATTTTTTAGAAAAACCTACAAATGGGAAAATTTTATTAAATGATAAAGAAATGAAAGATAATTTGGAATTACATAAAAAAATAGGAATGGTATTTCAAAGTTTTAATTTATTTTCAAATTTAACTGTATTAGAAAATATTACTTTAGCACCAATTAAAACAAAACAATTATCTAAAAAAGAAGCCCAAAATGAAGCAATGAAATTATTACGAATGATTGGATTAGAAGATAAAAAAGATGTATACCCAGATAATTTATCGGGAGGGCAAAGGCAAAGAGTTGCTATTATTAGAAGTTTAATTATGAACCCTGAAATTATGTTATTTGATGAACCAACAAGTGCTTTAGATCCTGAAATGATTGAAGAAGTATTAACTTTAATGAAAGAAGTAGCACAAAAGGGAATGACTATGGTGATTGTAACTCATGAACTTGATTTTGCAAATGATATAGCAAATAAAATTGTTTTTATGGATGAGGGTAAACTTGTAGAAACTGGAACACCAACTGAAGTTTTTAAAAATCCAAAAACAGAACGTTTAAAAGAATTTTTATCGAAAATTAAATAATACGAGTTTAGGGAGACCTCGTTATCAAAAAACTCAAGAATGAAAGGGAGGAAATTATGGGAAAAATTCATGTAACAAGCGAAATAGCACCTTTGAAAAAAGTGTTATTACATAGACCTGGAAAAGAACTATTAAATTTAACACCAGATAGTTTAAGTCGCTTATTATTTGATGATATTCCTTATTTGCCTGATGCAATTAAGGAACATGATGAATTTGCCGATTTATTAAGACAAAACGGGGTAGAAGTTGTCTATCTAGAAGATCTTATGGCAGATGTTTTGGATTTAAGTGAAGAAATCCGCGATAAATTTATTAATCAATTTGTTTATGAAGCCGGAATTCGTACACCAAAGTATAAGTATTTAGTCGTTGATTATTTAGATCAAATTACTAATAGTAAACAACTGGTGTTAAAAACAATGGAAGGTATTCAAATTAGTGATATTTCTAGACGAAAAAGAGAAATTGAAAAATCATTACTTGATCAAATTGATGAGGAAGATAAATTTATTGCAGACCCAATGCCAAATTTGTATTTTACACGTGATAATTTTGCAAGTATTGGGGAAGGAATTAGTTTAAATAAAATGTATTCAGTAACAAGAAATAGAGAAACGATTTATGCTGAATATATATTTAATTATCATCCTGAATATAAAGATCAAGTGGATAAATATTATGATCGTTTTTATCCATATCATACTGAAGGTGGAGATTTATTAAATTTAAATGATCATATTTTAGCAGTGGGTATCTCACAAAGAACATGCCCAGAGGCAATTGATCAATTAGCTAAAAATGTATTTAAAGATCCGAATTGTAAAATTGATACTATTTTAGCGTTCAATATTCCAAATAGTCGTGCATTTATGCATTTGGATACTGTATTTACACAAATTGACTATGATAAATTTACATATCATCCAGGTATTATGGATACTTTACAAGTATTTGAAATTACAGCAGATAATTCCGATAGTGAAGAGGAACTAACAGTAACTGAAATTAATGATTCATTAGAACATATTTTAGAAAAGTATTTAAAAAGAAAAATTACTTTAATACCATGTGCTGGTGGTGATAAGGTATCCGCAGAACGTGAACAATGGAATGATGGAAGTAACACGCTTTGTATCGCACCAGGAGTTGTAATTGTATATGATAGAAATAATTTAACAAATCAAACTTTAAGAGCTTATGGTATTAAAGTATTAGAAATTCATGGTGCTGAATTATCAAGAGGACGCGGCGGTCCTAGATGTATGAGTATGCCATTAGTAAGGGAGGATTTATAATGGACTTAAGAGGAAGAGATTTATTAAAATTAATTGATTATACACCAGAAGAGATTCAATATTTAATCGCTGTGGCAAAAGAATTTAAAAAAATTAAAAAAAGTAATCAATCACATGAATTTTTAAAAGGGAAAAATATTGCTCTTATTTTTGAAAAAGATTCTACTAGAACAAGATGTGCTTTTGAAGTAGCTGGCTATGATTTAGGAATGGGAGTTACTTATTTAGGACCTACTGGTTCACAATTAGGAAAAAAAGAAACAATTGCTGATACTGCTAGAGTATTAGCTGGAATGTATGATGGAATTGAATATCGTGGATTTGGGCAAGATGTAGTTGAAGAGTTAGCAAAATATTCAAAAGTTCCTGTTTGGAATGGATTAACAGATGAATTTCATCCTACTCAAATGTTGGCTGATATGATGACTGTAGATGAACATTTTGGTTATTTAAAAGGACTTCATTTTACTTTTTTAGGTGATGCTAGAAATAATGTTGGTAATTCGTTGATGGTTGTTTGTGCTAAATTAGGGCTTCATTTTACTTGTTGTGCACCAAAATCCTTATTTCCAAAAGAAGAATTAATAAAACAATGTGAAGAATATGCAAAAGCAAGTGGGGGAAGTATTACTTTAACAGAAGATGTATTAGAAGGAACGAAGAATGCTGATGTATTATATACTGATGTATGGGTTTCTATGGGAGAAGCTCCTGAATTATGGCAAGAAAGAATTTCTCTATTACAAAAATATCAAGTAAATAAAGAAGTAATGAATAATGCCTCTCCTAATGCGATTTTCTTACACTGTTTACCATCTTTTCATAATATAGATACAAAAATAGGTAAAGAAATATATGAAAAATATGGAATTAAAGAAATGGAAGTAACGGATGAAGTGTTTGAATCAGAACAATCTAAAGTAATGGAAGAAGCAGAAAATCGTATGCATACAATTAAAGCTGTTATGTTTGAAACTTTAAAATGAAAAAGAAAGTAGTAATCGCACTTGGAGGAAATGCCTTAGGAAACACTCCAAGTGAACAATTAAAACTTGTTAAAATAACAGCAAAAACGATTGTAAATTTAGTACAAGATGGTTACCATGTAATTGTAACTCATGGAAATGGACCACAAGTTGGTATGATTAATTTAGCAATGGAAAGTGCTAGTGAAACTATTGATACACCAGAAATGCCTTTTGCAGAATGTGGGGCAATGAGTCAAGGTTATATTGGTTATCATTTACAACAATCAGTTCAAGAAGAATTATTAAAAAGAAATATGAGAAAGCATTGTTTAACTGTAATCAGTCAAGTATTAGTTGATAAAAAAGATAAAGCTTTTCAACATCCTACAAAGCCAATTGGGTCATTTTATACAAAAAAGGAAGCAGATCAAATTGCCAAAGAAAAAGGATATGTGATGGTGGAAGATGCGAAAAGAGGATATCGTCGTGTTGTACCATCTCCACAACCAGTAAAAATATTAGAATTATCAATGATTGAAGATTTAATGGATGATGGTAATATTGTCATTGCCTGTGGTGGTGGCGGAGTACCAGTAGTGAAACATTATAAAGGTTATAAAGGTATCGATGCAGTCATTGATAAAGATAAAACAAGTGCGCGTTTAGCCGTTGATTTAAAAGCAGATATTTTACTAATATTAACAGCTGTTGATAAAGTTTATCTTCATTATAAAGAAGAAAATGAAGAAGCAATTGATATTATGAATGTAAAAGAAGCAAAAGAGTATATTGAAGAAAAACAATTTGCTGAAGGAAGCATGCTACCTAAAGTAGAAGCATGTATTGATTTTGTAACACACCATAGGGGTGGACAAGCAATTATTACATCTTTGAAAAAAGCAGAAGAAGCTTTATTAGGAAAAACAGGTACCATTATAGTAAGGAGGTAGTAAAAGTGACAAAAGTCGTTCAGAAGAAAAGAAAAGGTTTTTTAACAGCGTTTTCTATTATATTTATTTTAATTTTTATGCTTGGTATTTTATCACACTTTTTACCAAAAGCAGAATTTGTTGGTGAAGAAATTGTAAATGGAAGTGGTGTAGTTGGAGCTTCTCTTTCACAAATTTTATTATCACCAATTTTAGGATTTGAAAATGCCATTGATGTTTGTATTTTCGTACTTATTTTAGGTGGATTTTTAGCAATTGTTGCTAGAACAGAAGCGTTAGAAACAGGAATTAAAGTTTTAGTGAGAAAATTAAAAGGTAGAGAGTTAATTTTAATTCCAATTTTAATGTTTATTTTCTCAATTGGAGGAACTACTTACGGGATGCTTGAAGAAACTGTAGGTTTTTATGCATTATTATCAGCAACAATGGTAATGGCTGGCATGGACACTTTAGTTGCTTCTGCTGTTGTATTATTAGGAGCAGGTTCAGGTGTTTTAGGCTCAACAATCAATCCATTTGCTGTAGGTGCAGCAGTTAGTTCATTACCAAAAGGAATTGCTGTAAATCAAGGAATTATTATTGGATTAGGTATTGTATTATGGCTTACTTCATTACTTATTTCTATTATTTTTGTAATGAGTTATGCAAAAAAAGTTATGAAGAAAAAAGGTTCTACTTTCTTATCTTTAAGAGAAAGAAGAAATATGGAAGAAGAATATGGAGAACATGCAACAACATCAGTTGATGATGTTCATTTAACAAAGAAACAAAAAATTACTTTAGGTTTATTTGCACTTACATTTATAGTAATGATTGTTGGATTTATTCCATGGGAATCATTTGGTATTGATATTTTTACTAAATTTACAGGTTGGTTAACTGGTATGCCATTAGGACAATGGTATTTCTATGAAGCAGCTTTATGGTTCTTAATTATGTCAGTAATTATTGGATTTGTAAATCGTACAGGGGAAAAGAAATTTGTTGATACCTTTATCGATGGTGCTGATGATATGGTAGGAGTTATTTTAATTATTGCTATTGCACGTGGAGCTTCAGTTTTAATGCAAAGTACATATTTAGATAATTATATTATTTATAATGCTGCTGAAGCATTAAGAGTGGTTCCTGTTGTTATTTTCGCTCCATTTAATTACATTATTCATGTGGTATTATCTATTTTAGTTCCATCAAGTTCAGGATTGATGACATTATCAACTCCAATTGTTGGGCCATTAGCTAATGAATTAAATTATAATGTTGAAACAACAATTATGACATTAGTTGCAGCAAATGGACTTGTTAATTTAATTACTCCAACATGTGGAGCAATTATGGGAGGATTAGCAGTTGCTAAAGTAGAATATTCAACTTGGGCTAGATGGGCAGCAAAAGTTGTACTTACGATTGCTATTGTTAATATTGTAATTCTTACAGTTGCATCATTAGTTTTATAATTAAAATCTATGCTAAGCATAGATTTTTTTTTATGGAATATATTAAAGTGGTGATGTGTATGAATATAAAACTTCATTATCAACAAAATGGGCAAACATTACAAGAATTAATGGAAAAATTGATTGAATTATATGATTATCATAATGAATGAGGTGATTATTTGAATCAAAAATATCGTGCAGGTATTTATATTAGACTTTCTAGAGAAGATGAAAAAGAAGAAAAGAATGTCGATAGTGAAAGTGTTAAAAATCAACGTAATTTACTTATGAATTATATAAAAGAACATGATTATTTTTTTTATAAGGAATACGTTGATGATGGATATAGTGGTTCTAATTTTGATCGTCCAGCATTTCAAGCATTAATTACGGATATTGAAAATAAAAAAATTAATATGGTAATTGTAAAAGATTTATCGCGATTAGGAAGAAATAATATAGAAACAAATGAATATATAGAAAGATATTTTCCCAAACATAGCATTCGTTTTATTGCTATTTTAGATGATGTAGATACTGAAATTGATACTTATGGAAATGAGATGGCACCGTTTAAAGTTTTTGTAAATTCATATTATAACAAAGAAACATCTAAAAAAATTAAAACAACTTTAAAGAATAAAAAAAAGGGCGGGTTATTTACAGGATGGAAAGCACCATATGGTTATCAAAAAGATCCTAGTAACCCTTATCATTTAATTATTGATAAAAAAGTAGAACCAGTCGTAAAAAAAATATTTGAACTTGCTAAAAATGGAAATAGTTCTACCAAAATTGCATCTATTTTATCTAAACGAAAAATTCCTAATCCTAGTAATTATGCTAGTTTAAATCAAACATCTGTAAATTCATGGTGTCCTAGAACAATTGATGATATGTTAACAAATCAAACTTATATCGGTAATTTAACCCAAGGAAGAAGAAAAAAAATATATGGAATGAAATTAGAAATTAGAACGAAACAAGAAGATTGGATTATTGTACACAATACACATGAAGCAATCATAGATTTAAAAACGTTTGAAGCAGTTCAAAAAGTAAAACAGCATATTACTAAAAAATCGACAAACGATTATTTATTTTCTGGTTTTTTAATATGTAAAGAATGCGGCCATTCATTGAGTATTATAAAAAATAAAAATAGAAAACAAGTATATACGTCTTGTAATTATTATCGAAAACATAGTAAATTACATGTTTGTACACCACATACTATGAATTATAAACAGTTAGAATCAAAAATACTTACTACTTTAAATAATCTCCTGATAACTAATATTGATAAAAATAAATTAATTCATAAACTGCAATATTTAGATAACAAACATAATTCATGTTGTAACTTATGTAAAAATTTAAATCAAGAAAAAAATAAGTTAATTGTTTTAGAAAATCAACAAGATCAATTATACTTAGATTTTAAACAAAACTTGATTTCATTACAACAATATATAAGATTGAAAAAAGAGATAGAAGAAAAAAATATGATACAACAAAAAATTATACAACAATTAAAAGACAAAATAAAAAAGAATAAAACCACTTTAGAATATGAAAAAATCATTGATCAATATTTATCATTAAAAAAAATGAATAAAGTATTTTTTTCTAATTTGATTGATAGAATTGAAATTGATAAAAATAAAAATGTTGATATTTATTTTCGATTTCATATATAGATTTTTTATTTTGTTATCTTTATTGTGACGAACACCTTTTCGGCCACCGATAACAGTTTTTCCTTTCATATCTTCTAATGTAAAATTATCTATTTTTTTCCTAGATACAATAAAACTACCATCTTTTTTGGTTAAAGCAGCAAAATTAATTAAATAATCCTTTTCTCCTTGATTATAAACATAAATTGTAGCTTCACTACCAGCTAATCCAATTTGTACATCGTTTGATAGTACACTGGCTGTTACTTTATCCGCACCTGGAGTTAAAATAAATTCTACATCTAACCCCTCTTCTTGAAAATAACCTAAATGTTTTGCAACATATTGTGGTGCATAAAAAATACTGTGTGTTACTTCGGCAACTTTAATATGTTTTAAATTAGATTTAGGTTTTCCGGTATAAATATAAATAATAGATAAAACCAATATTATAAAGATTGTAATGATTAAAAATATTATTTTCTTCAAAATAATCCCTCGCTTTCAGTGATAGTATATTCTAATCAAGATAAACAGTATAGATAAAATACCTATCATGATAATAATATCAAACATGAAAAATACAAATGAAAACAAGATAAATACTATTGATAAAGTTGGAAGAATGTAAGTGGTATGATATAATAAAAGTGGAAAGATGTGATAAATATGAAATATGGATTAATTTTATATAAAGAAACGGATAACTTAGGTGATGATATTCAAAGTTATGCGGCTATGCAATTTTTACCTCAAGTAGATTATGTAATTGATAGAGAAGCAATGGATGAATTTGTACCAAATGAGAAAGAATATGTTACAACCATTATGAATGGTTGGTATTTACATAAAAAACATCATTTTCCATTTTCTCCATATATTCATCCATTATTAGTTTCTATGCATTTTACAGAAAATGATTTGATTACAAAGAGAGGTTATGAATTCTTGGATGGTTATACAAAAGAATTTTTAACAAAATATGGAAAAATTGGATGTCGTGATCTCGTTACAGAACAAGTATTAAAAGAAAAAGGTTATGATACATATTTTTCTGGTTGTATGACATTAACAATTGATCAAATAGGAAAGAAAAAAGTTGAAAACTATATTTGTGTTATTGATATGAAACAAGAAATTGTAGAAAAAGTTCATACATTATTTCCAGATTATGAGATTAAAGAAATGAGTCATTGGTTAAAACCAGAGGAAAGTAAAAATATGTCATTTGATGACCGTATGAAACGAGTAAAAGAATATTTAAAAATTTATCAAAATGCAAAAATGATTATTACTGATAGACTTCATTGTGCACTACCTGCATTAGCACTAGAAACACCGGTGGCATTAATTTATTATGATTATAATGCTGATCGCTTGTCTACTTTTAAAGATTATGTAACATATTTTTCTGAAGGAGAATTTATGGAACTTTCCAGAGAAAAATTGTTAAAATTAAAAAATCCTAATTATTATAAAAAAATTAGAACAAATTTAAAAGAAACAGTGAAGAAATTTATAGAAGAGTCTAAAACAATTCAGTTAAATACGGATGAATTGCCAGATGTTTCATTATACCATGAATTTGTAAAACGAGAACAACATACTACTAATTTATTTGTAGAACAAATTCATCATTTAAAAAATGAAATTCAAACGTTAAAAGAACAAGCACAAGAACGTGAAAAAGAGTTATATGATACAATTGTTTCTATGGATAAAGAAATTGCTCGATTATATGTATATGAACAAGAGATGAATGAATTAAATTATCAAAGGACATTCAGATGGTATAAAAAGTATTATGAATGGCGAAAGAAAAAACGTAAGAATAAAAAACATGAATAAAAAGAGTTTCATACTCTTTTTTTTTCGACTGTTCTTTTTCATATTTATTGTTATGATGATAGCGAGGTGGAGAAAATGAAAAAAATAAAAGCGCTATTATTGTTATTGTTGTTATTGGTAAGTTGTTTATATTTAGGAAATTATTTATTTATCATTGCAGAAATTTTATTAGGAATTGTATTATTTTATATATTTTTCAAAAAAATATTGAAAACTTTAGAAGATGATCAAACTGAATCAGAAAATCAACTTTATTATGAATTAAAACATAATAAGGAAAAATTATTTGAACAAATTAGAAATTTGGTAAAGTGGAAGGAAATGGCAAATCAAGATTTTGAAGATACTTTAGATTTAATAAATGGATATTCAGAAGAAGAAATTATGAAAAAATATCGTTAAATGTATCAAGCAAGTGTATATGCTCTTATCAAAATGCTAAATTTATGATATGATTAATTTGGATATGATAGAGGTGGGATATGAATTTAGATACATTAAATGAACAACAAAAAGAGGCAGTAACTACAGTTAATGGACCACTTCTTGTGTTAGCAGGTGCTGGTAGTGGAAAAACAAGAGTATTAACAACACGTGTTGCTTATTTATTAGAAGAAGTAGGAATTGCTCCTGAACAAATATTAGCAATTACTTTTACAAATAAAGCAGCGAAAGAAATGAAAGAAAGAATTATTCAAATGTTAGGTCCAATTGGATATCAAATTCAAATTTCAACATTTCATTCATTCGGTCTACTTATATTAAGGGAAAACTATGAAAAATTAAATTATGCAAAAAACTTTACAATTTTAGATAGTGATGATACATTAACAGTTATCAAAAAAATTATGAAAGATATGGGATTGGATCCTAAAGAGTATAATCCTAGAGCAATAAAAAATAGAATTAGTGGAGCGAAGAACGAATTATTATCACCTATGGAATATGAACGATTTGCACAGACTGATTTTGAAGAAAAAGTAGTAAAAATATATGAAAAGTATGAACAAAAATTAAAACAGAATGATTCTGTAGATTTTGATGATTTATTGATGTTACCAATTCAATTATTTCAAAAATTTCCAGAAATTTTAAAATCATATCAAGAAAGATTTCAATATATATTAGTTGATGAGTATCAAGATACAAATGAGGCACAATATATTTTAATTAAAATGATTAGTGCAAAATATCGAAATATTTGTGTAGTAGGAGATAATGATCAAAGTATTTATTCATTTCGTGGAGCAAATTATCGTAATATATTAAATTTTGAAAAAGATTATAAAAATCCTAAAGTTATTATGCTAGAAGAAAATTATCGTTCTACAAAAACAATTTTAAATGCCGCTAATGATGTAATTCAAAATAATAAGCAAAGAAAAGATAAAAATTTATGGAGTAATAATGAAGAAGGAGAATTAATTAAATACATTAGGACTGATGGCGAAAAAGAAGAAGCTGATTATGTTGCAAAAGAAATAAAAAAATTAATAGCAGGTAAAATAGTTGTTTTTGCTGGTCAATCAGGAGCAGGAAAATCATCTCTATTAAATAAGTTAGATAAAACATTAAATCTTGAGACAAATGAAATATCTAAGGCCTTAGGTCGTGGCAAACATACTACTAGATGTACTACTTTATATGATATCGATAATTCACTTATTGCAGATACACCAGGCTTTTCATCAGTTGACTTTCGTGGCATGACTAAAATAGATATTAGAGATAATATGAAAGATATGTTTGATAATCTACATAATTGCAAATATAAAGATTGTATGCACATTAAAGAAGATGATTGTGAAGTAAAAAGATTAGTAGAACAAAACAAAATATTATTATCTAGATATAATAATTATAAATCTTTTATAGGAGGTCAAAAATGAAAATATCAGTATCAATACTAAATACAAAAGACAAAGAAAAAGCAATAAAAACATTAAATAACACTGATATATCATACTTTCATATAGATGTAATGGACGGTGAATTTGTTCCAAATTTTGGGCTTGGAATTGATTATATAAATGGAATTAGGGAAATGACTGACATTCCTTTGGATTTTCATATGATGGTAACAAGACCGGAAGAAAAAATAGAATGGCTGAAACTTAGACCACAGGATCAGATTTCAATACATTATGAAAGTACAATACATGTGCAACGTACATTAGTAAAAGCTAAAACTTATGGGTGTAAAGTATTTTTAGCAATTAATCCTGCAACGCCTATATATTGTGTTGAAGAAGTATTGGATTACATAGATGGAATTACGGTTCTTACAGTCAATCCGGGTTTTGCAGGACAGCGTATAGTAAAAAGTTGTGTCCCAAAAGTAAAAAAATTAGAAACATTTCTCAAACAAATGAGTTATCCGGAACTAACGATAGAAGTTGATGGAAACATTAATTTTGAAAATGGAAAATTACTTAGAGAATTAGGCGCAGATATTTTTGTCGCCGGAAGTTCAAGTATATTCAATGGAGAAAATTTAGCGGAAAATATTAGAAAGTATCGTAGACATATACAATAGAAAGGAACTAATAGTGAGATATACGAAAAAAGTTAAATATGAAGAATTGAGAGAGAAGTATGATTATATTATTGGGTGGGGAACACCTAGAAATGAATTTAAAAGCAGATATAATCCTTTTATGTACAAGCTCGATTTTGTTATAAATGGTCAAAATCGAGATGTTGGCAAAATAATTTGCGGTATAAAGGTTTATGGAATTGATAAATTAAAAGAATCTCCCTATCGTGTGGGTTATGAGATCGATCTTCCGTTTGAGATCTGTGAAGCTTTGGCTAAAAAAACAGGGATCATTGCATATGAGAAAATAAGAGTAGAAG
>ENA-ORNF01002150-ORNF01002150.1-human-gut-metagenome-genome-assembly--contig:-NODE-2150-length-15200-cov-2.127633_pt1 | contig 15200 bp, 16 predicted proteins | sample MGYA00242110_ERZ509012 | MGnify/ENA primary metagenome ERZ509012 (study PRJEB26280, sample SAMEA2338714) | human gut metagenome | biome: human gut; feature: human-associated habitat; material: faeces...
TTGTTTACTCCTTTTACCGCCGCTGTATTCCTTATATTTACTTTGCTTTACACTCCTTGCGTTGCCGCTATTGCAACCGTAAAGCGAGAAATGGGCGGTACTAAGGCGGCTGTCGCAACTGTTATTATTCAGTGCGCAATCGCATGGTGTGTGGCTTTTCTTATTCACGCAGTCGGTCTTGCTTTTGGCTTGGCTTAACGGAGGGCAAATATGGATATACCGAGTATTATAATTTTAGTAATTGTAGCTCTTTTGGTTATTCTCGCCGTAAGAAAAACTAAAAAGGATAAGATGATTTCAAAGTGCGGCGGTAATTGCTCAGCCTGCACGCTAAAATGCAATAAAAAATAATTTAAGCAAGGCGGTTTAATTTCCGCCTTGCTTTTTTGTGATTACCAAATGGCATAGCAAGCAATTTGAAATAGGCATTAGACATTTGTAAAACAAAGGAGTATAATATAAATACAGTTTAAATACAAGCTGAATTTCTTTGAAAGGTTGATTATAATGAAAAAGTTAATAGCATATTTTTCGCCAAGCGGTAACACTAAGGCAATGGCAGAAAAGCTCGCTAAGGCAACAGGCGCAGACTTTTTTGAAATCAAGCCGCAGACGCCTTACACAAGAGCCGACCTCGACTGGACAAACAAAAACAGCCGTTCTTCGGTTGAAATGAACGATAAAAGCTATCGTCCGCAGATTGCCCAGCTTCCTAACAGTCTTGCAAATTACGATACAATTTTTATCGGTTTCCCAATCTGGTGGTATGTTGCTCCAACAATTATCAACACATTTGTAGAAAATGTTGACTTAGACGGTAAAAAGGTTATTCCGTTTGCAACTTCCGGCGGCAGCGGAATGGGTAAGACTTTGGCAAATCTAAAGCCGAGCTGCCCGGGCGCAAATTGGGTTGAGGGTAAAGTAATCAACGGTATGAGCGAAAAAGCCCTTGCCGATTGGGCAGAAAAACTTTAATTTAATAAGGTAAAGCTATGCATAGGCTGTATGAGTGTTGGTGCGGCGGAGAAAACTATGACGGCGCACGACCGTGTAATTTTGATTGGGTAAAGCACCTTAGAGAGGAATGTGAAAAGTACAATGTCACTTTTTGCTTTATAGAAACGGGTACTGTGTTTATCAAAGACAGCAAAACTTATCTTATGCCGAAAAAACAGCTTCAAAGCAAGATGGCTTATAAATCTAAAATGAATTTAAGCGAAAAACCGATCGAATGGAAACTTTGCGATAACTTCGGTGACAAAATCCCGAAAAATAAGCTCTATATGCCATTAAGCGAAAATTAAAATACAGATAAATATTTTACATTATGCTTGACAGTGTATGATTATTTTTTATATAATTGTAACAGTTTGTTTTTAGGAGAGTTTCTATGGAAAGAGAAAGTTTTAAGTCACGGCTTGGATTTATTCTTGTAAGTGCGGGCTGTGCAATCGGTATCGGCAATGTATGGCGATTCCCGTATGTTGCAGGCGAAAACGGAGGCGGTCTGTTCGTTTTGCTTTACCTCGTTTTCCTTGTTCTTATGGGTATTCCCGTATTGACAATGGAGCTTGCAGTGGGCAGAGCAAGCCGAAAAAGTGCCGTGCTCGGCTACAAAAAACTTGAAAAGCCAAAAAGCAAATGGCATATTCACGGTTGGTTCTGTATGCTTGGCTGTTATCTGCTGATGATGTACTACACAACCGTTTCGGGGTGGATGACAAGCTATTTTTACAAATTTGCAACAGGCACTTTTGAAAGCGGAATGACCTCTGAGCAAGTCAGTGGTGTATTCTCTCAGTTGCAGTCAAACCCGATTGAAATGGTTATATGGATGGCTATTATTACCATACTCGGCTTTTTGGTGTGCAGCAGAGGTATTCAAAAGGGAATAGAAAAGGTGAGCAAGGTTATGATGATTGCTTTGCTTGTGCTCATCTTGGCACTTGCCGTAAACAGCATTTTGCTTAGCGGTGCAGGCGAGGGACTTAAGTTTTACCTTGTTCCCGATTTTGAAAAAGTATCCGAAATAGGTATCGGCAACATTGTTTCCGCCGCTATGAATCAGAGTTTCTTTACTTTGAGCCTCGGTATTGCGGCTATGGAAATTTTCGGAAGTTATATGTCAAAGGACGATACTCTTCCGGGCGAGTCCGTGAAAATCTGCGCACTCGATACTTTTGTGGCAATTATGGCGGGACTTATTATTTTCCCTGCGTGTTTCTCATACGGAGTTGAGCCTGACCAAGGCCCTGCACTCATATTCATTACCTTGCCAAATGTATTTGTAAATATGGCAGGCGGAAGAATTTGGGGCACACTGTTCTTTTTGTTTATGACTTTTGCGTGTTTTTCAACTATCATTGCCGTTTTTGAGAATATCATTTCGTTCTGCATTGATATGTTCGGCATCAGCCGTAAGAAGTCGGTAGTCATAAATGCGGTTATTATTCTTATTGCAAGTTTGCCTTGTGTGTTCGGATTTAATATTTGGAGCGGTTTTGAGTTGTTTGGTCAGAATGTTCTCGGTATGGAGGACTTCCTTGTAAGCAATATTTTGTTGCCTGTCGGCTCGCTTATTTATCTGCTGTTCTGCGTTACAAAATTCGGTTGGGGATTTGACAATTACCTTACTGAATGTAATACAGGCAAGGGTATGAAATTTGCAAGATTTTTAAAGCCTTATTTCCAATTTGTACTTCCGATTCTTGTGCTTATTGTACTTGTACAGGGCTTTATAAAATAATTTAAAATCAAATCTCCCGATATTGCATTAATCTTGCGTATCGGGAGATTCTTTTGTCTAAACATTGAGTTAAACCGTAATTCTAAAATTTTCAAAAATATTTTCAGAAAAATTATTGCAATTAGTGCAACTTTTACCTTTTTTGCAATGTAATTGAGGTGATAATTTTGAAAAACATTAAAAACTTTTTTACATTACCAAACGAGGTTTTCTGCCTTATGCTCACTCCGTCCGAGCTTGCCGTTCTAAGCTATCTTGTGCGTTGCAGTGACGATACAGGCATTTGCTATCCGTCTATTCATACAATTGCAACAGCTTGCGCAATGTCAGACAATACGGTAAGAAAAAGCATACGAAAACTTGAGGACAGAGAAATTATAACAAAATCGGGTGGTTTTCGTGCAAGCAAATTCGGCAAGGAGCAGAACACTTCTTTTATATATGAACTCAACCCGAGTTTTTACAACGAAGGTTTTGCAAGAGCAAATCTTGTGGATTATTTTACAAAGAGAAACGCTCAACCTTAAAAAATCAATGCAGTAGGGTGCTTAAAATATTGAGGATAACCGCTTTATTTTTTGCACCTGCCTGCTTCATAATCTGAACCCTAATAAAACTAAATAAAGAAAACTTATTAAAAAATACTAACCGAACATTCGCAGTCGGTCGCCGATTGTGAGTGCTTTTTGTATTTTCTCCGTTTAAGTATTTTTACTGTAATATAACAGTGAATTTTATATGCTGAAAAGCATTATTTTTGAAAAAATTGAGTAAACTTTTTTGCTTTTGGGAGGATAATTTAGCGTTAGCTAAATTTCAATGCCCGACCGACACTCCGCCAAACCATAATTTATTGAAAATTTTGACAAAAAAAGTGCCCTGCATATGGCAAGGCACTTAAGTTTTAACAATTATTCTTCTGTATTTTCGCACTGTACCGGCTTTTCGGTTGATTCGGCAGTTTTTTCTGCAACAGTTTCTTCTGTCTTTTCTTCTGCTTTCTCTTCAACCTTTTCCTCTGCGACAGGTGCGGATTCTGTTGGTTCTTCAGCTTTTGGTTCTTCTGCGGTTTCGGGAGCTTTTGTTTCTTCGGCTTCATTTGCAAGTTCCGCAATATCATCGCCGTCAAGGCACAGGTCAAGCTCTTCAAGGAGCATTGCGTTTTGTTTTTTCTTGTGCTGTTTTATAGCAAACACGGTAGCTGATACTGCAACAAGTGCGCCAAGAGCACCGGCTGCGGCGCAAATTAATTTTTTATTATCATCCATATTAAACACCTCATCAATTATGTTTTTATTTTTGTCCAATAATTATTCAAAATAAAAATGCTTATTAAAATGAATTATCACTTTAATAAGCATATTATATCATAAATTTTATGCAATGCAATACTTAATTTGCAAAATTTGTCAATAAATTTTGAGCGTTTTGCACATAATCAAAACATTCTGTCGATTAATATACAAAAGCTAAAAATATATTTATAATCATTTTGAATATTCGCAATAGTTTCCCAAAAAGCTGAATTCAGGCATTTCCGCACTTAACTGTGCTATAAGGTCTGTAACCTCTTTACTGCTTACATTGCCTGAAAAATCAAGGTAAAACAGGTATTCAAATCCCTCGTCACTGCTTGGACGTGGGCGAGATTCAATTTTCGTAAGGTTAAGACCGAGAGAATTAAATCTGCAAAGTAAGCCGTAAAGTGAGCCCGTAACATGAGGAAGTGAGAAACAAAGGCTGATTTTGTTTGAATCGGGTGTGATGAACAGCTTTTTGGAAATAACAATAAATCTTGTTGTGTTTTTATCGTTATCCTGCAGATGATTGTCAAGCACTTTTAAACCGTATTCCTCTGCCGCCTTGTATGAGCAGATAGCCGCAACATTAAGGCGCTTTTCCTTTGCCACATCACGAGCGGCAATTGCTGTATTTGAACATGGTGTAGAGTCAAAATTATTTTTTGCAATGTAGTCTGCACACTGTGAAAGTGACTGCGGATGCGACCATACCTTTTCAATATCCGAAAACTCTGCCTGTTTTAAACCGCCAAGACAGTAATCAATAGGCAAATCAAGTGCGCCGACAATGTAAAAACGGTGCTTAAGTATTAGGTCATATACGGCAGAAACCGAGCCTGCGTTTGAGTTTTCAACAGGAAGTACGCCGAATGTAATTTCTCCTTTATCAACTGCGTCAAAAACATCACCGAAAGACTTATAGCAATGTGCCTCCGCATCGGGGAACAGGCGTATTGTTGCCTCGTGACCGTTAGCTCCTTTAATGCCCTGATAACCGACTTTAACATCGGTTTTCGGTATCTCGGTTTCAACATTGCTGATAACCTCTTTTATATCTGCACCACTGCCGACAATATTATGTTGTAAAGCTCTTGAAAGCTCCATAATATTTGAGTAAAGCAGTCTTGCGTATGAACCGTACTCGCCGCCACGCTCTTCGATAGCGTCAAGAATTTCGTTTTCTCTTGCCTGATTCAGAACAGGAATATTGTTGGCTTTTTTGTAATTACCTACCTCTTTGGCACAATCCATTCTCTTTTTGAAAAGTTCAATAATCTGTTCATCTATACTGTCAATTTCAGTTCTGATTTCTGAAAGATTTCTCATTTTATTCATCCTTATTATAAAAGATTTAATATAGCAACGGCTGTGACAGCCTCAATAACAGGCACGGCTCTCGGTACAATACACGGGTCGTGTCTGCCGTTTATAACAAGTTTTGCATTTTCTTTTTTCTGCAAATCAACTGTGTCCTGTTCTTTAGAAATAGACGGAGTAGGCTTTACTCCTGCTCTGAATATAACAGGCATACCGTTTGTGATACCGCCGAGAATACCGCCGCAGTTGTTGGTTTTTGTTACAACTTTGCCGTCTTTGTATTCAAAAGGATCATTGGACTGTGAGCCACGCATTTTAGAGAGTTCAAAGCCTTTGCCGAATTCAAAAAGGACACAGGAAGCCACTTAAAGCTCCTCTACTGCATAGACATGCTGAACGAGGGCATACATGTGGACGATGTGGACGGAGTAATACTGCTTCGCCCTACGGTGTCACCAATCATCTATCTGCAGCAGATAGGCAGAGCCCTGTCAGCAGGAAGCAAAAACCAGCCGGTCATCTTTGACCTGGTCAACAACTTCGACAGTCTATACTGCATAGACTGCCTGAAAAACGAAATGCAGGAAGCATTTTTGCTGTATCCGGACACTCATTCGCCAAGAGAGCACTTTGACGACAGGTTCCGCATCGTAGATGAGACAAAGCACAGCAGGGAGATATTCATGCGCTTGCAGGAAAATCTGGGAAATGCCTGGGACACATACTATGAGGCAGCAAAGCAGTGGTATGAGGAAAAAGGAAATCTCAAGATACCAAAGAGCTATGTCACTGGGTCAGGCCTCACACTGGGAGCATGGATAAACACCCAGAGGCGTGTGAAGTCAGGCAATATATCCGGAAACCTCACCTGGGAAAAGATACAAAAGCTAAACGACATAGGCATGATATGGGATGTCATGGACTCAAGCTGGCAGGAGGTACTTGAAGAGCTGAAAAGCTACCGTAATACCTACGGCAATCTGGACATAAAGGCCAAATACGTATCGCCTACAGGCTTTAGGCTTGGCTCATGGATCAACAACATGCGCTTCAAGGTAAAAAAGTACGGCATAGAGCAGGCACTCACCGATGAGCAGAGAAAAGAACTCGAGGAGCTTGGCATGATATGGGACCACAACAAGCAGAAGTGGGAAGAGTACTACAGCGTAGCCAAGGTCTACTACAAGGAGCATGGAAACCTTGAAGTACCTGCAAAGTATGTCACAGCAGACGGCATACCGCTTGGACGGTGGCTATCCAACCAGACCAATAGTAGCTCAATGACAGACGAGCAGCTAAAGCGCTTGCAGAGCATAGGCTACAGGTCAGAAAGTAAGACTGCCATACAGTGGAACAGAAAGTTTGAGCTTGCGAAAGCATATTACGAGAAAAACGGCAATCTAGACGTGCCGGTATCATATTCCACAGACGGAGTGAAGCTGGGACGCTGGATATCAAATATCAGATGTAAAAGAAAAAACCCGAAGGCCAGCGGCATGGTGCTCGACACAGAGCGCATAGCAAGGCTTGACAGCATAGGGATGAACTGGAAATAGGGTAATCAAGAAATACAGGGAGACACAAAAAATGTACAGAAAGAAAGGAAGAAGCTGGACAAAGCATATAGATTTTATGCTATTAGATGTCCTGTGCATGCAGATAGCATTCATAGTCTCATATATATGTCGCTTTGGACTTAACAATCCATACATAGATAAAGACTACAGGATACTGGCAGTAGCATTCCTGCTCATAGATTTCTTCGTTGAAATAGTATCCGATGCCTTCAAAAATGTATTGAAGCGCGGTTATCTCGATGAGTTCATAGTTACATGTAAGCATGTGGCACTTGTGGAAATAATAACAACCTTCTTCCTGTTTACCACACAGATGGGTGAGATATATTCGCGTATGTCTTACTACATCATGATTCCAATATATATTCTCGTGTCGTACTTAGGAAGAATGGTGTTAAAGAAAATAATTAAAAAAAGAGGCTTTGCTTCATCAAAAGAATCACTCTTTGTCATAGCACCGGAAAAGCTCCTTAGGGAGACGCTTCAGGGACTAAAGGAAAATGGCTTTGGATATACACAGATAGTGGCAGCGGCAACAGATGCCGACCTGAATGGCAAAACAATATGTGAAATACCAATAGTTGCAAACCATGACGGGATAGTGGACTACGCTTGTGAGGAATGGGTGGACGAGGTGCTTATCCCACCGTGTGCGGAGAGCGAATATCCCTACGAAATGGCAGACATATTCCTGGAGATGGGAATAGCTGTTCACAGAGGCATCACCAAAAACAAGGTCATGGCAGGCAGTTTTAATCAGATAGAAAAAATAGGTGACTACACAGTCATCACAGCCAGCTTGAACTATGCGAGAACCACACAGCTTCTTGCCAAAAGAGGCATGGACATACTCGGAGGGCTGGTCGGATGCATCATCACCTTGATAGTGACGATATTTGTGGGACCAGCAATCTATATAGCATCACCGGGACCGATCTTCTTCGCACAGGAGCGAATCGGCAGAAACGGAAGAAAGTTCAAGATGTACAAATTCAGAAGCATGTACATGGATGCCGAGGAGCGAAAGAAGGATCTCATGGCACAAAACAAGGTGAGCGACGGAATGATGTTTAAGATGGACTTCGACCCAAGAATCATAGGCAATAAGATACTGCCGGATGGAACAAAGAAAACCGGCATAGGACAGTTTATCAGGAAGACATCAATAGATGAGCTGCCACAGTTTTGGAATATCCTCAAAGGAGATATGAGCCTTGTAGGGACAAGGCCGCCAACGGTTGATGAATACGAGCAGTATCAGCTTCACCATATGGGAAGACTTAGTTCAAAGCCGGGAATAACAGGGCTTTGGCAGGTGAGTGGCAGAAGTGATATGACAGATTTTGAAAAGATTGTGGAATTGGATATAAGATATATATCTAATTGGTCATTGAGTGAAGACATAAGGATTTTGTGGAGAACAGTGAAAAAGGTTATTCACGGAGAAGGTGCGGAGTAGTTTGGGAAAAGGAAGTGAAGATATTGTGGTATGTAATTCAGACAAAATCAGGGTGGCGATGTTCGGTCAGAAACGACTTTCACGAGAAGGCGGCATCGAAATTGTTGTAAAAGAGCTTTGCACCCGGATGGCACGAGATGGATGTCAGGTGACTTGTTACAACAGGTCAGGGCATCATGTGAGTGGGGCAGAGTATGATAGGAAAATTGAATATGAAGGAATATGTCAAAAATCTGTTCCGACCATCGAGAGAAAGGGTTTGGCTGCTGTATCTTCTTCTGCATTTGCAGCTCTTTATAGTGCATTTGGAAAATACGATGTAATTCACATCCACGCTGAGGGACCTGCATTTTTTGCGTGGCTTCCAAAGATGTTTGGAAAAAGGGTTATCGTGACGATTCATGGAATTGACTGGAAACGCGAAAAATGGCAATCCGGATTCGGCTCAAGATTCATTCGGCAGGGCGAAAAGAACGCAGTAAAGTATGCGGATGAAATTGTTGTTCTGAGTAAAGGTGTCCAAGATTATTTTCGTGAAACCTATGGGCGAGAAACTCATTTTATTCCGAACGGGGTGAATTGTCCGGTAAATCGAAAGGCTGATTTGATAACAAATCAATTTGGACTGACGAGCGATTCTTACATATTGTTCCTTGGCAGGCTGGTGCCGGAAAAAGGCATCCGATATTTGGTGGAGGCGTTTAAGAATGTCAAGACAGATAAGAAGCTTGTAATAGCTGGTGGTTCCAGCGATACAGATTCTTTCACGAGAGAGTTAAAAGATCTAGCGAAAGATGATTACAGAATTATATTCACGGGATTTGTTCAAGGAAGCCTGCTGGATGAACTATACAGCAATGCCTATCTCTATACACTGCCTTCAGATTTGGAAGGAATGCCATTGAGTCTATTGGAAGCAATGAGTTATGGAAACTGCTGTCTGGTGTCTGATATTCCTGAATGTGCAGAGGTCGTGGAAGACAAGGCAGTGATTTTTAGAAAATCGGATGTAAGTGATCTTCGAGAAAAATTGCAAGATGCCTGTGATCATCCGGAAGATGTCATGAAACTAAAAAAACAGGCGGCAGATTTCATCTGCGGAAAGTATGACTGGGATGATGTTGTTGAAAAAACATTAAATCTGTATAGGAGAGAATGATGGTGTGAGTATTAATAATCAACAATCTCCTCTAACCGAACGCAGGCAGTGAGATGTACATAGTGAAAACGCCAGAAAAATGGCGTATTTACGGCACTTTTCGAGAGCTGGGTAGAGCTGCGAGAGCATTTTTTATCTCGCTACCCAGGTTCGGTAACAGCAGATGATTTTATCATAAGGACTTTCAGTATGACTACCTGCGTTTGTATGGAGCACTCTGGTTTATGAACAACACATTGGAAGTGCTTCATCTGAACAGAGCCAGGGAAAATTGATATATACGCTTCAAAAAAAGAAGAAATTATAACTAAACTCAAAGCAATTAAAACAAAAATAATATACCTAAATATCTCAAACTTAACGGCTCCGGCTCCTTTTTTCGTTATAATTTTCACAAAATTAATTCCCGAAACTAAAACCATAAATATAGACATCATATATATTATATTATGTAAAACTAATGAATTACAAATGAAAATAATGGCTGTTTTAGCACTTTGTGTAGCAAATACCGCTGAAATAGTATATCCAATTGAAAAAGCTCTTTTCAAAATAATGTAGTAAACAATAGGAATTCCAATTAACGTTGAAGATAAAAAAACAACAATAGAAAATTCAGAAACATTCTTTTTTAAAGAATTTACAAGGACAACACTTTTATCAGAATATTCGCTAGTCTTCACAGTCTCTATCTTTGCATCAATAAAATTTCTAATTTCTATTTGCTGAGTATCACTAGATTTATTTATTACAATTATTGAAACAACAATTCCAATAACAAAAATAACTAGTAACTTTACATATTCCATTAAGTTATTTGAAAAATAATATTTTATAAATTGCCTCATTTGCTCCTCCTTTTTTCAATGTCTATTCTAAAATAAAGAAATTATGCAAACATAAAGCAATTACAAAAAAAAGAAATCACACACACAGTACATCATCAAAAAATTAAGAAAATAGTATATTGGATTTTTTGCTCCTTGCTAAAATCTTTTCCCACCCACTAAACTTCGTTTAGAAGGTTAGGGAAAAACTTTCAAACTGCGCGTCGCTAAAAAATCCAATATACTATTTTCTTACAATAATCAAAATGTTTTTTATTAGAATTTTGCTTCCTATGATTTCTTTTTCTTTGTAACATTAGCTAATTTATCAGCATTTTCTTTTTGTTTATCAAGCGGAAGCCATACAAATTCCGAGCAAACCTCTTCACCATACATAGTCGTGTTTTGCTTTTTATCCTCCATAAACAGTACCAAGTTTCAATTAAAAATTAAACCTTATCCTTTCAAATTTATATTCTTACTAAATATTATTTCAATTTTTAACATAAATATACATATCCCAATTATATTTAAGTAAATCCAAATTGCTAGACAAATTATTTAATAAAGTAATTTCATTTTCTATGTCAAAACATTCAAATGAATTAAAATTATAATTATCTCCAAATATCACTAATGATTTATCATTAAAGTTAAGAAAAACTCCTCCCCCAGCGGGGAGAAGTTCCAAACCATGACTAGAAATGAACTTAGAAGTAACAATAATACACAGAATTCTGTGTTTTTACTTCGCATACTTCTTCGGAAATAAACTCTATAGATTTAATTGTCGATGTCCTGTATACTTTTCTATGCTCCTTATTCTGATCCGTAAGATCAAAACAACTGAACTTATCACCTACTCGTGGTGTTTCATACATGCCGACAAACTTTGTATTTCCAGGAATAGTCTGGTCTTTGACAACATATAATGTGTGCCGTGTTTCTACCAGATAAACATCATCGCTTACCCTGAACACCCACTGTACAGATGAAGTTTTAACAGGCTGTAATTCATAGTCATAACGACCTCTTCTCTCAATTACAGTACATTCTAACCGATGATTCTTTACAGGTGTTACCTTACACATTGCTAACTTCATTTTCTTTGCCATAATAAATACCTCCTAAATATTTTTTTATTATTGCCTTACTAAAAATGAAAACGCGAGGTTTTCTTCTTTTCAAAACAAAGCCAAATGCTTATATATAAATTATACTACAATAAAAAAGATATGCAAATAGAAAAATATCTCATTATTTCCAATATAAATAGAAACAGCTCCCCAAAAATGGGGAGCCACCAAACATGACATAACAACTAATAACAACTAATGCATTAACCTTTCATTGGTAATGTACAGAAGTACACACTATTGCGTGTTTTAACTTTCAGTATACCAGCTAGGTATTCTGAAGCAAACACCATAGATGTATGCTGCATACCACCAACCAGTTGACCATTCTGGTAACCAAGTTTCTTGCAGATCATAGGTTCACCCACACGAGGAACCTCATGGAGCTGTGCAAATTTAATGTTATTCTCCTTAAACCCTAATCGTTTTACAATGTAAAACGTATGCTTAGTTTTTACAAGATAAACATCATCTGCAAGCAGTCCACACTCTGTTACAACAGATGTTGTACAAAGAAACGGTACATACTTACCCAAATTCGGATCAAACTGCACCCGAGTGCAAACAAATCTGCTACCTACTTTAGGTGTATCAATTGAAAATGCTAAATAAGCTTTTCCATTCATTACGTTATTCTGTTCTTTCATCATATCTCTTTACCTCCAAAATTTGTTTTTATTATATAGTCAACAGTTACACGTAAACTCGAGGTTTATAAAAATCAGCCAATTGCCTTATGAATAAATTATACTATAACGAAAAAAAATACGCAAACATTATTAAATTTTCTTAAAAGCCTTTAACACAAATCTCCAAAATCTTTCATACCAATGCTTATGCTTTATCTCTATCAAATCAACGCACTTTTCTTTTTCTATATTTGAATTAGTAATTCTTTCAGTATTTCTAAACATATTATCCAGATTATATAACTTTCTTTTTTCTTCCTCCGATTTTTGTCTGTCATAATTTTGTTTCCTAATAATTTTTTCTCTCTGTTCATCAGTTGCCCAATAATCTCTAAATAAAATTGCAATAACTCCTCTCGCGATTTTAGATACATTTTGCTCTTGCAAAGTTTTCTCAGAATTATATTTAAAAACATAATCCTTATTTGCATTTTTTTCAAACAACTCAATTTTACTTTTAGGTATTTTATTGTAATCTTCAACTGGAATATACTTTAATATTTCTAATACCTCACTATATGCATTAGCATATTTAATATCAACCATATTATAAAATCTCCTACATTCATTCTTAATGTTCTTTTTGAATCTCATTATTTCTTTCTTGCACTACTTGATTATGTTTAATCTCATCAAGCAAAAAAGTATCATTCTGTTCTTCCAACGTTTCTTTCCCTAATCTTCTTGTTGATATCAGTGGAGCTTTATCAAAATCGGAATATGCGCCCGCATATCTAGTATGAATTATATCTCTAGGTAAACCTTGTTCATACGTTTTTTTATTTGTTCTCTCCAAATTATGATCTAACGTATCACTTATAGACCAGTATGTTATACCATCCAATTGTATTCCAGTTTCTTCAATAGCACTTGTAATCTCTCTCATCTTTAATTCTTTAATATCACTTACATCCTTAAAATCAGTACCTAATTTACTATTAACAACACCTACTATCTCAACCTCAGAACGTTCTTTTCCATTCTCATCAAACAAAAATCTCTCCGGCATACACATATCAAATTCTGTAATCTGTGTTCCAATACCAAATCCTCTTAATCTCTTCAAATCTTCAAAACATTTTTTTACCGCTTCCTTATCTTGAGTCATTTCTATATGCATCTGCGTTCCAATAGTATCAATCAATCCAAGAGACGCTTCACTAATCTGTCCCAATTGATTAATAACTGCAGCTCGTCTTTGAGGATTTTCTAAAAAAGGTTCATTATAAACATAAGTAACACCATCGGGCTTATTCTCTAATGCATATTGATAAGTTTCAGCAATCTCCTCAGTTGAAATTCCATGCAACTCTTGCCACATATTTTTGTATGGCTCATCAAAAGAAACAATCTCATTAAATAAATCTACAGACGAAATTACACCTTTTCCATTAACTTTATGTTCCTCATTATATTTAGAAATAAAATCTACAGATTGTTTCACATAATCCTTCAACTCGCCTAAAATATACTCTTTAGACTTTCCTTTAAAATGATCCTCCAATGTTTGCTTATCCAACAATGTATGATATCTTGCATTCATTCCATTTTTATAACAAAAATCTAAATCTCTACATACATGGTAAAAATCATATTTATCCATACCAGGTACCTGAGCATCATACATTTTTTTAGTAACATCATAATATCTTCCAGAACCAACCAAGACAGTATTATAATCGGACAAAGTATTATTTATTGCACATAGTTCCTCATACGTTACACTTTTTATTTGGTCTCTTTCAGAAGAAATAAATCTATGTTCTTTTTCACTTAAAACCTTGTAATCATCTGGATGGATTTGAAGAAGCTCTTGCTTAAATCCATCTATCCCTCCACTTTGAAAACTTAAAGCACCTGCCTCAACTTCCTCTTTTGAAAGCCCTGTATGTTCTAATACAGCTTTAACTACACCCATTCTATCTTTTGAACTCTCTTCCATAGGCACAAATGAATCTTTATATTTTTCAACTACATCTCTCTTTATCTCATCTAATCTGCTCATATCCCACTTTTCAAAATCTATATCCGAAGCACTTAGTTGAGCACAATCCTTTACAAACTTTGTTAACTCCTCTACATTCTCGCATTGAATTATACTCAATAAATCAATAGTTTCTGAACTTAAATAAATTCCATTTATAGGTGCTTTCATTCCTAAAAAAAACTTTCTCATTTTACACATAACCTTTTCTCAAATACTTCTATAAAAAAATTATATCAATCTAATAAAAAAAAAGCCATACCTTTTTGTCTATTACATAAAAAAAGCGTTAACCCCACTTAAGTCACCGCTCCACGAAACGTTAATCTTATTTTTTTCTTTTCATTATTCCTTCATCAAGCAATTCTAATCTGTCATTTGCTATACATTTTTCATAATCAATATTCTCAGGCATATACTTAATATTAAAACACTTTGCAAGAGCAATTGAAAGTGCATAAGCATCTATATCCTCTCTCTTTACAACATCTTTAGTTGCGAAACCAATAAATCCATTTATATACTTTTTACCTAATATTTCATTTATAATTTCATGAAGCATATTTTGTTCATATACATAGTCAAAAATATTTTTTGTAATTTTTAATCTTGGTGATCTACTCCAATATTCTTGACCTTTATATATAGCATTAGCAAACGTATCTAAATAATAATTCTCTCCCTCTTTTGTATACCCCGCTTCTATACTAATTAACACATCATAATCTATATTATTATTTTCGCAATATTCTTTAATAAAATTGTTTCTATTCTGTGCACCAAGCTTTGTTTCCTCATTTATTGGATTATCTCTCACATCTGACCTTGCCTTAACCGAAATTATATTATAATCATTTATATTAAGTCTCTCTAATGCCATCTTTAAAGCATTTATCTTAGATTCACTTTTAGTTCCTATAACAATATTCATCTTATTTCTCCTCTATATTAAAATTTATTATTTTTCTTTTTCTATTTTACCATATTTCTTTATATTTTTCTCAT
>ENA-ORNF01002151-ORNF01002151.1-human-gut-metagenome-genome-assembly--contig:-NODE-2151-length-15192-cov-3.555989_pt1 | contig 15192 bp, 18 predicted proteins | sample MGYA00242110_ERZ509012 | MGnify/ENA primary metagenome ERZ509012 (study PRJEB26280, sample SAMEA2338714) | human gut metagenome | biome: human gut; feature: human-associated habitat; material: faeces...
AGTGGTGCCACCAGGAATCGAACCGGGGACACAAGGATTTTCAGTCCTTTGCTCTTCTTCGGCATCCGAAAGTTCGCTGACGCTCACTTTTGGATGCAACCAACTGGGCTATGGCAATTTATGAAACAGTAGAGTTGTAAAAATCACTCGTAATCTTATTGTTTACTCACCGTAGTTTACACCTCGGTTTTCACAATCTGTAATTGTTAATAATTGTATTACTTATCTCATATAGATATAGTTGCCCTATATTGGATAGGTTCTCTATATTTCTGTTTATATCAGTATTCCCGTTTTAAGAATATCTGCATAGAGAGGATTATTTGTGTCCTCTGTAAGTAGAACTGGCTCTATAAGATTGCTTATCTTACGTTTCAGCTTCCACAGTAAAGGGGTATCTTCAAAATAATCATCGCTCATTCGTTCTACCACAACGGCAATGTCTATGTCACTATCTTCTGTATGATTGCCTTTGCTGTATGAGCCATAAAGGTAAAGAGCCTTTAAGGGCAACCTTTCTGCGACTGCCGCTTTATATCGTTGTGCCAATTTTATAGCTTGCCATTTATTCATGCTCTTAATTTATCTGTTTATTCTATCAGTTCTTTGCAACAAACAGACCTATAAAGTTGTTAGGTCTATAATTTTACAAGTGGTACTTTTTTCTACTCCTCCCTATAAAATGGATTTCTTTCAAAAAAAAGTCCCCTTGTCTTTATGTCCGATTTTCAGCCTGTATCAATTCATCTTTTAAGAGTGTCAGGAAGAAAAATCAGACAACTTTTATTGCTTCATATAATCATCATAAATTGCTTTAAATTCAGGCAAATGCTTGACGCTGTTGATGCAACTGTCCTGCTATATCCAAATGCTGTTTTTTATTTGTACGATTGAATTTTATAAAGATAGGAAACCTTTTCGGATTCCCCTTATAAAACAAATAATTCTTGAAAAAAGTCCTTTCTTCTCATTATCTGTTTCTTGAACAGCAAAATATTTTTTAAGAACCTCGCTGTCATCACGTACCAAATAATATGAAAGAACTCTTACATTTTCCCATTTTACTTCATCTTCTTTTATTTTAAGCCCACGTGATTTCACAAGGTTTATCAACCAGTCACGAAAGTTTTCGCCTTGTGCTGCATAAATTAGGGCATAGTTCTTTTTGTCATATTGTATGCTCAATTGAGTTCCAATAGCCTCATTGGTAGCCTGATAGCCATAGTAGGATTCCACATCGTTTTGAAAGGCGTAAGCGACAATATAAAGTCCACCGTATGCATGAGCTATCTCTTCTTGTTTCCATTCCGCATCGGTTTCTAAGACTATGTTGAGGATATTTAAAGGACTTACCACTGACCCGCAGCCATTAATGCGTTCATATTCACCCTCAAAGTATTTCCAAATTCTTTCCCCCTTTTTATATTTGTACAACTCTTGAAATGTGTGATTGTCACCTAAACATTCTATTAAATATAAACCGTCTATTGACGCAGTTGCATCTTTTGATATTTGACCGTTGGCATTCTTATTGAAGCTATTTTCTAAAGCAGCTCTTATTTGGTCTTTGACATTTTCTGCAAGTTCTTCAAAAACTTTCGGATTATGGGTACACGGTATGTTTTGCAATCCGTTCATTTCTATTAGGTTATAGTGAGGAATATCATGCTCTTTGGCTTCCTCCTTTCCGTCAAAACCATTAAAAGTTATATAATCGGCATTGGGTATTCCTGCTTCTTTCATCTTAATGATGGACTTTCTTCCACCACCTCCAACTCCTATAATCAATATCTTGCTCATAATTATCTTTTTTTAATATGGTACTTCCTTATTCCTCCCTATAAAATGAATTTCTTTCAAATAATGTACTCCTGCTCTATGTCTAATCTTCAACCTTTCTCATTTCTTCTTTTAAGAGTGTCAGGAAGAAAAATTAGACAGATGAAATATCGTATCTTATAAACGCAAACAGCAAATGAATAGACTTCAAATGCTGTTTTTTGTACTATGTCTTATGGATGCCTCTATTCTTTATTTAATATGCGAGTTATGTTTTCTCTCAAAGAGGGTAGATATTTCTGTGCGTAAATCCAAAGCACATCAGCAGAGAGACTTCCGTTATCTTCATTTATAAATTCCCGTACTTCCGCACTTTTTTGTGGAGATAAAATTTGAATGGTATTGTCCTCTTTCTGAATTGCCTGTATTGCATCGTCTATTATTTCCACTTCTCTTTCTAACGCACGTTTAATAACTGGCTTTTTCAGAAAATAGTCGTACTTTACATTAGTAAGTATAAATCTTACTTCGTCAATAATATCAATAATAAATTGCAGATTATTCTTTATGCTTTCGTTCATAACATTCTCGTTATTTGATTTTTATTGCAAAGTTAATGAAAACTTGTAAGATTGGCTCTTTGAACTGTTCTTTTGTTACTATTTTCTGTTTGTTATTCATGTGCAATTAATTCAGATGTAAAAGATATCAGCATCACCATAATTTTAGCCCATCCATTTCCTCTACGGCTTGCAATATATCTTCTTTGGTCATGCCTGTTGTTTCTTCTTCTATGCTGATAGAGCGAAATTCATAGCTTTCTACAATCTCTTTCTGTTCATCTACGTTGCTATATATCCAACTACTGAAAACTCTATCAGGCATATCAAGGAATGTGATTCTTATAAGGACACCACCCAACAGATAAGGGGTAATGTCATAGACCACAAATTTGCCTTTTACCTGTTCTTTATAAGGGCCTAAGTTTGCATTACTGACTTTTCCGTTGTTATAATCATCCAAGTATCTCCGCAAGGTGCGGATATATTCATTATCCAGCCAATCGCTCCTTTCCCAGCCATCAAAGCGAATGTCATTGAGTGTTTTCTGTTTGCCAATGGTATCTTCCGCCTGCATGGTGGTATCACTGATAAAATCCTGTTTCGCTTTGCCTTGTACCACATCGCAAACTGATATAGCTAAGAGTATGGCGATAAATGTAACCGTTGCTTTCATCCGTTTCTAATTTGGGCGTATAAAGACAGAGGACTTTTTAGATTCACCCTATAAATTTGTGGCTCTTTCAAAAAAAGTTTCAGCAAATATCATCCCATAGGACTGTTTCAATCATCTTCTTACTACACACAGGACAGCACTTATCCCATTTCTGCATTTTGACATGGCAGCATTCGGATAAAGGGAAATCTCCAGCTTTTTCCTTTTCATAAGGGACATTGATGTCCTCCACCTTTTTACAGGCTGGGCATTGAAGCTGGATATAGTAATCATCTGAGAACAGCCTACCACCCTCTGATAATTCATCAATGGTATAGCCACATTCGGGGCATTCATATTTATAAAAGAAGTGCGACATATTCGTTTTTTTATTGTTAATTCTCTTTATTACGGACTTATAAATGTTTGCATTTCAAGGATGGGATATGTTACATATTGCAATCCAAATTTTATTCTAATCCCAATGTCGCGCAACGAATAGATATTATTTTGGCATCACGTATGTAACTATCTTTGATATTCTTATATTCAGATTGAGGATAAAAAGTTTGTTTAGAATGAGCTGGAATATAAGTAAAAGTGTGTGTATCAATTCCTTGAAGTTGTTTATTGGCAAATTCTTTAGGCTCAAAATAACCATATCCAAATGAAACGGTAACGCTCTCTATCGTATAATCTGTATCGTTAATTATAGATAAAGACCAATCATATCCGTAATAATCTAATCTTACATATTTTGCTATATCTTCTTTATATTGCCTTTTTTGTTTCTGAATCTCTAATTCTTGGTCTTGTTTTTGAGATTTTTCCTTGACATAATTGCAAGCTGTTAAGCTTCCACATAACAGGAGTACAATAGGTATCTCATTTATAATACTTAATCTCATAAAGATTTATTATTGTTTTATGGGTTTGTTGTTAGGATTCTTAGATTGCTTTTACTGATTAAGCTTTTACTATCTTGGCGCAAATATATTATCACGATGGTATTTCATATGCTGATTAATAATTTTATCTGTATCAGCATATTTCAGCTTCTCATACCAAACACAAGCCTTGTTATAAAAAGCATCAAATCTTTCTTTATCAAAACTGCCATTTGAGTTTGAGAACACAGGTCTTACTTTAGGGCTATTTTCGTAACGGTATTTGCTCAACAGTTTTGTATTCCCTATATTTAATCCTGCAAAGATTAAATCGTCCAATGATAGCTCAGGGTTACGCATCATATTCATAAACAGGTCATAGTCCTTATTAGCATTTGCATCTGATGTACTATTACTATAGGATTCTCTTGGTTCTGCTAACTGTACCTGCCCATCAAAGATTATCATATAATATTGCTTCCCTTTGTATGACCAAAATCTCCTATCACTGATGTTGAACTCTACATGCTGATTTGTGAGATAGAAGTTATGAAATCTTTCACTACCTCCTTTATTGGTTAAACGAATAGGGCCTTGATAAGTGGCTTCCCACACTTTTACTCCAGCATTCGTGTTCTCAACCCTTATCCCTGTATGTGTAATCTTTAATGGATTATATATTGGGATGTATGTAGCTGCATTAGTAACAACATAACGAGCTATGTAATCGCCATAAGGTTCTCTTGCTTGTATGATAACAGCCACCAAAAGAGAAAAATATAGAACAATAATTCTTTTCATAAAATTGTTTTGAACATTAAAGAGTTATTAGAAGTCTATTTATCAGAGTGCCTTAATAACGAATAATTATTGCAAATCTTTTACATCATATAAATCAGCATTTCTACCACAAATAACTATATATGACACACCACCAGGACTCACTAACTTATAAATTACACCTCTTTCTCCTTTTCTATTTGTTATTGGATATTTATAAATAAATATTTCACCATCTACCTTGAAACTAACATTATTAGTATCTATAAAATAATCATTTCCAATTACGGTTATTTTATTCTTTCCATAATTGAACACAATTATTTCACCTATGTAATTATTATCCATTACATATTTTTCACTTTCATGGTCATAATGACTATGAGAGATAATTTCCATGCAAGAAATTTTTTGAGGCTCTGGAAGTTGTATAACTTGTGCATAAGAGGATAAAGTAATGCAGAGCAATAGAAAAAAGCAATATATCTTTTTCATAACTTCTTTGATTTTAGTAACTATATGATAATTTTTATCTCATTTATGGATTAAAACTGCCCCTATTCCTCTAAAGGAATATTTGAGCAACCTTTGCGTATATCAATTTAGATACCTCATATGCCTGGTCAAAATAGGCTGCTGATTGATATTTTTTCACTTCTTCAATTTGGAATGATGTTATATAAAAAGCATCTGAGAATATTTTGTTCCCATAGCTATCGCATTCACCGTTGTAGAAACTAACATATAGATGGCGTACTCCTGATAATCTAAATACAGATGTTAGATAATCATATATTTCTTTTATAGGCTTATCAAGATGTACACCAGATAGATGACCAGATATGGAATAATTATGTTTAATAAAAACTGGTACATTAACAGTCAATATAATATTGTTACCATCATATTGTAAGTCATAAGTATCTAAACTATTCCAGCTTTTATCTGCGTCAGGATTTGCAGGTACAGACATAGGAATTGTAGAGCTATTTTGCTGACTACATGAGAACAATGCGCACAGAATGAATGCGCAAACAATTTTTTTCTGAATGAGGAATAATCTAATTTTCATTTTTGTACCTCCTGTCCCTCATCCTCCGTTGGAACATCTAAGTTGTTTTATGCGAAAAGCGTGAGGACTGTATCTTGCTCATCCACACTATCAGGCTTCTCGCATTGCCCACGCAAATAGATAAGCAACAGCCACTCACGCTTGCGAGGTATATAGTTCTCCATTTCGGGATAGTATATATCCGTAACGTGAGCGTTGTTGCTACCCGTCCTCTTTGCGTATTCAAATTTTGCGAGAATTTGATAGTAAAGGCGAGTTTCAATAACGCTCTTCGTTCTCTTATGTCTGACAACCTTTCGGAAGTCAGTAGCAAAGGTACGAAAAAGCGTTTAATATCAATGCTGAAACGAGAGATATTTGCTCTTTATTGCTGAAAAACAGCTTTATGTAAGGTAGAAAATCCCAATCAGCCCTATAAAGAGCCAATTTTTAAGATTTCCTACCTCTCCAAAGTTAAAAGCTAAGACAATCGTAAGTGTTCAAAAGCTCCTCCTGCCTTAACCCAAGATAGCGTTTAGTGGTGGCAACGCTTGAATGATTGAAAAGCTCCATCAGCTTTACTAATGCCAATTCAGAGTTCTCACTATTCATGTTATAAACCTGCCTGCCAAAAGTCTTTCTAAGAGAATGGCAGCTAAAGTTACCGATATGCAGCCTGTACTTCTTCTTCACCTCTTTAAAGATAATGTTGATTCTCTGAACTGTGAAAACCGTCCCTTTCTGACTTATGAGAATGGGAGCATTGATTCCTAACGGCTTGATATGTTCGTAACACTCCCTTATATGCTGCTGTAATTGGGGATTGAGCCTGATTGTTCTCTGCTTTCCTGTCTTTTTCTCAATAATGGTAAACTCATTCGTGCCTAATATCTGCTTCCACCTTAGAGATAGAATATCTGATATTCGCAAACCTGTGAAGCATCCCAAAGCTATCAAGAGGGAGATTTTATAGTTACCGTCCTTAGCTAATTTCCTGATAAGGTTCATAGCGTCAGACCATATAAGGTAGTCCGCTGTTGTGGTGGAGTATTTGAGTGACATAATGTTCTGTTTTATTAGTAAATGAATGTAAGTGAATGTTTGTTTTGAGCGGGATTTCCCAACTCATTGATTATTAAGACAACATTCACTAATTATAGAAATGAATATCAAGTAAGGACACCTAACCGAACAGATGCCCTTACCTGATTGTTTAGATGAACGGCAAGTGCATATCATCCAGCGCACCGCTCTCCACTATCCGTTTACAAAGCTCGTGGGAAGCCTTGTTTCTAAGGTCTGTCCTGTAATCATCACTGCCTATCTTTCTAATGATAGCAACAATGGTTTTCACCAATTCCTGCTGCAATGTGCGGTGGAAGTAGCCTGTACTCTCCGCAAACCTTTCAGGATTCCAGCCATAATCATTCATGGCTCTCTCCAAATCCTGTGCAGCTTTAAATTCCCTGCTATTCTGTATGTCCATTTTTATTTGATGTTTAACTGTTTATTTAAGCAAGTCAGGAAGAAAAATTGGACACTCCCCATTAAAGAGGAATGCCCAATTATCAAGGTGAATCAACAGACACTCAGCCCAAGAACCAAGCGTATTTCGTATCTCCATGCAGTGCGTTGTTGATTCCAACCGCCACTTCCGTAGCGTTCACAGCCCTTTGCAGATAGGTGTCAATATAGCTGCTCTTGTTGGCTTCCGTGAGTAGGTTGTGGAAGTCAAACATGGAGATAGTGTTGCCTTTCGCTCCAAAATTCGGATTGGTGAAGTAGTCACGGCAGACATTGTTTATCTGACTGTCCGTTATCAGCAACCGTGGAACAGCCTTTTGATAGCCATTGGGTAGTGCCTGATATAATCTCATCCTACCCACTATTTGGGCAAACTGTGTTTCTGTCAGATAGGACTGTGATAAAGTCTGCATCAGGTGAATCTCCCTCGCTGGGTTGAAGTTGTAGAACAGTTCAAGGACAGCTTTATAAAGGTCGCTCAGGTTCATCACCTCCAAGGACAGCTTCACCCCATCCCCTGTAAGGACTTGATTGGAACAGATGTTTACCCTCCAACCGATAAAGACGGAGAATTTCTCTATGCCTTTGTTAGCCCTGTAAAGGTTCAGGTCAGAGTAGTTACGGACACCACCAATGCAAAGCTCCAGCTTCTGACCGTTCACTTTCTCATGGATGGTTGGAATGGTGAAAGCGAAAGCCAGTCTTTGGTAGAATTGGGTCTTTTCTGATTCAAGGAGTTCACTTGCTTTCTTGCCAAGTGCTGATGGAACTCTGCCCCTGACTATATGGGAAACCCTGATAGCTGGCTCATTGATTCTCTCACCTGAAAACATAGTCTGTGCGGCCTCAAACACGGTGTGGATAAAATCCTGATGTGAGATAGTAAGCTCCTGATTCGCCCAAGTGGGAACGACACATTGGCTGGTCAGTTCCTCGATGGAGATTTCAGAAGTGTTGGCTTCCAAGAAATGCACGTTGGATTTGACGCTCACCTTTTCTTCCTCTCTCACTTCCTCAAGGTTCACGTACTCAGCTTCTTCAGCGAACGATGAATGATTTTGTACCATTGGTACGGATGATAATGTTGCTTCCATAATTGATTGGGATTAAGTGTTATTGATTCAAGGACAATGACTTTCACTGTCAGATTATTATAGAAGTCTTACATTTGGATAGGATATTTCTAAGGAAACATTTGGTTAGGATATGCTTTCCCTTTACCATTATGGGAGGGGGAGGTTTATATAGGTGGAATTCCGTGTGCGTGACATATCCTAATTTATAAAGTTGGAGTAAAAACGAGGCAGGGGGTGGTTATTAATGGGTATGTACTCTTAAATGTGTGATACTTTATTTATAAACGGATTGATTAGTGGAATTTTGGAGTTAGGAGAAATGCGATTTAAAAATAAGGGATTAGAGAGGATTTTTGTATTCAGCTATATCTAAGTAAAGTAGAGAAACCTGATTTTTAAGATGGTAAAGTCGGATTGGATGTGTGTAATATAAATGCCGTTCTCCGATTAAACCTTGCAGGGTATATATGCCTGATATGGATTCTGACAGCTAAGGAAGCCTTTAATGAGAGAAACAGCTATCCATCATAGCCCAGCAACTGATTTTATGAGCTAATCCATATCTCTACTACTATTTTCAAGGTAAACGATATTGAGGCTTTGAAGTCACCGAAAAGAGTGATATATTTGTAAATAAGCAAGTTGGGAGATATTCTACCAAAATCTGACCTCTTTTTAATGATTATCATAAGTTTTTCTTTACTGATTTGAGATAACGAAACCGAAATCCACATTTCGGTTTTATTTTGGGTCGGACTGTCCAAAAAATCTTCCTGACTTCCTTAATAATAGATGAGAAACACCTTAAAAAAGTGGACAGCAAAAATCAGATGGAAAATTATGAAACCATTTAAAAAAGAGTGAAATGGATAAAATTAAAATCAACGTGCCGAAAGGCATAAACTATTTAAGTGAAATTGAAGATTTTGAACTTCCTAATGGGATTTTGAACAAACAAGTACCAAACTGTGGAGCTACGACATTAGCACTTGAAGATAAGCATAAGACCATCATATGCAGCCCAAGAAACAACTTGATTGAGAACAAGCATGAACAATATAGGAACACTCTGCTTGTAGTGGGTGGCTGCAATAAATCCAAGATAAGGGAGTATATGGGAAATGAGGAAACTCCTAAAATCCTGACCTCTTATGATTCATTCTTCAAAGTGGCTGACTGCATAGATGATAAATCGGATTGGCGTGTGGTGGTGGATGAGTTTCAGTATCTGTTAGCTGACAGTAACTTCAAGTCTGAAATAGAGGTTAAGTTTTTGGAGAGCCTGAAACAGATTGGGTATGTAACCTATCTGTCTGCCACTCCTATATTGGATAAGTTTATAGAGAAGATTGGTTATTTCAAGGATATTCCTTATTATCAGATGGTTTGGCAGGATGTGGAGAAAATCAAGGTGATTAGGCGATGCACCCCACGACCTCTTGAAGCCGCTTTGGAAATAGTGGGTAATTATAAAAAAGGAATATATCCACAAATGAAGATGGATGGTGGTACAGTGTATTCCAAAGAGTGTGTGATATTCCTTAACAGTGTGGAGAACATCTTGAACATTATAAGGAAAGCCGGATTGTCTGCCGATGAGGTGAATATCATAGTAGGCAACTCAACAGACAATGATTCAATGATAGCCAAATTGGGGAATGGCTTTACAAGGGGCAGGATTCCATTAAAGGGAGAGCCACATAAGATGTTCACTTTCTGCACCTCCACAGCCTTTGCTGGGTGTGATTTCTATTCCACCAATGCCACTTCCTTTGTGATAAGTGACGGCAGGAGGGTGAACACAACCATTGACATAGCTACTGACTTGGTGCAGATAGCAGGACGGCAAAGGCTGGCTGAAAATCCATTTAGGAAACACATTGTTTTTGTGTATAATAAATCCACCTTAGACCTTTCAAAAGAAGATTTTAAGAAGAAAATGCAGGAAAGGATAGAATTAACCAACAGTGAGATTAAAAGGAATAACAGCGAAACCAATCCGCAGGCAAAAGAAAAGCTGATAAAAGACCTCTCCCGTTTGCAGAAGATGTTGAAGTTCAAAGAAACCTTTACTATGTATGATTCTGTCAAGGAAGAATTTATCTTTAATAAGATGGCTTTATGGAGTGAGTGTTATTTTTATCAGTTGCGGAAATATCAGTATAAAAATGGATATATTATTAAGAATCAACTGATAAAGAGCGATTTTGATATATCAAGCAATCAACAATATGTGGAATATGAAAAGCAGTTGGAGCATCTTATTAAAAGGGAATCCTTTGCAGACAGGATGAAAAAGTATTGTGATTATAAGGAAAGCAACAATCCTTTTGAAGCCCTGACTGCCACGTTGGAGAAGAAATATCCTGAACTAAAACTTTTCTATGATGAATTGGGTGGAGAACGTATAAAGGCTCTTGGTTATAAGGAAAATGAACTGCAAAATGAAATTAAATGGAGAAGTACAAGAAACAGGTTGAGGAATGAGTTTGTCTCCTTGTTCTCCAAACGTACTTTAAGTGCTGAAAAGATAAAATCTGCAATGAATGAAGTCTATGCTAAATTCAAAGTAAACAAGAAAGGTAAGGTTGCCGACCTTTCCAAAGTGTATGAGTTGAAAGTTATCCAGCATAAGGTAACGGTTGGGAATGGGAAACGTGAGTATGTGTATGAGATTGAATGATATGATAGAGGGCAAACCGTGTAATGCGGAATGCCCTCTAACTGTTTTCATTTCAAGGCTATCTTACCGTTCAAAAGAAATGCGCTTCATTTTCTGTTTCACTGCCCTATATAGATAACCGTCCTTATTAGCGTTTTTCTTGATATGCACATCCGCAAATGACCTTAGTTGTAGAATCAAATCGGCTATTTTCCCAAGTTTAAGATGGGGTGGCATCTTGACCTCCTTGTTAGTGTTCTTTCCTATATTGACTTGTGCCGGATTGCAACGCTTGATGAGCATTATAAACTCATCCAAATCAAAATCCATTATAGACTCAATGGTTACATAAGTTTCAATTCCTGTCTTAGCAATGGCTTCCATTGCTTCTACCCTTGCTTGCGGTAGAGGGGCATTCTTCATTATTTCAGGGTAATGCCTGTTTGTTTCCAATGTGGTACAAATTACGGCTTGCTTTCTTTCCACATCAAACAACGGGTGGCTGATGAATTGCAACAAGCGTTGTGGATTCTTTGTCTGAAACATAAAACGTGTCCTTTCTTGCTGTGCTTGTCGGGAGGTCTTAACAAGGCAAAAATCAAGAACTTCTTTTATCCATTCGTCTTTTACATTCTGTGCAAACATATCAGTACTGCTACCTACAAATATAAATTTGTTTATTCCAAAATCCCCTTGCAATTCATTTTCAACAAGCCTAACCGGCTGCGCATCAGGGTTGATTTTCTTCATGTAGCAATAACTGCAATCGTGGTAACACTTACCTTTTATCGGATTCCATGTATGAGCTACAAACTCGTACATATTCCCTTTCCTTTCATATAGTATCATGTGTTCAAATTTTTGTTACCGACAGCTTCAGGAATCCCCGTATAAGGGGATTCTCTGAAAGCCATATCCATTTGTAGGTTACGCTATTCTGCTTTCAATTAATCGGAATTGTTCAATCACTTTTTCTTCTATGAGATTGCCCTTGTCATTGTGCATGGCTTGACAGTCATTAGGTGTTATCCGGCTGAATATGTCAAAGGCTTTATCTTCTCCACCCTCATTGAATAAATCGGAAAACCTTTCGGACAAGTATCGTTTGGAAATGTCTTTGTCGGAGAACCCTTTATCCTTACAAAGTGCGATAAAACGGTTTCCACGCTCTATATTGTGGGCTGGAATAATTGGCTTCTTCACTTTGCCTCTGCCTTTCTCATTCTTGCCTTGACAGAGTAATGACAGGCTTGTCTTATTCATGGCTTTGGGATTGTTACAATAGATTATGTTCAATGTGCTTAGAGGATAGCCGTTGGGGTTATCGTCTGTCCTGATAAGCTCATTGTATTTATCAAGTAACTCATCTTGTTTTACATTGGCTGCACCACGAATATAATCATCCGTTTTCCACGGCATTTTAGTGATGTTTACGGCGGAGATATATTCCGCAATGGTTTCATTTTCTGCAAGCTCTATGAGTATGCCGGGAACTTGAAATGTACGCTCACCTTGTTTCTCACGTTCACGATTGAGCATAGAAGCGGCATAAACACGGTGTTGCCCGTCAATAATGAGATAATAGCCATTCGCATTGTCCTTGTTGATTTCATTGCCATTGATGTCAATAAGAACAATGTCCCCATTGGCAATAGCATCCTCAGCACGAAAGACCTGTACCATCTCTGCCTTGCGGTAGCCTTTGAGACCCATTTCAGCCAATAGTTTTTTGACGTTTGCAAAATTCACTTCACGGTTAATGCCCTTGGCGAAAGCCACCTTACGAGTTTCGTTATTTACTGAAACTTCGACTTGAAAATAATTTTCATTTTTCATATTTCCAGTGTAATCAGGGATAAGTCAGCCACAACGTGTGGTCTGCTGTCTGATTTCAGGTGCAAAGGTACTACGGCTTCAAGGTTCAATTACAAGTAAGAAAAACACGCTTTTCTTACTCTAATGTAAAGCAAACACTGCTGGTAATGGCATATCCTTGTATCTTCTCATCAACAAGTCAAATGTCCCGTTATTAAAAGTTTCTGTATCCAATGGGCAGTCATTTTTTCCATGAGCAATTTCCCCTGTCAGCCAAAGAACGCTAAGAGAAAAAATCCTCTCCGCCTTTGTGTATTTACCTTTCTTTTCTTTCGTATATTTTATTGGGAGGTTGTCTAGCAGGGTCTTTATCAAGATATAATCTATTTCAAGTTTGTCAGGTTTGACGGTTTCAACACTGTTTAAGCCCTCAACATTTGAATTAAGGAAAACAGCAAACAAAGACTTTATGAATCTATCATTTTCAAATTTTATATGTTTCCTGCCAACACTTACATCAAGTTTCAGGTGTACATCAGGCTGTTTCTCAATCAAGCCGAACAGACGCTTTATCCTTTCTGTTACAAGTTCAACATCTCCATGTTCCCACCATCTTTTAAGTATATCCCATAAATAAACGATAAATTCAAAAGTCGGTTTTGGCTGTATGCCTAACTCCTTGATTGATTCCTGTATTTCTTTCAGTGAATAGAAATCTGCTTCTGACAACTTGCAGTATTCAAGCCTTTCCTGTCTAATTTCATAATAGTTTATGGCGGCTTGGGATGGGAACCATTCTTCACCATCAAAATCAGGATAGAGCAAAGCATATTTACGGATATATTGTAACCGTTCTTTTATGTCGGTACATTTTTCTGCCGGATATTTCTTTATCCAAGCATTAAATAATCTTTCTTCCTCCCATTCTGCATTTTCCTTGTAATCGCCAGGTAATGTAGGGAGTGGTTCTCGTTTTCTTAGAAAGTCGGATATTTCCATAAATGCTGTTTTTCTACAAAATTAAAAAATAATCCTGCCTATCGTTCTGATAAACAGGATTATTTTCATTAAAACAGTGATTTCATTGCTTCATCTATCTGCTCATTGTCAAAGCTATCAAGATAGATTTGCGTCACTCTTTCAGAGCTATGCCCCATGATTTCACGGATAACAGCCGTAGAAACACCTGCTTTCTTCATTACGGTAGCTTGGCTGTGCCGGGCAACGTATGTCGTGAGTGTGATAGGCAAATTCAATGCTTCACCAATTTGCTTCAAACGGTTGTTCACCTTAGTAATCACCTTGTGTATTCTGTTCGCTTTCTGCTCCTCCGTCTTATGGAACGGTGAAAGGATGGGGAACAGATAAGGCGATTCCGTATTATGGTACTTCTTGATAAGTGCCAATGCTTGTGGTTGAAGTGGAATTTTAATCAGCTTCTTGGTTTTTTGACGCTTGTAGATTAGCTTGTCCTCTACAATGTTTGCTTGTGTGAGGTTGGCTATATCCGTGAAATTGATTCCACCACAATAATAGGTGAATGCAAAAATGTCAATAGGGAATCTCATATAACGGTTGGATGATTGGAATAGCAACACACGTTCTATGTCCGCTTTTGTCAAGGCTCGTTTGATAGTGTCTTGGTGAAGCCTTGCTACTTTGAACTTCTTGAATGGGTAGCAATCCGGTGAAACAGCATCTTCTTCCATTGCCACATTATAGATAGCTCGCAAAGTTCTGAAACGTATGCCTATGGTGTTCTCCGCCAAACGCTGCTCTCTTAAAAACAACTCGTATCGTTTCAGCCAATTCACATCCATTTCTGAGAAATAGAAATCAAGGCTGTGGCAGAACTCTTTGAGGGAGTTGTACGTTTGCTTGACGGATAAGGCATAGCTTTTACGACCAGACTTTATAAGAGAGGTGATATGTTCTTGAAAAACATCTTCCACCGTCTTACGGTTGGTACGTTTTACGCAGACTTTCTCCACAAGAGAAGTAGATGTAAATTCTTGATTGGTTGCTTTAAGCTCAATGATTTTAGCGGAGTATTCTTTGATTTTGTCCGCTATGAGCATTTCGATGTACTCACGGTTGGGGCAATCTGCCTTTGGCTCATTCTTGGAGAAGTCCCAATGTGCAGGATTCACGGATATGCCCAGACTGACATATTTCCGTTTTCTGTCTTTTGTCACTCTCAACATTAGAGGTGATTCATTGTTACTAAGCACTTTGGACTTGTAACAAACTACTTTTACTGTAATTCCCACGGTTTACACGCTGGTTTACACAGACTGCGTATATTGGGGTGAAAACAAGGGGTAAAAACAATAAAAAAGAGAGCTACGTCTCTGTAACTCTCTGACTTTCAGGTGGTGCCACCAGGAATCGAACCGGGGACAC
>ENA-ORNF01002168-ORNF01002168.1-human-gut-metagenome-genome-assembly--contig:-NODE-2168-length-15109-cov-7.654112_pt1 | contig 15109 bp, 9 predicted proteins | sample MGYA00242110_ERZ509012 | MGnify/ENA primary metagenome ERZ509012 (study PRJEB26280, sample SAMEA2338714) | human gut metagenome | biome: human gut; feature: human-associated habitat; material: faeces...
GTTCAGACGACTTCATTTAGTGGACTCTAATTATCTGTCTTGGAAATACCTAAACAGTTTGTAGGCTGACATAATATATGTGAAGTGACGAAAAGTACACAGCCCTGGCAAATGAAAACTTGTATCTTCGTTTGCCGGGGCTGTGTGCTTTCTTTAGTTGGAAAGGTGGGGGAGGAATGTTAGTTTGATGTTTCGCAGGTTGAGGGTTGTGGGGTGGATGATGCGGCCGTGAGTTCGGCGTAAATTTGCTGGAGTGTTTGCCGGAGTTGGGCTGGGGTGTTGAGGAGTGATCTGACTTCCTGCAGCCGTTGATGATTGGGCGATTCGGGAATCCAGAGTTTGAGATAGCCGTTGTCGCCATATTTTTCGATGAGGTGGTGAGCAGCTCGGGCAATTTGCGCTTGTTCGTTTAATTCGGGGTGGTGCGAAAGGCCGAAGAGCAGGGCGCGCGATAGGATGGTGTAGGGTTCGATGAGGCGGTCGGCTTCGGCTACGATTTTGCCGTAAATGCTGCGCGGTTCGTGTGCGTTCGAGGCACGGTGGTCCTCGACGGCTTCGGCCATCACTTCAATTTGTTCGGCATCGAACCATTGCTGCAGCGCATGGTCGCTGCGCAGGATGTGGCCCGAAACGAGGTGGTGCGTTTGGCGGTCGCGGCTGAGGCCGGTGTCGTGGTAGGCGGCAATGGCATAGACCATGTCGGGGTTGACATCGTAATGTGCGGCCAATGCCATGCTGCGGTCGATGACGCTTAGTACGTGGTTGCGCTGGTGTGCCGGGTCGAAGGTGTCGTAAAGCGGAATGATGTGCGCTTCGATGTAGGTGCGTAGGGTGGGCGAGAGGGTGTGCATCTGTCGGAGAAATGAGGGGATGGGTTAGACGTATTCGATGGGGAGTTCGTGGGTGATGACGAGGTCGTCGGCAAATTGATCTTCGGGGTGATACACGATTTGCATGCCGCGGTAAGCTTCGGGCACCTTCAGTGGGGTTTGGCGGTAGATGAGGCGGTCCCAGAGCGGGCGGCCGTAGTCGTAGGACGCACCGTCGAGCAGCAGGCGGTTGCTGAGGTGGTCAATTTGGTAGAATCCGCCACCGTAGCAAGTGTCGCCGGGTTCGAGCAGGTGTTTGTGTAGTCGGACGTCGCCCAGGCGGAAGTGGCCTTGGGCGGTGATGATGAATTTTTGTGCCATGACAAAGAGTGGGGATGTGAGCTGTATGTGGCGCTGTGAGTGGGACGCGGCCTGTAAACAGCCCGATGTGAAAAAGAAAAAGCGGAAATTCCCGGGTGTGAGAATTTCCGCGTGTAACATGTGGTGACCCCGTTGGGATTCAAACCCAAGACCTTCAGAACCGGAATCTGACGCTCTATTCAGCTAAGCTACGGGGCCGATTTGTAGTATAGCGGTTGCAAATGTACAATTATTTTTTGAAACGAAGCGCATTTTGGTAAAGTAAAAAGTTGATTTGCCTGTTTGGTGGTGTACATTGGCTGGTAAATGCGTATGACGGAATGCTACATGGCATTGGGCGTTCAAAAAAAAAGAGCCGACCTTCACTATGAAAATGAGGTCGGCTCTTGGGCGTTTATACGTAGGTTATACGTTAGTTCTTTTGCTGTTCGGGAGCCTCGTCGATGAGGTCCATGAACTGGTCGAGTTTCGGCGTGATGATGATTTGGGTGCGGCGGTTACGCTGTTTTCCCTTTTCGGTGCTGTTGTTGGCCACGGGGTTGTATTCGCCACGTCCGGCAGCGGTCAGACGCTTGGGGTCAACACCATACTCGTTTTGCAGGGCCTGTACGACAGATGAGGCACGGAGGGTAGAGAGGTCCCAGTTGTTGCGGATGTTCTTCTGCTTGATGGGCACATTGTCGGTGTTACCTTCAACGAGTACGTCGTAGTCTTTGTAGTCGCTGATGATTTTGGCGATTTTTGAAAGTGTTTCGCCGGCGCGGTCGCCAATTTCGTAGCTACCGCTCTTGTAGAGCATGTTGTCGGCAAGTGAAATGTAAACTACACCCTTGAGCACCTGTACGTCGACATCGTTCATTTCTTCGCGTGAGAGTGAACGGGTGAGTTTGTTGGTGAGTGCTTGGTTGAGTGAGTCGCTCTTGCTCTTGGCATCAACGAGCTGCTTGATAAACTTGTTCGAAGCGTTGATTTCGTCAACGAGTTTTGAAATGTTTACGTTGCCTGCCTGTACGTTGCTCTGGTATGAGTTCTGCAACTGGCTGTAAGCCTCGCGCATTTCCTTGTTGCGTGCCTGTTCATCGGCCAAGCGTTCGGCCAGGCTCTTTGAATTAGAGTTGCATTCGGCCAGGCTAACCTGTTTGTCGTTGAGGTCGCGCTGCAAACTTGCGTTTTCTGATTGCAGCGTCTGATACTTGGCTTGCATGTCGGCATACTGCTTTTTCGATACACAGCCCGTCATCAATAAGGCGATGGCCAGAGGTACAAAAAGTTTTAAGCGTTTCATAGATGTCGTTTTTATATATGTAATTAATGTTATAATCGGTTGTCAGCTTCGGGATTGGTTGTCGGCTTCGGGTTTGCCGGAGGCTTGTTCCTGCGAAGAGCCGAAAGAGGGTGGGGAATGCGAAGGAATTGTTCCATACTTCTTGAAAAGTAATCTATTGGAAACGGAATTCCAGGGCGGTGTTTACCGGCTAATTACCGGATTACAGGGCGCAAGTTAGGCATTTTGGCTCAGAGGTGCAACATTAGTCGTTTGTTTTATGACTATTTTCAGACAAAAAGGTTTAATTTGATGGTTGTAATTGCTGTTTTGTCAAGTAAAAGCTATTTTTTGCATTTACGCATTGTTCTAAATGAGCCACATTGCCAGCAGGTTTTTGGGGAGTGCAGGCATGGGGTGTAGCTTTTTTGTTTGTGACTTTTGGGGGTGTAAATATTGGTTTAGCACTCGTTTACAAAGCAGTTACTAGTAGGAATATAGATATGGCGTATTCATTGGCTCAAAATACGGGATATTTCAAAAAAAGACATAAAGCCTTGGGAAAATAGTCAAAAGTTAGTAATTTTGCTACGTGATTATAGTATGTATATCGTAGCGGAGCTATGGACTGATAGGGTCGCGTTGGCTTCGAAATGGTTGGTACTTAATTGCTGTTGCGTAGTAGTTTGCATGTCATGGTATGCATTGGAAAAGGTGATTTTTCGGTGTGTATTTTGCAATAAACTGCGTTCCATAGGAGTTTGCGAACAAGGATGAGCCAAAGGAATGGAACTTGATTTGCTGTTGGCTTCTTTTGTTTTGAACTTCGAGAGCAGACTATAGCTTTGGGTGCCGTGATGCTGTTGACAGTTGATGGTTATTCAATAGTCTGTGTAGATTTTGTAACGCTCACATAAAGTTGCTTTGTTCGAAAGCGGCGGACTGAAATGAGTTGAAAAATAACGTGTAATCAAATTTGTTTCGTACAATTATACATACATATTTTTAAAAGGAAACGGATTGTATCGTGCGAAATTTTAGTCGGTTTTTATTTGACTGGTTTGATTTTATTTTTCTTCTCGTTGTCAGCATATTCCTCTGTTTTTTGATGTATGTAGGTCGTTATGCCTTATTCTCTGTGATAAGTGTGCAGTTTGAGTCTGTTTTACATCAATCAGAAGAGGAATGTTCATGTGTGTTCAAACAGGTTTAATGGCATTGGTAGAAAGAGTTTCTGTTTTTTCTCCCATTTCATCGTAGTCAGTTCTCATTGGGCTTTCCTTATAAAATACAAGGATGTTTGGCCGGTGGGAATGCTTGAAGCGATGCTGCTCGATGATCATTTGTGTGTTCTTGTGGGATACACGGGTGTGATGAAAATTAGAAGAAGGCAAACTAAACTATCAGGGTTTGGTTGCGTTCTTTGTATTATTTATGGGTTGGCACTATTTCTGGTGAATAGGATGGCTTTTACCATTGATGAGTATTGGTTTATAAAAACAAGAAACCTTATGAACATTGGTTTTCGGTTATGCTTTACTCAGAGCAGTGTTGTTTGCCCTTCAATATTCATAAGTAGTATGCCATCTGTAAAAGTTCGTTTCGAAAGGAGTAAACAGCATGAGGATCGTGGCAGTATATATTACCGTATATATTACGGCCACAACCGCAGGTTCGAGTTTTCGGCACGTATTTTGTTGCCGATTGAGGCTTGGGATGCTCAGAATCGGTGCGTTTTTGAGCATGTTCTGGGAGGGTATGAGGCCCAGACTCGTATTCGACATGATGTAGAATTGCTGGACCGTATGATTGCTGACGAGAATCAAATCGCGACAGCATCTTCGTTGGGCAATTTGGTGAAACGCTTTAAGAAAATAACTCAAAACAGAGCGCTGAACTTAGTTAACATGTCGAATGTAGCGAAAGGTGAGAGCCGGACAACGTGAAAACGCTTTTGTTATTCAGTTTGACCGAACCGCATCCTACAAACTATACGAAATAAACAGCCTTACACCTTTAATTTATGAGAGAAACGAACTCACCTGTTAATCAGCCTGTTCAGTCAGATGCTGATGTTCGTGGTGAATCTGGTTTCAGATTCGCAGTTCGAAATCACCCATTGTAAGCTGGATGGAAAAGAAATTGAAGGAAGGTTCAAAGGTAATTTTAATGCTACCGTACACACGGCATGTGGCAATGTAACGTTGAGTTGTACGAAGCATTTTGGCAAGGAATACGTAGGAGAAGAAATCCACTTTTTTCATACCCAACCAAACCTCCTGGCTGATGCCTACCTGAGCCAGCTTAGCATTTCGCTCAATTCAAAGGAATCGACCGTGGTGGATTTGAGTATCAAGGACGAATCACCCAAAAAGGCTGAGGACATTCTTAACACGCTTATCACTGTGTATAACGAACAGTGGGTGCAGGACCGCAACCTGGTGGCCGAAAGCACTTCGCAGTTTATCAGTGAGCGTTTGGCTGTGATTGAAGCAGATTTGGGACATGTCGACAACAACATTTCGTCGTATAAAAGCCGGAATTTGCTGCCCGACGTACAGCAGGCTTCGAACATGTATATGACGCAGGCTCTGAATAACCAGACAACGCTGCTTACGCTCAATAACCAGAGAGCTATGGCACAGTTTGTGCTGAATGAATTGCAGCAAAAATCGTCGGACCAGACATTGCCTTCGAATTCGGGACTTGCCAACGTGAATGTGGAAAACCTGATTACTGAATACAACAGCATGGTGCTTGAACGCAACCGTCTGATTGCCAATAGTAGCAAGGAAAGTCCGGTGGCTGCCGACATGGGCCGTTCGCTGAAAAATATGCATCAGGCCATTTACGAGTCGCTGAATAATCACATTGCTTCGCTCAATACGCAGATTGAAAGCTACCGGAAACAGGAGCGCACAACAACGGGACAGTTGGCTTCGAATCCGAATCAGGCTAAATATTTGCTTTCGGTGGAACGTCAGCAAAAGGTGAAGGAGTCGCTCTACATTTATTTGCTGCAGAAACGCGAAGAAAACGAACTGTCGAAAGCCTTTGCTGCCTACAACACGCGCATCATTACACCGCCGCGCGGCAGCGTGTTCCCCACTTCGCCCCGCAAGCCCATGATTTTGCTGGTGGCATTTGCCTTGGGACTGGCTGTGCCCGCCGGACTGATTTATCTGATGATGACGATGAATAATAAGGTGCGCGGCCGAAAGGATTTGGAAGGAATGAATGTGCCCATCGTCGGCGAAATTCCCTTGTGTGGCGATACGCACCGCCACTTGTTTGGTCGTCGGAATAAAACGACGAAGACCATGGTGGTGGAAGAAGGCAATCGCAACGTAATCAACGAGGCATTCCGCGTGTTGCGTTCGAATATTAAATTTATGTCGAAACCCGATGGCCCGAAGAGTCAAGTCTTACTTGTCACTTCCTTTAATCCTGGCAGCGGAAAGTCATTCATTACAGTAAACATGGCTGTTTCGTTTGCACTCAAAGGCAAGAAGGTGCTCCTTATCGACGGTGATATGCGCCACACAACGCTTTCAACTTATTTCGACGCACCGAAAGTGGGCTTGAGCAACTATTTGAACGGCAATGTCGAGAATTGGCAGGATGCTGTGGTGCAGTCGGATAAATTCGAAGGCTTGAGCGTGATACCGGTTGGCATCATTCCGCCGAACCCCACCGAATTGTTGGACAATGGCCGTTTCGCTACATTGATCGAGGCTGTGCGTGACCATTTCGACTATGTGTTTATCGACTGTCCGCCTATCGAAATTGTGGCTGATACGCAAATCATCGAAAAGCAGGTAGACCGCACGCTCTTTGTGGTTCGTGCCGGACTGCTTGACCGCACGATGTTGCCCGAACTTGAACGTATTTACCATTCGAAACGTTTCAAGAACGTAAGCATTGTGCTTAATGGTACCGAAAAACTGAATGGCCGTTATGGCTATCGCTACGGTTATCGCTACGGCTACAGCTATGGTCGCGGTTATAATTAAAAAATGTTTTACTGCGGGGCTGCTGCATGGGCCATGTATCAGCCTCGCCGCAAAGCAGGAAACTAATTAATACAAACTCATGATTTCAAAAATTTCGAATTGGTATTTTTCGAAAGACGCACTGCCATACTGGTGTGTTTTCGCACTCGATTGTTTGATAGTATTCTTTTCAGACATTTTCGTGTATGCCCTTAACAATGGAGCAGTGACAACGGCACAGGACATTGTTCCTTTAAGTGCGGCATTTGCAGTTTACTTGCTTTTTTATGTAGTGGGTTTTGCAGCTTTTCATACCTATTCGGGCGTTTTGCGCTATTCATCGTTTAATGACTTACACCGCATTACGTTTGCCATGCTTTTGGGCTTGGAACTTACGGTGGTAGCCAAATACGGTTTGAATTCCGATTCCTGGATTTTTGCCATCCGCATGAAGGATTTAGGCCTTTCGGCATTGATGGCAACGAGCTTGATGTGGTTGCTTCGCGCATTGGTTAAGTATATGTATGACAATGCACGTAAGAATAAAAAGAGCAAGCGCGTATTCATTTACGGTGTGAAAGAAGGTGGTATGGCTATTGCCGACAGTCTGCTTCACCGCGACAGCCAACACACTTACGTTATCAAAGGTTTTGTGGCCGATAATGGCGACATGGACATTCAAGGCCGCCGGTTGATGGGTTCCCCCATTTTCCCCAACGATGAAAACCTTATAAGCATCATGCAGAGCCGCGGTGTGAAATCGTTGCTGGTGTCGCCGCTCAAAAATGAGTCGGTGCGCAATAATCCCGAAATGGTCGAAAAACTGATGGATGCCGGTATTCATATCTTTATGTTCTCGGGTTTACAGGAATGGCACGGAAAGGATAAACTTGACCACTGTCAGCTCAAGGAAGTGGACATTGAAGACTTGCTGCCGCGCGATAAAATTGAAATTGACTTGAATGTTGTTGAAAAGCAACTTACCGGTAATACGATTCTCGTTACAGGTGCTGCTGGTAGTATCGGTAGCGAAATTGTACGCCAGGTTGCCCAGTTCCGTCCGAAACGTCTGGTACTTATTGACCAGGCCGAAACTCCGCTGCATGATATCCGCCTGATGATGGCTCGCCAATGGCCCAATGTCGAAGCCGAAACCATCGTGAGCGATATTTGCATGAAGGAACGCATGGAAGAACTTTTCGACATTTACCGTCCTGATTATGTGTTCCATGCCGCAGCTTACAAGCATGTGCCCATGATGGAGAATAATCCGGGCGAAAGCGTGCGCAACAATATCGACGGAACGCGTGTCATTGCCGACTTGGCGGTGAAATACGGCACGAAGAAGTTCGTGATGGTTTCGACCGATAAAGCCGTGAATCCGACGAACGTAATGGGATGTTCCAAGCGTATTTGCGAAATCTACGTGCAAAGCCTTGACAAAGCCATTAAGGATGGTAAAATCAAGGGCGTTACGCAGTTTGTTACCACGCGTTTCGGTAATGTGCTGGGTTCAAACGGATCGGTAATTCCTTTGTTCCGCGAACAGATTCGTCGCGGTGGTCCGGTTACGGTAACGCACAAGGACATCATCCGCTTCTTCATGCTCATTCCTGAAGCCTGCAAGCTTGTGCTTGAAGCAGGAACCATGGGTAATGGTGGCGAAATCTTTGTGTTCGATATGGGTAAACCGGTTCGCATCGTTGACCTTGCCAAGCGCATGATTCAGTTGAGCGGTGCCAAGGACGTGGAAATTAAGTTCACCGGCTTACGCGATGGTGAGAAACTCTACGAAGAGGTGCTTAACGAAGAGGAAACGACGAAACCGACTTTCCATCCTAAAATTAAGATTGCTCAGGTACGCGAGTATGATTATACTGAAGTGTCTGACCACATTGATTCCCTCGTTGCTTCGAGCATTCAAGAAACCGATATGCAGATTGTGAAACGCATGAAGGATTTGGTTCCTGAATTCAAGAGCAAACATTCAAAATACGAAGTTTTGGACAAAGCTGAATAAACTTTGATCATTCTGCTTCGTTACTGATGTGCAATAAATGGTAAGCCTTGGTTCGGCAGCAAATAGCTGTTTTGAACCAAGGCTTTTTCGTTGCTGTGAGCATATAGGGGTATATGCGTTCGATAGAATTTTAGCCTTCACGAATGAAAAACCAAAAATACCTATTAAGCAATTAAGCGTTCTTTGACTTTGTGTTACCACAGAAAGTAAGGCAGATAGGCCTGTCTGAGGTGCGTTCTGTTCCTCTTCTTTTTCATAGGGGAGTTGTAGAGAAAGGTATATTCAGAGGTGTGGAATATATGTTGAGGCATTCAACAATATACGAAAAAACTGACTTCTATCAGGCTGTAAATAACCGGATAGAAGTCAGTACTCTATGTCGTGAACTATGAAAAATGTATGTGGTGGTGCGTTTTACTGTACCGGAACCGTTTCTTCCTGCTGAGGCTCATTTTGCTGAGGTTCATCCTGCTTGGGTTCGTCGGTTTGCGGTTCATCCTTTTTCGAAGGCATGAGCGTGTCGACGGGAACTACACTGTCGTTGCTCAGAGCGAAGGTTGATTCAGAAGTAGTAGTTTCTTCTTGCTGCGGTATGGTTTCCTCCTGCTGCGGCACTACGGTGTCGGTAGGCAGAACGGTGTCGGCCAATGAATAGAACGCTTCAGTTTGCGTTTCGGTTTGTTCCGTTTCCGTTTTTTCGGGCAGTACCGTATCCTTCGGTACAACGGTGTCAGAAACTTCCGTGTTTACCAAACCGCGAGAACTGAAGGCGGTGGTTCCGGCAAAGGCTGCGCTACTCACTGTGAGAACTCCCATGGCCATTACGGCGTAAACTGAAAACTTTTTCATAATCGTGTCGTTTTATTTTGTTATTGTTTTGTTGTTTCTGCCCTATTAAAGCGCAAAGCGTGTGCCAAAATGAAGTGAAGAGGCTGAAATCGTTGATAATCAATAAAAACGAGTTTGGCACGATTGCTGGCATGGGTGTGGAATTTGGGGAGTGGGGTGTGGAATGTGTGGAATTTTACTACAAACCAATGTGGCCAGTGTTACTGACGGATTATGTATTCGGACACAAAAAAAGTGTTTCAGTATGATGTTACGAAGAGGTACGTTCATACTGAAACACTTACTTAGGAGCAATGGTCAGCCAATATTGGCACTATTGCGTGGTGTAAGAGTTAGGCGATGCGCTGTTCCAAGTGTTGGCGAATGGCTTTCAGGAAGTCGGCAGAGTTGACGGCTTTCGGTTCGATGCCTTCCATCAAATTGACGAGGTCCTTGGTAACAATGCCTTCGTTCAGGGTGTCGAAGCAAGCAGCTTCAAGCTGTTCGCCGAAGCGGGTGAGTTCGGGCAGATTGTCCAATTCGCCGCGTTTGCGGAATGCACCCGACCATGCAAAGATGGTGGCCATGGGGTTGGTCGACGTTTCCTCGCCTTTCAAATACTTGTAATAATGGCGCGTTACGGTGCCGTGGGCAGCCTCGTATTCGTAGTTGCCGTCGGGCGAAACGAGTACGGAAGTCATCATGGCCAGCGAACCGAAGGCCGTGGAAACCATGTCGCTCATGACGTCGCCATCGTAGTTCTTACAAGCCCAGATGAAACCACCGTTGCTGCGGATTACGCGGGCTACTGCATCGTCAATCAGCGTGTAGAAATACGTCAAGCCCAGGCGTTCGAAGTCGTCCTTGTACTCGGCATACACTTCGTCGAAAATTTCGCGGAAGCGAGCGTCGTATTTCTTTGAAATGGTGTCTTTGGTCGAGAACCAAAGGTCTTCCTTCATGTCGATGGCAAACTTGAAGCACGAGTGGGCAAAGGAGCGGATGGACTTGTCGGTGTTATGCATACCCTGCAACACGCCGGGGCCCTTGAATTCATGAATCACGATTTCTTCGTGTTTACCGCTTTTGGTGTCGTAAACCAATCGAGCCGTACCCTCTTCCTCGGTGCGGATTTCTACACTTTTATACACATCACCGTAAGCATGACGAGCAATGGTAATGGGTTTCTGCCAGTTGCGCACAGCCGGTTTGATGGTCGGCAGGGTGATAGGGGTGCGGAATACCGTTCCGTCGAGAATGGAGCGGATGGTGCCGTTGGGGCTCTTCCACATTTGGTGCAGTTCGTACTCCGTCATGCGCTGAGCATTCGGCGTAATGGTGGCGCACTTCACGGCAACGCCATATTTCTTGGTGGCTTCGGCAGCTTCGACGGTGATTTTGTCACCCGTTTCATCGCGGTGCTTCAATCCTAAATCGTAGTATTCGGTTTTCAGATCGACAAAGGGCAGAATGAGTTCGTCCTTAATCATCTTCCACAATATGCGAGTCATTTCGTCGCCGTCCATTTCAACAAGCGGCGTAGTCATTTTAATTTTTTCCATGGTAAAAAACTGGCGCCTCGTCCCTTATCGAATGAATAACAGGGATTTTAGAGGACATTTAAAAGGTGAATAATAAGTGGAAAAATGAAAGAATGTACAGTGCCCGGTATGTGGACACCCGGGCACTGCACGGGTTGCGTTTTTTAAGTTTTTATCCTTAAATTCAAAAAGCGTTGATTTCTGTTTATTTCGGTAAAGCCTTGCGGTAGTAGTTCATCAGGCAACCTTCGACAAGGATTTCGCGCTCGGCCTGCGTGAGATTGGCAAAGTGCAACTTGATGTCGGTGATACCTTGAGATGAAATGACCTTGGCGTCGATTTCCTCCTTGCCATCGAGCATAGCCTGACGAATGCCGGGAACAAATACATAGTCGCCCGGTTCGTAGTTGAACGGAGTTTCGGCATCAATCGTGTAAGGCACAATGCCCCAGTTGATGCAGTTGCTGCGGTATCGCTTGGTGGCGTATTCGTAGCAAATGTTAGCATCACCGCCCAGCACCTTCTGACAGCTGGCAGCCTGTTCGCGAGCAGAACCGTCGCCCGGACGGTTGGCAAATACGCAAGAGCCGAACGAAGTGTTTTCCGTTGTGGCACCAACCTGATTGAGCACCTTCTGTATAGGTTCGGGACATTTGCCGGCACGGCAGTCCAAATCGTCCTGATGTATGCGTTTGCTGTGGCCCACGTATTCAGGCACACGACGCGAAAGGGCAAATTCCGAGAGTTTCAGCGGATTAGAGCGGTAGCTCGACGTTTCGCCCGAAGGAATGAGTTCATCGGTCGTGGTGACGGGGTCGTGGATAACGGCAGCGAGTTCAAGCAGCTGGTTGTCCTTCATGGCAAACATTTCGGGCCAGTCCTTGATGTTCGGTCCGTAGCGCAGTTCCTCTTCAGGATTGGCATGTCCATAACCGTAGAACACACGGCGGTCGTAGATGCGAGCGTCGAATTCGTAAGGCTTATGTTCATCGGTGTATGCCACATCCGTAGCCGCTGTAATCACACCGCCATTGGCCGCAGTAGCAGCAATGGAGCGAGCGTCCATCAAGGCAACGAGCGAAATCTGTCCCTGTCCGGGTTTCGAACCCTCGCGGTTCGGGAAGTTGCGCGTGGTGTGTCGGATGCTCAGTCCGTTGTTGGCCGGCACGTCGCCCGCACCGAAGCATGGGCCACAGAAGGCAGGTTTGATAACAGCACCGGCTTCGAGCAATTCCTCGTTGATGCCGCTGCGCGTCGTAGCAATCGAAACAGGTACAGACTGCGGGAATACCGAGAGGCTGAAATAGTCGTTGCCCGTCGATTTACCCTTGAGGATAGCAGCAGCCTGGCTCAAGTTGTCGTAAGTACCGCCCGAACAGCCGGCAATGATGCCCTGGTCGGCCTGTACCTTACCGTTGTGTATTTTGCTGAGCAAATCCACCTGCACTTTGTCACCGTAGCGTTTGCGGGTATCTTCCTCCACCTCGCGCAAAATGCGTTCGGGGTCTGCCTGCAATTCGTGAATGGTGTAGGCATTCGAGGGGTGATAGGGCAGAGCAATCATACATTCCTGCTGACTGAGGTCGATGCGAATCATACCATCGTAGTAGGCCGTGGCACCCGGTTTCAGTTCGCGGAAATCCTCGGGCCGACGGTGTATTTCGTAATGGTGTTTCACCTCCTCGTCGGTAATCCAAATACTGCTCAGGCAAGTGGTTTCGGTAGTCATGATGTCGATACCGTTGCGAAAGTCAATCGGCAGGTTCTTCACGCCCGGTCCGGCAAATTCAAGCACTTTGTTCTTGACAAAGCCATTGTCGAACACCGCCTTTACCATAGAAATGGCCACATCGTGCGGACCAACACCGCGCTTGGGTGCCCCTTCGAGCCATACCAGCACTACTTCGGGCGCATTGATGTCCCAAGTGTTGTGCAGCAATTGCTTCACAAGTTCGCCACCACCTTCGCCAACGCCCATATTGCCTAATGAGCCGTAGCGCGTGTGTGAGTCGGAACCTAAAATCATATTACCGCATTTCACCATAGCTTCGCGAGCATACTGGTGAATCACGGCCATGTTCGTCGGCACGTAAATGCCGCCGTATTTTTTTGCTGCCGAAAGTCCGAAAACGTGGTCGTCTTCGTTGATGGTACCACCTACTGCACAGAGTGAATTATGGCAGTTGGTCATGGCGTATGGCAGTGGGAATTTTTCAAGTCCTGAAGCGCGCGCTGTTTGGATAATGCCTACATAGGTAATGTCGTGGCTCATCATGGCGTCGAAGCGGATGCGCATTTTTTTACCTTTTGCACCGTCGACATCGTGCTGACGCAGAATCTGGTAAGTAATGGTGTTTTCGCGGGCTTCATCAGCGCAGGGCATACCCTGTGCATTGGTGCGGATTTCAGTGCCGTTAAGCAGATAAACGCCTTGGTTAATCAGTTCTATCATAATCAAAACTGGTTTTAGATGGTTAGTCCGTTTGCTGTGAAAAACTTCGTTGCTTTAGGCAATCAGGCAAGTTTTCAAAGCAAGTGGCGATTAAGGTTATGTTTTTCGAAGATTATTCCGTACAGACAGCCGCAATAAAAAGCGTAAGTGCCAACATGTCGGCTGCTCCGCCGGGCGAAATGTTTTGTTCTATATAAATACGGTCAAGTTGTTCTAATTGATTGAGCGTGAAATTTTCAAGCAGGTGTTTGGCTTCGGATTTAACTTCTGCAGCACGCCGGTTGCCCACTCGGTGCAATACGTTTGTATCGTCTAATGTCGACATGATGTAAAGCAATAGTCGGTAGAGCGCATCGGGAGTGTGCTGCTGTTGTTTCCAAAAAGGAAGCCATTGGTTAAATAGCTGCGCATAGCCGGTTCGAGCATTGTCTAACGCACCAGGCACTCCGTATTGGCGATGTATGGTTGCTCCGTGGGTATCGGCCGGACGCGTAAAACAAGCGGCAAGGCGAGCTATGGTATTTTGTAAATGCTCAGTATTGAGCGGTAGCTTCGTGGTGTGCAGGTGTACTGCAGCTGCCAGCGTAAGTCCCATGGCAAATAGTGCCCCTTTGTGGGTGTTCACTCCCCGAGTGGCTTTCAGCATTTGCTGTTCGCCTTCGCGGCCGATGGCGGCCAACTGCGTGCAGTCGGGCAGTGTCGGAGTGTGTGAAGCTACTTCGGCAATGCGGCAGAATGACTGATCGAGCGCACAGATGCTGCTTCGCATCAAGGCATAGTCCATGTCAGAATGTGCTCCGCTGTTGTGCCTATCCACCAGTCCGGGTTTCGGGGTAAGGTCAAGTTCGGCCTGTAAGGCAGCAGTGGCAGCTTTGCTCCAAATGAAAGGAACACTTTCGGGAGCGGCCCAATCAAGGGCTTGCAGCAGTTTTCCGCCGGTCAGTGCCTTACGCAAACGGGAGGCAGAAATGCAGTTATCCTCAGCAGCCTGTTTGCAGCGCGGAATTTCGATTACTTCGATACCCTGTGTCGGTAGTAGGCGGTGCATTCCCTCGTTGTAGGCAGCGGTCAGTTCGTCGTCGGGTTCGGAACCCACAAAGCGTTTGCTCACTTTCAGCGCCGGAGCCAGATGTTCGGCGAAAAGGTTTAAGTCCAACTCGATGTGCGTGGCAGAAACAGCCGACTTTTCCTTGATGAAATACGAGGGAAAGGTAGCTGCCGAAACAGAGTAGATGCTCCCCTCGACCAAGGTGACGTTGTTCATTGTCTGCACAGCCTTTTCCAATATTTCATGGCGTTCGGCATAGCTGAACAAGTTGTGCGGATTGTCGGCAACGAGGATGATAAAGAGGTGGTCCACCTGTTCGCGAGTCCGATTTATCAGGTATAGATGTCCGCGAGTCAGCGGGTTCGCATTCATGACAATGGCGCCACACACACCGCCGCGTTGCAGCGACGTCAGGTAATCGACATAGCGTTTGAGCGCGCGTCGGTCGTGTTCCAGCATAATGGCTCGTTGGGCTTGTGCCACCAGGTGAAATCCCATGCTTATGAACAGTGCCTTGTTTTCGGGTTTGGTAAATACGGTGACATTGCTTAGCCCGGCTTGCGAAGCGCGAGTTAGCAGCAAGGTTACTATTTTACCGGCCAAATTCAAACTGCGCGCAGCCGGAGAAACTGCCACACACTGAATGGTACTTCCACCCAATCCGCCACAAGCCAGCAACTCGTCAGTTTCTTCGTCGTACATACCAATGAGGTAGTCGAGTGGTGGCCGGTTGAGTTCGTTGTCTGTCAATAAGTGGTCAACCTGTTTCAGAAA
>ENA-ORNF01002171-ORNF01002171.1-human-gut-metagenome-genome-assembly--contig:-NODE-2171-length-15098-cov-4.771123_pt1 | contig 15098 bp, 15 predicted proteins | sample MGYA00242110_ERZ509012 | MGnify/ENA primary metagenome ERZ509012 (study PRJEB26280, sample SAMEA2338714) | human gut metagenome | biome: human gut; feature: human-associated habitat; material: faeces...
CCGAAGAGCGGTTTCATACGTTAGCACGGGGTTGGCTTGCCTACCCCGTGACACCAACGCACGCGCATCTACCGCCGAAGAGCGGTTGTAGAAATCTTTTCCCTTAAAAAATCAAAACGCGGCGACACGTTTTGTATAATCTGCGTAACTTTGCGGCGGAAATGAAGAGCAAAAGCCACATACTAATCCTGTTGCTCGTGTCGATGATGATTACTTACGTCGGCGCGGGACAGCTTGTGGCGCAATGCCGGCACACGGGGATGGTGGAGGCGATCGACGCCCACGACTCCTGCAACGGATGCTGCCACAAGCAGCAGAAAAAGTGCATGACGCTGTCGGTGAAAAAAATCTCATCCGCCGTAGGGCAGCAACACGTCTCTGTGGAGAGTCCTACGCCTTCCGATTTGCCGTTGGCACTGCTTACAGATTTCTTTGCAGCGACCCGCCATGTCGAGCTGCCGAAAGAGTTTGCCACTGGCGAGTCTGAAAAATCGCCACCACGGCGGTATCTCTCATTCATTCAAGTGCTTCTGATTTAGCGGTGCGGCCTCAAGCAGGCGGCAACGCCCCTGCCTTATTGTCTAAATACCGCAACAATTAAAAGCATATATACGAATGAAAATCAGAATATTATCATTATTTATCACTATTTCGGCGATGGCTTCGGCACAGACGCCAGCCGACACTATTGCCGACCAATCGCTCCACGAGGTGACCGTGAAGGCTCGCCGTCCGGGCGTTACGAATCTCGACGGCGCACTCAACGGACACAACATCAGCCGCGCCGAACTCTTCAAGGCGGCGTGCTGCAACCTCGGCGAGAGTTTCTCGACAAACCCTTCTGTCGACGTGTCATACAACGACGCAGCCACTGGAGCGCGGCAGATAAAGCTGCTGGGGCTGGCTGGCACATACGTGCAGATGCTCACAGAGCAGCTGCCGAATTTCCGCGGCGCCGCCACTCCCTACGCGCTGGGCTACGTGCCCGGACCGTGGATGAAGAGCATACAGGTGTCGAAGGGCAGCGCGTCAGTGAAAAACGGATACGAGTCGATCACCGGACAAATCAACGTTGAATATCTAAAGCCGGAGGACGAGCAGGCGGTGGAGGTGAATCTCTTCGGCGACTCGAAGAGCCGCATCGAGGCCAATGCCGCAGCCAATCTGCACGTCGGCGAACGCGCAAGCGGCAACCTGATGCTGCACTACGAGAACAGCATCAACAACCACGACGAGAACCACGACGGGTTCTACGACAAGCCGCGCGTGGAGCAGTACAACGCGCAGTCGCGATGGCTCTGGAAGGGCGACCGCTACATCTTCCACGGAGGGCTGTCGGGGCTGAAGGAGAAACGGCGGGGCGGACAAACCGGACACGGCATGGCGGCTGAGACTCCGCTGTTCGGGATCGCCGTCAACACCGACAGATATGAGGCATACGCCAAGAATGCCTTTATCATAAACCCAGGACACGCCACCAACGTTGCTCTGATGGCTTCGGGGTCGATGCATGAGACTGACGCCGTTTTCGGCGGGAAAACATACTACGTCAACGAGAAAAACGCATACGTCTCGCTGATGTTCGAGACAAACTTCTCGGAGCGCCACAACCTCAGCGCCGGACTGAGCCTCAACCACGACTATTTCGGGCAGCTCTACAGGCTATCGCACTCTGCCACCGACGCCACACGCGATAATGAAAAGGAGACCACTCCCGGTGTCTACGCACAGTATACGCTGACTCTCGGCAAGACTCTGACAGCAATGGCGGGAATACGCGCCGACCACAGCTCGGTCTACGGCACGTTTGTCACGCCGCGATTCCACATAAAGTATGCGCCGTCGAGCCTCGCAAGCTTCCGCCTGTCGGCGGGCAAGGGCTACCGCACGGTGCATGCCCTCGCCGAAAACAATTACCTTCTCGCTTCCGGACGACGCCTTGCCGTCGACCCACTGAAACAGGAAGCTGCGTGGAACTATGGCTTCAGCGCGGCGTTAAGCATTCCCATTGCCGGCAAAGCACTGAAGGTCAATGCAGAATACTACTATACACACTTCTCTGAGCAAGCCGTAATCGACTACGACACCAACCCTTCCGAGATACGCATCACAAACCTCAACGGCGGAAAGTCGTTCTCCCACACCATGCAGGTCGACGCCACTTATCCGTTCTTCCAAGGGTTCTCTGTCACTGCCGCCTACCGTCTCAACGACGTGCGCACCACCTTCGGCAGAACGCTGCGCGAGAAACCGCTGACAAGCCGCTACAAGGCTCTGCTCACCGCCTCCTACAAGACGGCTCTTGACCTGTGGCAGTTTGACGCCACGCTGCAAATCAACGGCGGCGGACGCATGCCGGAGCCATATACGCTCAGCGACGGCTCGCTGTCGTGGCAACGACGCTTCAACGCCTATCCGCAACTGAGCGCGCAGGTGACCCGCTGGTTCCGACACTGGTCGATATACGTCGGCGGTGAAAACCTCACAAACTTCAAGCAGAAAACCCCGATAATCGCCGCCTCCGACCCCTGGAGCGAACGCTTCGACCCTACAATGGTGTGGGGACCTGTCCACGGATGGATGCTCTATGCCGGCGTGCGCATAAACTTCGGAAAATTATAAACTCAAATACATTATATATTATGAAACGTTCTGTTTTAGCCCTCGCGATGGGGCTGATTGCCATCACAGCCATGGCAAAGACCATCAAGACAACTGTGTTCACCACCTCGCCGCAGATGCACTGCGAGAACTGCGAGAACAAAATCAAAGGCAACCTGCGCTTTGAAAAAGGTGTGAAGAAAATCGAGACCGACATCGACAGCCAGACCGTCACCGTCACCTACGACGCCGACAAGACCTCGGTCGACCGTCTGATAAAGGGTTTCGCCAAATTCGGATACACTGCCCGCGAGCTGAAGCCCGGCGAGACGGTCTCTACCGACTCTGATGAGGAATGCCCTAATATGTAATAAACGGCTGCCGACTCCAATGCGCCGCATCCACTCCGATGCGGCGCGTTTTTTTTGACGACAAACAATTTGATTTTTCAAATTAATTTAATAATTTTACAACCAAATATAATTCAAGTTATGAATAAAAAACGTATCATTGCCATTTTAGTGGTTCTAACAACCATTCTTTTTATTTTATTCGGTTGTTTTATATACAGAGACCACAAAGAGTCTGTGTTTAACGAGAATTTAAATCAATTTCTTAAGTATTCATATAAAACATATACTCTGTCTGAGCATATGGGCAAAGGCATCTCTTCTGCTTGGTATAATTATATTTTTGATGACGAAAAATATTTTGACAAATCTTCTGGGGAATTTTACAAAAGTTACTCTGGCCCATCTGATAAAATATACTGTTCTGATTTCAATGAAGCCATTGCTGTTTTACAATTATATTATCAAGAACAAGGCTTCCCAGACCAAGTTGACAAGTTTTTCAGCAAAGCAAAATTATACTTAAAGAATATGTCCGATTGCCCCGATAAATACAAAGATGTTTATTCTTCTGCAAAGAAATTGTTAGCAACACTCTCATCTATCAAGGATTGCGCTCTATCACCAGAGGGTAGTTTAAAAGATTATAGCAGCAATCTGCATGATTTGCTTTCATCCTTTAAGCAAGGTATAAATGACATCGAAGTCGAAATGCCGGATTTAGACTTTGATGAATCAAAAATAGCGAATTAGAACCAATCCGATTTGCAACAAAGCAAAAAAATAGATGGAAAATCCAGTGATCATACTTTCGTGCGACGTCGACGAGCGCGACCGCATGCGAATGCGTCAGGAATATTTTGAAGCCGTCATCGAAGCCGGCGGAGTGCCAGTGGTGATGCCGCCGCTGATGCTGCGTTCACAAATCGACGAGTGGCTCGACCGCATCGACGCCGACGCCCTGATGCTCACCGGAGGCTGCGACATCGACCCGCAAACCTTCCGCGAGACGCCCGTGCGCGGACTCGGACGGGTGTCGCTGCAGCGCGACGTCTACGAGCTCGGCCTGCTCGAAGCCTGCATGCTGCGCAGCATGCCTGTGCTCGGAATATGCCGCGGACTGCAGGTAATCAACGTGGCGCTCGGAGGATCGCTCTATCAAGACATGCTGTCGCAGATGGGGACGGAATTTGCCAGACACCAGCAGAAAGAGCCTACGGAAGTGGCGACCCACGAAGTGGCGTTCATTGCGGGGTCGATGGCTGAAAACCTTTTTCAAACGCAATTTCTGCCAACCAACAGCCACCACCACCAATGCGTGCACCGCGTTGCCGACGACCTCACCGTCAGCGGCACTACAGTCGACGGCGTGGTAGAGGCGTTGGAATGGCCTGAGAGAGAAATTTTTGCCGTGCAGTTTCATCCGGAGCGCATGCGTGACGGCAACCCCACGATGTGCGGTTTTTTCAAAAACTGGATAGAACGCGTGGCGGCTGTAGCAAGCAACAAAAAATCAGAAATTGCCAAAAACGACTGAAAAAACGCTTTGTTTTCTGCACAATAACACTACTTTTGTGCAGAAAAATGCGGTTTTTAGCCTAAATATTTTTCTATTAGAATAATAATTACTTACTTTGCACGTCTAAAAAAGAAACAAAAGAATTTATTAATCTAAAAAATTTAAAAGTTATGTCTGAAATTGCAGAAAGAGTAAAGGCTATAATTGTTGATAAACTGAGTGTAAACGAATCAGAAGTAACACCGGAAGCAACATTTGCTCAGGACCTCGGCGCAGATTCTCTCGACACTGTAGAATTGATCATGGAATTCGAGAAAGAATTCGGTATCACAATCCCTGACGATCAGGCAGAAGGTATCAAAACTGTAGGCGACGCTATCGCATACATCGAAAACGCTAACAAATAATTTATCCCCTAATGGAACTTAAAAGAGTTGTTGTAACTGGATTGGGCTCAATCACACCTATCGGCAACGACGCCGAAACTACGTGGAAAAACGCAGTGGAAGGTGTCAGCGGAGCCGGTCCTATTACGCATTTCGACGCCTCTTTATTCAAGACGCAATTCGCCTGTGAAGTAAAGGGCTACAACTCTGCCGACCATTTCGACCGCAAGGAAGCCCGCAAATATGACCTCTACGCGCAATATGGCGTTATCGCTGCCCGCGAGGCGGTGAAAGACGCCGGCCTCGAAGAATTCGAAGGCTTGAACAAAGACCGCGTAGGCGTTATCTTCGCTGCTGGCATTGGTGGATTGCACACTTTCGAGGAGGAAGCTGGCTACTACGCCATGAACAAGGACAAAGGCCCGAAGTACAATCCATTCTTCATCCCTAAAATGATTGCCGATATGGCTGCAGGTCTCATTTCGATGACCTACGGCTACCGTGGACCGAACTACGCAACCGTTTCGGCTTGCGCTTCGTCAACCCACGCGCTTATCGACGCTTACAACACCATCCGTCTTGGCAAGGCCGACGCCGTTGTCACCGGTGGTGCGGAAGCAGCAATCTTCCCTGCCGGTGTAGGTGGCTTCAACTCAATGCACGCTTTGTCGACACGCAACGACGATCCGGAGCACGCTTCCCGCCCATTCAGCGGCTCGCGCGACGGTTTCGTTATGGGTGAAGGCTCGGCTTGCCTTATCTTTGAGGAATTGGAACACGCTCTCGCCCGCGGCGCCCACATCTATGCTGAGGTTGCCGGTGGCGGTATGTCGGCAGACGCTTATCACCTTACTGCAACCCACCCTGAGGGTCTGGGCGCAAAACTCGTGATGAGCAACGCTCTCGAAGACGCTGAAATGAAACCTGAAGACATCGACTACATCAACGTGCACGGCACGTCGACTCCTGTAGGCGACCTGTCGGAGGTGAAGGCAATACAAGGTGTATTCGGCGACCACGCTTACAAACTTAACCTCAGCTCGACAAAGTCGATGACCGGACACCTCCTCGGTGCAACCGGAGCTCTTGAGGCTATGTTCTGCGTAAAGTCGGTACAAGAAGACATCGTTCCTCCTACAATCAACCACGAGGACGGTGACAACGATCCTGAAATTGACTACAACCTGAACTTTACGTTCGGCAAAGCCCAAAAGCGCACTGTCAATGCCGCTCTCTCAAACACGTTTGGTTTCGGCGGACACAACGCTTGTATCATTATGAAGAAATACAAAGGCTAAAAGCCGTAAACGTTTACGAACGGATAAAACTTTTCATAAAGCTCCTTTTCTCCAATGAGAAGGAGCTTTATTCTTTTTGTGCGGATCTGACGGGATTCTGCCCACGCGGAATAGCAATCTACCGGCAGGCGCTGACCCACCGACCCGCCAACGCGTCAGCAATCAACGGCATCGTCGTAGGCTCCGGCTCGGGATACTCCAAGCGCGAAGCCCACCAACACGCAGCTGAAGCCGCCATGAAAACCCTAAAAAAACGAACAAGATGAAAATAACACACTACATAACAATATTGCTCCTGTCTCTTCTTTTATTCAATTGCAAGGGACAAGAAGACACACAGATTCTACATGCCGAATCCTGTCTTGACAAAGATCCTTCTGAAAGTTTCAAAATTCTACAAAACATCGATGCAAATGAATTGTCTCCCATGAACCGTGCGCTATACGCACTGATAAAAACCGAGGCTTTATACAAATGCGACATACCCGCAGAATCTGACTCTCTAATAAACATCGCCTTAAACCACTACAAATCTGGAAAAAGGCATATTCAATCCATGATTTTCAAAGGCATTGTTGAATATGAAATCGGAAACAATGTCGACGCCATAAATTGGCTAAAAAAAGCTGAGGAAGCAACGCCCAAAGATGACTATGAAACGCTTGGATACATAAATATGCAATTAGGGAATATATACCTGGACTCTTACATTGAAAACAAAGAAGACATCAGAAAATACAAAAAAGCACTTATATACTACACAAAATCACACAACCAAAAACGATGCCAAGTGCTGAACGGTATTATTGGCGGCTCATACCGCTCTGTCAACACAGACAGTGCATGCAAATACCTGAACAATGCTATTGCACTTGACACAAAAGCCAAAGACAGTCTGTTTCTGTTTCTTCACACAGAAATGCTGGCACGAACTTTTTACCAAGACTCAAACTACCTGAAATCAAAGAACTTAGCTTTATATGCCATTACAGAAGGAAGTGACCACTGCCCCGCAGACGAAGCAATACACGATGCCGCAAGAGCATACGCTCAATTGGGGAGATTTGATTCTGCCAATTTTTTCCTATCCCGCCTCAAACAGCACAACCTTTCTCCTGAAGAGAAAGTAAAACTACTCACCACAAAAACAATACTTTTTGAGAAAGAAGGCAATTTCAAGGAAGCTCTTGTCACCTACAAGGAGGCTGCAGACATTGCCGACAGCATCATCAGCTCTTCTCATCAGCAGCAATTATTCCTAAAGGAGAAATGTTATGACACGCAAGTTCTTAAAACAGAAAACATTGAAATAAAGCACAAAAAATTGACAACAATAATCGGTTATTCAATTTTAGTGATTCTACTTTGCACCACATTTATTGTCATCTACAAGAAAAAACAGAATCAAATAAAAAACATCCTTCTTGTCCAGGAAGATTTTCAATCCGCACATAAACTGGCAATGGAAGATATGCTTAAACAGCAAAGCATATCTGAAGAACTCCATTGCGCCCTTTTGTCACAAATTTCAACGGTCAAGCAGCTAATCGAGAAATCATATTACTTCGGCAATCAAACAGGAAAATTCAACGACGCTTTCCAAAAAATGATGAGAATAAACACTCCAAACCATAATTTCTGGGAAGGACTAAAAATCCACACCAATATCACCTTTGACAACATAATTACAAAACTTAAAACCAAATACCCCGCACTCACGGAACAGGACATTTATTTTATTTGTATGCGACTTTGCAACTTTTCCGCTGCTGAAATAATCGTGTGTATGGGATATACAAATAGCCATTCTGCCACCAACCGCCAACTTAGAATAGCAAAAAAATTAAATATGGAAATAAGCCTTAACGAGTTTATCCTTAAAGTCAAAAACAAAGAAATATCTTTTTAAAAACGCCTCAATCGAATCAATTTTGGCATCCAATTTTCGATGATGCAATCTTAACAGATAAACCTCTGGTTATCAGCATCCATTTTCTTCGTTGATGCATTGATTTTTTAGGATTTAGCATATTCCATTCCTACCTTTGCAGGTATAGAAATCCTAAAAATTTTTTTTATGAAAAATTCATTTTTCCTTTTATTTTCAGCATTTGCCCACTTGTTATCATTTGCCAATTCTAACGACATTGAGAAAGTCAATGTAATCCCAACGAAAATTGGGACAAAGACCGAAGCGACAATTCCAGACGTTGAGTTCGGACCAAGCAAAGAAGTCCTGTTCATTTCACTCAAATCCAATAGTCAATATCTTTTATCAATAACCGACGAGGATGATGTGAATAAATGCACATTCCCCATAAACCATAATGGAGCAAGAACATCTTACAGCATCCAGTTCTTAGAAAAGGGCACTTATAACATATTTATAACATCCGTTGAAAACGAATATTCTGGAGAATTAGAAATTAAATAATTTATAATCATGAGAAAGTTTATATTTTTTATCTTAGCTGCAACAACCTTTGCAATAGTCATCAATGCCCAAATCAGAGTAAAGAAATACGGACAGCTTCAAGTTGGGCAAGAAAGTTCAGACGTCAGCACCATTCCCGCCAACCGGAAAGACACAATCTCTAGAATACAAGTATTCGGCCCTTGTGGAAACATGGGGGAAGGAGCCAGAATCACTTTCGGAGACGCTGCTTTAGCAGATAATTTGAATGTATTAATTGGAGAACTTGGAACAACTGACTGTGACAAGCTTTGGCTACATGGGAAACGAGGAACTTACATAACCGCCACATCAAATGCAGAAGATACCATCGCTTTTTTTGATGCAGAGAAAGGTCGGTATTTTCAGTTCAATTGTGATGTAAAGACAACAGGGATATTTGTTCGTTCTGACGCACGATTCAAGGAAAACATTCTTCCCTTAACTTGCTCCGACAAACTCTGCGAACTAACCGCAGTAAGTTACAAACTTAAATCCAACGCAACGCCACAAAACGACCGACCCAGAGCCGTATCCAGCGCCTCTTTTTCAGACAAAGAGACCCGTGACAATGAATTCTTTAGACAATACTATCAGAATTTACAAAACCAACCGACTCGCTTTGGTTTCATCGCACAAGAAGTCAAAGAGGTATACCCCGAATTAGTCCACACCGACACCTTAGGAAATATGTACGTAGACTATCTGGGAATGATTCCATTATTGGTAAATGCTGTCAAGGAATTGAAAGAACGATCAGATTCCCTTGAATTTATATTATCCAAAACCACATACACAGAGCTACCACAACTCACGCCTGTTCAAAAAGCCTCGATAGAGAATCAGACGAATTCAACTTGCAAACTATATCAAAACTCTCCAAACCCTTTCAATTTTGCCACAGAAATCAAATGCGACATTCCTGAACCTATAACAAAAGCCGAGGTTTTAATTTTCGACATTCAAGGAACGCTAAAATTAAAAAAGACAATACCTTCCAGAGGTAAGACTTTTGTAACAATCAACGCTAATGAGTTGTCCCCCGGAATGTATATTTACGCCCTAATTACAGACGGCCAAGAAAGAGAAAGCAAACGCATGATCTTAACAGACTAAACATCTTTTATCATGAATAATATTTATCGGACTATTTTATCATTGCTGATTTTGTCTGTCTGCCAACCAGTATGTGCCGAAATTTCTTTCGACACATACTTTCCAGAAAAGAATCTAAGCATTTCCAATGACACGATAAACAATAAGATTTATTGCCGAATAAATCAAACCGAATGCAGCTCATCTTGCGAAATTGGGCTTCCCGAGCTGCCTATAAAACATCTCCGTTTCATCGTCCCTACTAATGCAACAAACTTTTCCATTTCAGTAAATATCAATGACACAGTGCTAAAAACTGCAAGGCACAGGGTAATACCTGTACAACCGCCAACAACAGCTGAGAATGCAGAACATCCCAATTTCAAAGAACCCGACAACGCCATTTACTCAACAGACAAGTTCCTGTATAATCAATTTGCAGAAATTGTTGAAGAGGGTTTCTTTGACGGGAACAAACACATTATAACAGTTGCCGTATATCCAATAGCCTACAATCCGACAAATGGCAACATCAAACTTACCTCATCTGCGAAAATCACCATAAACTACGATTTATGCAATCCAGACTATGCCAGGACAATCAACAAAGTCACGCAACGTTGCTCAGACATTGACTATGTAAAAAGCATTGTTGTCAACAGCGAACAAGTGGATGAATTTATCAATTCTTGTGTCTCTGCAAGCAATTATTTGGACTGCGAATTGCCAGCCTATGAATATTGTATTGTCACAAACAGGAATTTAGCACCAGCTTTTGAAAAATTGATCTTTTGGAAACGACAGAAAGGTTACAATGCAGGCATCGTATGTATCGAAGACATTCTTAGTTGCCCTGATTTCAAGGACGGAGATGTTCTCTCTGGAATAAATGATAACGCCGGCAAACTCCGGGCATATTTATCTTACACATACAAATCTGGACTTGGTAGATACGTTTTGCTTGGAGGCGACTACACTCAGCTCCCCGTCAGATACGGTAATACTGGATCTACAACCAACGAGTTCAACAACATCCCATCCGATTTATATTTCAGCGACTTAAACGGCAATTGGGACTCCAATCAAAATGGCATATATGGCGAGCGAGAAGACGAATTGGATTTCCGCCCCGAACTATATGTTGGCAGATTGCTATGTAAAAATGCTAAAGAAATTGACAACTATACGACAAAACTCATTCTATATGAATTAAACCCCGGCAATGGCGATTATAGCTATCTTGGAAAAGCGTTTCTTACAGAATGCGATGACATGCTCAACATCAAAGAAGCAGACAAGGTCGCCAATTGTCTCAAAAACTATTCAATAGAGAGCCTTATCTTTAAAGAGCAACCTTCTTACAACGACCCCAACCCGACATTTCCAACTGGCAATCAATGCATCGAGCAAATGGAAAATGAACGATATGGATTTTTCGGTTGGCATGGACATGGAAACCCTGGAGGTGTTGGTGTATGCGATGGGTCTGGTCTTGACGCCCCATATGGAATAGTGGCTCTTCAAAAAAACAATGGCTACTATGCTGCTGAAAGCGCAAATGGTCTCGACAATCTATCTAATTTCAACTACCCTGCAATAAGCTATTCGACATCATGCACTTTAGCTCCTTTTGACAAATTGTCCGACCCAAAATATGATATTGAATACAATGTTGCATCATCATTCACCGTTGGTGGTCTTTATGGAGGACCTGCCTTTTTAGGCAACTCGCGCTATGGATGGATAGGTCCGTCTGTGAAACTCGAAGAATGCTTTTTTGAGATAATCAATTCAGGCCACTACCAACTAGGTGTAGCAGAAGCAATGTCAAAACAAGAACTGACATATACAAATGATGTATACTACAATATTCGATTAGCTCACAATCTCATCGGTTGTCCCGAATTTGAAATGTGGACTGCAATTCCTAAGAAATATATTGCCCCAGGCATACGAAGAAGCAATACTGGAATTGCGATAATAAGCTCCTACAATCTCGTCGGGAACAAAATTGCATACACAAAGCGAGACGGAAATCGTTTTTTAGACATCATAACTACTAAGCCAGGCACTTTGATTAGAACATACAGCGCCACTGCCGATCCGAACGAGCCAATCATGCTTTATTCTCACAATAATATTCCTTATTTTTTCCCATTATGGCTACAAAATGGCAAATATTCAGGAAAAAGATATATATTTGCAAGTAGCATCAAAATAGGAAAATCAATTGACCGCAACAGATCTTTTGGTGACTTTGTCTTTTCATGCGATTCGGAAACGACTTTTGATGCCAACTCGGACGTGGAAATATCGGCAGGAACCGAAATACAACGCGGAGCCATTGTCAACATCTTCTCAAAAAAGGATGTTATCATTTCTGGAGGAGTGATTAGAGCCGGAGCCATTGTCAACATAAATGCTACAAATGTAGATATTCAAAATGAATTTGATATTGAACCCGGAGGACAACTGAACATCAACACTAAATAAACTTTTACGATTATGAAAAAACTCTACACTTTAATTTTGATGGCAATGGCAGCAATAACAGCGACAGCTGCCGACTGGACATATATGCCGATGGTGCGCGAGGGCGTGGAATGGCATTATGCAACCCAAAACGTCCGACAAGGAGGAACCGACACCGGAAACATCTATCTGCGTTTTGACGGCTCCGAAACTGTCGACGGCAAGACCTACAGCGTGCTGTACCGCTACGACACTCCCGCGTTCGACAAAGCGAAAGCACAGATTGCCGCATACATGCGCGAAGACGGGCACAAGGTGTATGCAATCTGCAAAATCAAGCCCGACGGGACCAGCACCAGCGGCAACGAAAGCGAGGAACGGGTGGCCTACGATTTCGACACCCCTGAAAACAACACATTTGCCATCGTTGGCAAGGTGGACTTCATCACCGTGGGCAACACAAGCCACAAAGCACTGTCAGACAACTCCGTAAATCACATTTGGGCAATCGACGGAATCGGTATCGCTGCAGAGGGATTCACAGCCGACGGCTATCTGCCATTCCCAAACCCATACGTCGTAGCGTCGACATTCTATTTCAGCACATATCTGGTCGACTTGAAAGAAATTGCCACAGGCAACACAATCTACAGCCACGACAGTTTCTACGGCTCTGTAGCCGACATCAAAGCCGACAACTGCCCACTGACAGTCATCGTGGCCGGCGGACACATCAACGCTGTGTCGCCAAAGGGTGAATGCTCCGACCTCACCATTGCCAACACGACGGGCGCAACAGTGGCACACAGCGAAGGAGCGTCGGCAAGCATCGAAGGGCTGACGCCGGGCATCTACGTGGTGACTGCGACAACACCCGAAGGCAAACGCGTGGCAAAGAAAATCGCTCTATAACAACCCCGTTCTTTATCTTCCCAGCCTCACGCCGACACAGACGGAGAGGGGCGTGCGGCGCCGTGCATTGTCTGAAATTCAGCAATTTTCCCGGTTTATGGCAAAAAAACCGCATAAAATTTTTATCAAAGGATATAATCTATTAATTTTGCAGTTCGTGAGATAAACCGAAAAAATAGAAAAAACAAAATAAAAATGGCAACAACAGACAAAAAACAAGCCACTCGCACAACGATCGACGAACTCAACGAGAAACTGTCGTCGGCGGAACAGAGTGTTGAGAAGAACAAGAAAAAAATCCTTTACGCCGTAATCGCTGCCGTGGCTGTAGTGGCTATCGGCTTCTGGGCATACTACGGCTTCTACCAGAATAAGGTGAGCGAGACCAAAGAATTGGTTGGAAAAGCCGACGCCGCAAAGATGGAAGGTCAGGACTCTATGGCGCTGAAGCTCTACAAGCAGGCTGCCGAGGGATATGGCAAGTTTGCAAACCGCGCAAACCTCGAGGCTGCAATCATCCTCTTCAACCAGGGCAAGGCTGCCGACGCTTTGACCTACCTCGAAGCCTACAGCTCTGAGGAGTCGCTCATCGGCTCTATGGCTCAGACTTTGAAAGGCGACTGCAACGTGAACCTCAAGAAATATGACGACGCTGTGGCTTGCTACGAAAAGGCTGTGAAGGTGGCTGACGGCAACAAGATGCTCGTGCCTTTCGCAATGTACAAGAAAGCAATCGTGCTCGCCGCTCAAAACAAGCATGCGGAAGCTGCTAAAGTCTTTGAAGAAATAAGCAACCAATATCCTGCGTTCGCTCCTCACGGACAGGGCGGTCTCGACATCCAGAAACTTATGGAGCAGGAGAAATTCCGCGCCGCTGGCGACAAATAAGACAGAAGGTAATATTAATTTCTTTCATAAAAGAGACGGACTGGGTTCTTCGGAATCCAGTTCGTTTTTTATTTCTCCTCATTTTCACATTTTGGATGTTTCATACAAGAAAGTAAGCGTTTGGTGCTGGAGCAGCACTACAAAAACCAACTTCACCGGCGGCGCAAGCGCAAAATGGCCGGGAGAGCGCGCCACCATGATGGGCAAGGCTGCAAACGGCAACTTGATTTGGAAATGGACATTCACAGGCACCGTCGACACTTCCGACATGCCTACCCACATCATCTTCAGCAACGCCGGCAGCCCGCAGACAGACAACCTTGAGTTCAAGAACGGCGGCTACTACACTATAAACGGCGTTGACCACGTAGTTAATCCGACAACTTCCTCTGTCGACGGCAACGTGAGCGCATCGCTGAGAGCGTATGCCTACAACGGCACTATCTTTGTAATCGCCCCCGAAGCAACCACGGTGACCATCTCTTCTATCGACGGCCGCACATTCACGCAGCCTGTCGAACAAGGCGAAAACCGCATCGTAGGCTTCGGCAAGGGCATCTACATTGTTGAAGGACAAAAAATAATCCTATAAATTCAAAAATTTCGGAATGTGGCAGTTTTTAAGCTAAAATGTTAGTTCATAGCAGATTAACAATTTTAACAATATTTCCTACTGCTAAATTGGGACACCCAATATTTAAAAAATGTTACATTCCGAAAAAAAATAAGTACATTGCGCTTGCACCACAAAAATAGGTTGTATCTTTGTACTGTTTTTGAAGCAAAAAATTGTTTTATTATTAAAATTTAGAAAAAATGAAAAAGTTAGTTTTATTACTTGCTGTTGTAGCTTCTGCTACATTGTTCTCTTGCTCTGGCAACAAAGCCGCTAATGATTCAACTGCTGCTGACACTACAGTTCAAACTGAAGACACTGCAGCTACTGTTGACACTGCAGCTACTGTTGACTCTACTGCAGCTCAGGCTTAATTCTAAGCATAGAACAGTAAACAAGATAAGGACTACCTCGATAGAGGTGGTCCTTTTTTTGCGTCTCCTCCACAGAAACCGGGTCAGTAGAAATTTAGTGGGGATAAGCATATAAATTGGCGATACGGAAAAGAA
>ENA-ORNF01002172-ORNF01002172.1-human-gut-metagenome-genome-assembly--contig:-NODE-2172-length-15094-cov-3.200412_pt1 | contig 15094 bp, 15 predicted proteins | sample MGYA00242110_ERZ509012 | MGnify/ENA primary metagenome ERZ509012 (study PRJEB26280, sample SAMEA2338714) | human gut metagenome | biome: human gut; feature: human-associated habitat; material: faeces...
CACCAGATAGACGAGGTCACGGTGTGGGGCAAACGCCCGATGAAAGAAATCGGCGGGGGAACGCTGCCGGCAGAAATCTGGGCGGATATTATGAAATAGCGCGGCAGTTCGGACGGATATTATGAGACAGGCGATATGGAACAAGCTGCGTCGGGTGAGCGGCGGTCGGCTGCGGTGTCCGAAGTAGCGGGATACGGCGGCAGGGGACATTGTTGTGCACTCTGCGAATTACTTATTCGGTAAATAATTTGATTTCAGTCAACATCTTGTAAAGCTTATGTTCATCAAAAGGCAGATATTCGGCTATGGTAAAGCCGACAATATCGGAATTGTCTGTGATACAGCGGAGAATCTCTGTTAGCTTTTCTATCGTCATTTTTCCGCCGCCGGCACCGTCTCCCACCAATTCGGAATTAGCAAAATAAGTCGAATGAAAAAAATGCTCATCTAATACATCAATATCAAAATGTACAAGAATATGGTCAAACCGTTTAATAAATTTATGTATTTCATTATTAGAAATAAATTTATTGGTTTGAATTTTATAATTGACCCCCGTGTTATTTAAAAAGTTTTTTTGATAATCATGCAGGTTTTGAAGACCGACATATAATATTTCATCAGGATTAAATTTGTTATTTTTCATCATATTTGAAAGTGAATTATCTCCATATCCCATTAAAGAGCCGAGAACCATTGCATGGGCGTTGGGATAGCCGTCTTTGGGAGAAGAAACATCCGGATGTGCGTCTATCCAGACAATACCCGTGTTTTTATATTTTCCATGCAAATAATCAAACGGCGCTAATGAAACCAAGCAATTGCCGCCGATGGTGATAATTTTGTCAGGATTTTCCTTTTCAATCTTTGCCATTGCATTTTGAATACCGGATAGAACTTCGCCTTTAGCATAAATTCCGTCAGTTATGATTTTGTTTGCGCTATTGGGCTGGGCAATATCTACTTTAATTAAGGGCTGGTTTTTATTTTCCGGCAAAATATGCGCCAATAGATTTGCTCCGAAATAATACGTATCCAAGCCCCCGCTGACATAGTCAGGGTATAGCAATCTGATTGTTTTCATGTTTTCCTCTCTGTTTCTTGTTTAAATTTCTATTAGGTTGATGATATTTCCGTGCTCTTTAATAATCCTTATTAGATCATGTGTTTTTAACCAAACCGTTGCCGTGTTATCATTGGGGTGTACCCCGATCAAAGAAGGTTCTTTTATAAAATCTCTGTCTAGATACATTATTGTTCTTGTTTGTTCATCATTTAATAGACCAAGTGGCGTGACAGCCCCGGAGGATAGGTTTAAAATATTCATCAAATCGCTTTCAGAGGCAAAGCTTAAAGGGCGTGTGCCAGCTGTTTTTTGGAATTCTTTAAGGTTTACTTTTTTATTTCCTTTAATTGTAATAAGGTAATAATTTCTTTTTTTGTCATCTCGTACAAAAAGGTTTTTTGCTTCCGAGTTTGGATATGGAATATCAATTTGTGCTAATTCGGCCATATTGTAAACAGCTTTGTGTTCTGTAATTTCGTGCCAAATGTTAATTTTTTTCAGGTAATTATATATTTCGAGCTTATTCATAATTTATTTCCCATAAATAGATTTAATTTTCTAAATATTATATGAAATAAGTTAATTAACAACAATGATTTTATAAACTTTCAGTCGTTTTGATATATAAAAAAACTTTATACGGTTTTATTTTGGGCGGAAAATCAAAAAGGATTATAATGGGTGCAAAAGCTGGCAGGGATTGAATCTGATTACGGAAAAAAGATTATGGTTGGCCGCGGTACAGGAGGAGACAGAGCCTGTATGGTGTCTCATACGCCCATGTCGCGGATGAAACGTGTGCCTGAAATGTAGCCGTTGCGGAATTTGCCGCGCACTTCAATCAGATGGTTGTTGAATTTGCGCCATTTGTTGACTGTAGAACGGTTTTTGGTAAAATCCAGGGCGATATTTGCGGTACCGCTTCTTTCCGCCCGTTCGTTGTAGCCGTCCATGCTGCAGTTGGAACTGCCGACGCCAAAGTCGTCCCGCGCCAGACGGATGTAGCCGCGGCCTCCTTCTTCAAAATAAGTTCCGCACCAATTTTCGGTTTCGGTTTCGGCATCGGCGAAACCGGCAAAACTAAAGCTAAGGCATAGGAACAGCGTCAGCAAAGCAAGTTTTTTCATTGCGGAATTTCCTCTTAAAAGTTAATTTTCAGTTAATACATAAGCTGTTTTTGTTTAGTTGTCAAGTATTTTGTCTATAATATTTTGGTGATTTTGGTATATATAAAAGATAACCCGGCATATTAAAAACGGCTGCCGTCTGGCCGAAATGGGAGGGAAAGGGAATAGTGAGGAAAGGGTGTAGAAGCGGCGAGGATAGGGCTGGAAGGTGGAGGGAAATGGGCGGGGAATGGGCTGAAAATGGAGGGCAAGGGACAGGAAAGGGAGGAATACAAGGATACACAAAAAAAGCCGCTTCAAAAAGAAGCGGCCAGACAAGAAAGGCAGGTGCACCGAAGGAGCGTTTTGCGCCAGTTCTAAAGATAGTTTCCGGCAGTGAGGGATTTCCAACGCTTCAGGAGATGATTTCCGAAGCCGGCGCTTCCACGTAGCAGTTTTTAAAAACAGCGGCAGAGATGCCATAAATATCGTTTCGCGACGCGTGCAGATAATCGCCGGGGCTTAAATATTGAGGCCCGTCGTGCCAAGGCAGTTCAAGGCGCATATTTTCCTCGACAATGATAAATGCATGAAGGTTTTTGTCTGATCCGCGGCGGCTGAAACAATAAACGAGTTTTCCGCTACAGGGCCGGTTTAATACGGAAGTGATGAATTCCTGCAGTTCTTCGTAAGTGTACGTTTTCATAATGCTTATAATTTACAGTAATATCTTTATAATTTAAAAAACGATTTATAATAGCGAAAAAGGATAAAAAAGCAAGCATTTTCCGGCGAAAGACGAAAAAAGTTTTGACAAAAGAAAGGGGGCAGCGTATAATTTTAACGCAGGCCGACAGGAACCGAAAACGGCTTATGAAGCGGCGAAACCTGCCGGGCGGCTCTATATTCGGAGAAATTGCGGGGCGTTTGGCCGATACGGAACGGCGTCAGGGGAACAGGAGCGCATATATGGCGGAATTTATTGACATAACGGAACCGAGAAGCCCGCTGGGAACGGAAAACATCCTCCGGCCGTATAAACGCGGCGAGGCCGAAATTACTGTCGATGTCTGTACGGGAGTGCTCAGGGGGACGAACTTTGCCAGAAGCATTCGCGATATGCTGGGGTGTGTAGAAAAAATTCCGCAAGAGAAAATGCCGGAATTCCGCGAGATTATCTTATCCGTATTTTGCGGGCGGGAACAGCCTGACGACATTCTGGAGCTGGGCGCAAAAATAGCTGCGGCCGCAGGGTGCGCGTCTGAATTGACGGCTTTGCCGAAGGATATTGAAGTACCGGCGGGAGAATCCGGCGGGCGCATGTGCCTGATGTCGGCACCGGTAAAAAGACGAAGACTGGATTTGACGGTGTCGGAAGGCGACTATCATTTTAACAATGTCGATTTCGGCGCTTATGACAGGTTATGCGTTTATCCCCGACCGGACAGCTATGGCACGGGGTGGAAAACGGTTACTTTCGACGGGTGTAAAAATTTTCCTAAAGAAACGGATTTTAGCAGAGTACGCTATATCCTGTTTGACCATTGCCGGCTGGAAAGCGTGTCGGGTTATAAGTTCAGCCGGGATTGCGAGGTTCGTTTCGGCGGTTTTGCGCCGGTTGACGGGCTGCCGGCAGACAGGGATTTCCGGGGGCTGAAAAAAGTTTATTTTGATTGCTGCCGTTATGAGGAAGGAGATGCCAAGCCCCTGTTTTCGGCAGGAGTTTGCGCCCATATTGCGCGATTTGAAAATTTTCCTTTGGAAACCTTGGCCGAGGCGGATGAAGTGTATTTTACGGGAATGGACTTTCAGGGATGCCGGGAACTGCCGTTTAAAGAAGGGGCAGCGCTGGCAATCAGCGGCAGTTCAAATATGGGAACAGGAATGATTGACTGCAAGCGTTACCGCAGGATAAAATTGTATGCGCTTAAAACTCTGCCGGAAGGAACCGTTTTTTCCTTCCGCAAAGGGGCGTCCGTCAGCCTGAACAGAATTCCTCTGCCCGAGACAATGGATTTTGCAAATTGTGCGGCACTTGAAATAAAAGATTGCGACTGGAGTGCGGTCAGGAATGTGGATTTTGCCGACGAAGCGCAGTACAAACGATATCGGAATGAACTGCCCGATGCGGCGGAAATCCGGTATGGCGGGTGGAAAGAAAGTGTGCTGCAAAAGTGGCGGCGGAGGTTTGCCGGGCGATGAAACGAAAACCGGCGGGCAAAAAGTACCGCGAGACATTGGGTGAAAAACAGGCGATGTGGAGAAACGATGACGCTGCATTTTAGTTTAAAAGACATATTCGGATTATGTGTGGTTCTGATGATTTGGAATCTGGTGATGCCGGCAGGAACGATATGGACGGCGGCTGCGTATTTCGGCGCGGTGCTGGCGTATTTCGGCAGCCTGGCGCTGGAAGGCTTCAGCAGCAGATGGTTTTTCGACAGAGGGGGGCAATCGGCGCGGCGGTTGCGTATTTCGGTGCGGTGCCGGCGTATCTGCGGCGGACGGCATTCTGGCAGCGGCGTTTCTGTTCAACCTGTGGTATGTGCTCGGGTCGTGGGGAAACGTGCGGCAGTATGACTACTACAACTTTGTCATGCATACGGATTATTTTCTGCAAAACGGGTTCTTTCTGGCGGCGCCGGCGGCATATCTGCAGTCGGTTTATTTCCAACCGCCGCTGTGGGGGCTGGTTTCGGCGGCGGTTACAAAGTTCTGCATGTGGTTTGGCGTGGGCAGGGAAGCGGCGTTTGACAGTGTGCGCTTTGTCAGCCTGTTCTGCATAACTGGGGCGGGGATTGTGTTCTGGCGCCTGCTGAGGGAGTTTAAACTGAAGGACGGGGTGCGGCTCGGGCTGTTTGCGCTGTTTTGCTTTTTTCCGGCGCACGGGATTGCCGCCAATCTGGTCAACAACGATGCGGCGGTTTATTTTCTGATGACGGCGATGATATATTGCGGATACAGATGGTATGTTAACGGAAGATGGCGCGAGGCACTGGTCTTAGCGGGGCTGCTGCTGGCCGCGGGGCTGGTTAAGTTTTCCGGCCTGATGATGCTGCCGGCGCTCGGCATGCTCGGGCTGTTTCGGCTGGTACAGGCGGCAAACAAATTGTCGCTGCGGTTGTGGGGGCAGTTTGCGGTTATCGGCGCCGGGGCGGCTGTTGGTTTTGCCTGGGGGTGGTTTCTGCTTGCGTATGATTTCCCGCTGGTGCCGCCGCCGGTCGGCAATGCGTTTCAGGATTTGCGCAGTTACGGTTTGGCGGAACGGCTGTCCTGCCTGACAATGGCCGGAGAGGTTTTTGCCGATGTGCGCGCCGGGCTGGCGGAACCGAACGTGTGGCTGGCGCTGATTAAGACGTCGCTGTTCGGTGAATGGAGCTGGGGCGGCGTAACGTGGGCGTACCTGCTGTATGCGTTGGGAATCGGGCTGGCGATATTGCTGGCGGCAAATTTCTTCACGCTGCCGTTTTATAAGCTCGGCGAGGGCTGGGGTTTTAATGCTTTTGCGGTGGTTCTGGTATTTTCGGTGCTGGGAGCGTGGGCGAATTTTTGGCTGGAGTATCCATATTTCTGTTCCAGCGAATACCGCTATGTGATGATTTTATTGCCGGTGTCGCTGCTCTGGCTGGGGAATTTTCTGACGCAAAAAAGCCTGCCGAAAGCGGTGGGTTATGTTTTGGCAGGCGGGGGGGCGCTAATGGTTCTGGCGCGGTTTATGCTTTATCTAAATACCATTTGACGGTTTTGACAATGCCGGTCTTAAAGGTTTCGTCCGGCCTGTAACCAAGTTCGCGGGTGATTTTTTCCGGGTCAATCGCATAGCGCAGGTCGTGTCCGGCGCGGTCTTTGACAAAGGTTATCAGCTCGGCGTATTTTTTGCCGTCCCTGCGCGGGCGCAGGTCGTCCAGAATAGCACATATCGCGTGGGTGATTTCCATATTCGTCAGTTCGTTGTGCCCGCCGACGTTGTAGGTTTCACCGCTTTTGCCGTGGTGGAAAATCAGGTCAATCGCCTTGGCGTGGTCGGTAACGTACAGCCAGTCGCGGATATTCTGCCCGTTGCCGTATATCGGAATCGGCGAGAGGTTCAGGCAGTTGCGGATAATGGTCGGAATCAGCTTTTCGCTGTGCTGTTTGGGGCCGTAGTTATTGGAACAGTTGGAAGTGGTAACGTTCATGCCGAAAGTGTGATGATAGGCGCGAACGAGAAAGTCCGAACCGGCTTTGCTCGCCGAATAGGGGCTGTTCGGGGCGTAAGGCGTGGTTTCCTTAAAAAAGCCTTCGGCGCCAAGCGTGCCATACACTTCGTCGGTGGAGATATGGTGGAAGGGGCGGGCTTCGCAGCCGGGTTTTGGAGAAAATGGCGCGTCAAACCAGTGCGTACGAGCAGCTTCCAGCAGGTTGAACGTGCCGACGAGGTTGGTGTTGATGAATGCGCGCGGGCCTTTGATAGAGTTGTCGACGTGGCTTTCGGCAGCGAAATGGATGACGCCGGTAAAGCGGTGTTCGTCAAACAGACGGCTGACGAGGTTTTCGTCGCAGATGTCGCCCTGAACGAACGTGTAATTCGGGTTGTTTTCCACTTCCGTCAGGTTGGCAAGGTTTCCGGCATAGGTCAGCTTGTCGAGGTTGACGATTTTGTAATCGGGATGCTTTTCCATAAAATACGGAATAAAGTTTGAGCCGATAAAGCCGGCGCCGCCGGTAACTAAAATTGTTTCAGACATTTTACCAATCCTTCTTTCCAATGGGGAATTTCAATATTAAAGCGCTGTTTGATTTTCGCCTTGTTCAAAACCGAGTAATGCGGGCGGGGCGCCGGTGTCGGATAGTCTTTGCTTTCTATCGGGCAGATGCGGCAGGACAGTTTGGACTGCTCCATAATCTCGCGCGCGAAGTCGTACCACGAACAGACGCCCTCGTCGGTAAAATGGAAAATTTCCTTTTCGCCGGGGCGTATCTGCGGCAGAGCGGCGACAATCGCTTCCGCCAGGTCATAGGCGTTGGTGGGGGTGCCGACCTGGTCAAAGACGACGTTCAGGCTTTCCCGTTCGGCACCGAGCTTGCGCATGGTCTTGACAAAGTTGCCGCCGTGGGGCGAATAGAGCCAGGCGGTTCGAATGACGACAGCCGTATCGGCGTTGTTTAAGACGTTCAGCTCGCCCTCGCGTTTGGTTTTGCCGTAGACGCTTTGCGGGTTGGCTGCGTCGTCTTCGTTATACGGCTTGCAGCCGGTGCCGTCAAAAACGTAGTCGGTTGAAATATGGACGACGTTTTTGCCATATTTGGCGAGGTAAAGCGGTGCAAGCGCGTTGACCTTATGCGCGTTTTCCGCATCGCCTTCTGCTCTGTCAACAGCAGTGTAGGCGGCGCAGTTGATGACGAAGTCAAATTTATGCGCGGCAAAATATGCTTTGACGGCGGCTTCGTCGGCCAAATCCAAATCCTCGCGGTCGATATAAACCGCCTGATCTTTAAGCAGGCATTGCAGGGCGGTGCCGAGCTGCCCGTTGGCTCCGGTTACTAAAAACATGGTTCCAAATCCTTTAACAGCGGGTAATTCAAATCGCGTTCCAAAACGTTGGCACGGCTCATGTCTATCTGCCAATCAATGTTCAGAGCAGGGTCGTTGACGCAGAGGCCGCCCTCGGCTTCTTTGCAATAGAAGTTGTCGCATTTATAGGCGAAGACGGCGGTTTCGGACAAGACTGAAAAACCGTGGGCAAAACCGCGGGGAATGAGCAGCTGCTGCTGATTTTCACCCGAGAGGCGGACGGCGACGTGTTGTCCGTAAGTCGGCGAATTGTGGCGGATGTCCACGGCGACGTCCAATACTTCGCCGGAGATGACGCGCACGAGTTTGGCCTGTGCGTGTTCGCCTTTTTGGAAATGCAGGCCGCGGATGGTGCCGTAGCTCGAAAACGACTGGTTATCCTGTACGAAGTCATAATGCAGGCCGTTTTGTTCAAACTCTCTTTTGCTGTAGCTTTCAAAAAAGTAGCCGCGGGTGTCGGTAAACACGCGCGGGGTGAGGACGTACACGCCCTCAAGTTTGGTTTTAGTAAAGATCATGATTTTCCTCATATACTTTTTTCAGATATTCCTTATAAGGCACGCCGTCTTTGAGCCTGCTTATCAGCCTTTGCATTTGTGCGGCGTCGATAAAGCCCTGACGGAAAGCGATTTCTTCAATGCAGGCGAGTTTCAGCCCCTGGCGCTGTTCAATAATCTGCACGAACTGCGACGACTCCATCAGGCTGTCGGGCGTGCCGGCATCGAGCCAGGCGTTGCCGCGCTTCAGGGGGATGACGTTCAGGCGCCCTTCGTTGAGGTAGAGCCGATTTAAATCAGTGATTTCCAGCTCGCCGCGTTTGGACGGCTTGAGCGAGGCAGCTTTTTCCGCGACGTCTGAGGGATAGAAGTACAGTCCGGTTACGGCATAGTTGGACTTTGGCTTTTTCGGCTTTTCTTCAATGGACACGACACGCTTTAAGCTGTCAAATTCAATGACGCCGAAACGTTCGGGGTCGGAAACGTGATAGCCGAAAACGGTGGCGGCGTTGTCTTCTTCCTGTATCAGGGTGCGGTAGCAGTTCATCTGCGACTGGATGTAAAAAATGTTGTCGCCCAGTATCAGGCAGACTTTGTCGTTGTTGATGAAATCGCGGCCGAGAATAAAGGCTTCGGCAATACCGTTGGGGGCGTCCTGCACTTTGTATTGCAGATTTAAGCCAAGTTCCGAACCGTCGCCGAACAGACGTTCGATATTCGGAGTGTCGTGCGGCGTGGAGATGATGAGAATGTCGGTAATGCCGAACAGCATCAACACGGACAGCGGGTAGTAAATCATCGGCTTGTCATAGACCGGCAGCAGCTGTTTGGAAACGCACTGGGTCAACGGATAGAGCCGGGTGCCGGAGCCTCCGGCGAGGATGATGCCTTTCATGGAATTACTCCTTTTCTTGGTGGGTGGGCATTGGTGTTGTCTCAGAACCGGACGCCGGAGCGACCGTTTCGGGGCGGGCAGCGCCGAGTGCCGGAGTTGAGGTATCAGAGGAGGCGGCGCTTGAGATTGGGGTGCGAGGGGTGCCGGGTGCCGGAGCTTGAGCCGGAGCAACACCGGAATCAGGTGCAGCGGACTGTTTCAGAATATCTGCCGAACTCTGCATCCGGGAGCGGCTGGTTGCCTGTTGCGAACGGGCAGATGCCTGCCTTGAGCCGGGCGACGTATGTTGCGGCGTTTCTGCGGTGTTTTCAGGCAGAAGCGACAGGAAAGGCTTTATCTGCGCGAAACTTTCTTCCCCTTTATAGCTGTTTTCCAAGCCGAAAGCGAAGATATAGGGGATTTTGGCGGCGAAATCACGTCCGGATTGCGCCAGTTCGGGATTCTTTTGCAGATAAGATTTGTAGTCTTCGGTTTCCTTAATCTTATTGCGCAACAAGCCGCTGCGGCGTGAAAACAGGCGGTAGTAGCTGATAATCAGGTATACGCTCAAAATCATCAAAACGGCATAGAAATTTGATGTATATATTGCGAGCCAACCGGCCGTCCACAGTACGCACAGCGCGGCAAAAGCCTTGACGGCAAGGGTAACGGCATTGCTTTTGAAGCGCAGCATAAAGAGCATTATGTACGGGAAGAGCAACGCCGTAAAAGCAATAATAATCCAAAACGTATTCCAGGGGGAAACGGCGAGCAAAGCCGAACCGACAATGCCGCAGACCAGCATAGCGAGGCTGAATATAAGATACAGCGCATTCAGCTTCAGCTTAAAGAGGTGGAACTGCCTGTATGCGGCGTAGCGCAGAGCCCTGTATGCCCGTTCGAGCTTCAGACGGGATTCGGGAGTTGCCGGGAGTGAGGTTTCCTGTCCCGGGAAGAGGCAGGCGACAAGCTTTTGTTCGGCAGGGGAAAGCTTTTTAAGATTATCGGTCTTTTTGATTAAGACGGCTCCGTTTTCTCTGGCGCGCAGTTCCAGAATGTTTTTGGTGCAGAGGTTCAGGATTTCCGCGCCGAAAGAACGGCGGTCGAAAACGTTGGCGTTTAACAGACGGAAGATAGCCGGCGTTTTTTTGAGGTAGGCGTTGGTTTTGTCTTTGTTGCGGCGAATCTGCTCAAACGATATCCGATAGGAGAGCAGGATTGCCAGCAGGGCGAAAAGGGCAAACAGGCTGGCGCCGTAGTCGTGAATAAACCACTGGTATTTTTTGGAGAAGTCCGGCGGGAGCAAAGTTCCTTTTTCCATGGTCAGGAAGAGGTGGATATCCTCGCCGACGCCGAGCGCTTCCGTATCGGCAAAGCCGAGCGAGTTTGACGCCAGCGTGTTGATGGTAACGCGCCGGTTGTCCAAACCGCCGCGGGTGCTGGCAACGGCGTTTTGGGCGACAAAGCTTTTGTTGGACGGCAGGAAAACGACGGCGTTGGCCGAGCCGACAACGTTTTTCAGCGTTTTGGCGGTAATATCCCAGTACAGTTCATCAAAATTGTCATAGAACCATACCGCGCGGTCTATCAGGTATTTGAAACGATATGTATAAATTCCGGTCGGCAGGTTTAAAGGCTCGTCGGGTTCAATGTGCAGGTAATTGCCGATTTCGGTCATGTGGTAAGGCTTTTCCTCGCCGTTGACGGTTACGGATTCAAGCGTGATATCGGTCCGGCGCCGGTCGCCGTTACGCGAATAGTTGTATTTGGGCAGAATGCGGAAAAAGCCGTTGGGAAAACTTTCGTTGTTGGATATGAAAATAAATTCTTCGGTTACGCGGAGCAAACCGGTCGGCTCAATCTTTATGGTGGTCAGGACATAGGGAAAATGCTCGTCGGCCGGGGCAAGGATTTCCCGGCTGTCGGAAAGCTTTACCGTAACATACGGGAAGTCGGGTACAAACGGCCGGGCTTCGTCGTTTTCGGTTTCTTTCAGGCGATAAAACGTGCCCTGCAGCTCGACATTTTCGTTTATCGTGTCGCCGACGCTTCCCGCATTGCGCATGCTTTCGCGATATATTTTTTCGTAAGCAGAAAGAGTTGCTTCTTCCTTTTGTTTTATTTCATCGGGATTAACGATGCTGGTAGCGGAGGGAATGGCGGCTTCGTTGGGGTCAATGTCGGCAGGCGTTGTCAGGCGCAGGCGTTTGGACAGGTAGGCGCGGACATCGTTTTTGTTGTTTAAATCCGGCATTTCCTCATAGAGCTTTTTCATTTCGTTCAGGCGCTTTTCCGGATTGACCGGCAGAATATCAAGCGGCGCGGACGCGCTGCGGACTCCGGCGGAAACGGTATACGGCGCAGCAAACAGCCACGCTGCCAGCAAACGGATAAAAAAACTCTTCATATCTTTTCCTTCAAGGTTGCGGAACATTGCGTTTTATGGTATCAACCAGCATAAATATATTTAAGTATAAAGACAAGAAGTTAATTTTTTTAAAAGGGGATAACTATGAAGGACGAAAATGCGGCAGGTACCGCCGGAGAGACGAACGGCGGCGGGATTGCGGCGATTATTCTCGGTGCGGGAAAAGGGACGCGGATGAAATCCGACCTGCCGAAAGTGATGATGCCGGTGTGCGGCAAGCCGATGATACGCCATATTATTGATACGCTGGAGAAAATCGGCGTAAAGGATGTCGTAACGGTTGTTTCTCCCGACGGAGATATGGTGAAAAACGAAACTGCGCCGTACAGGACTGCAGTGCAGGCGGAACAGCTTGGCACGGGACATGCGGTCAGGTGCGCCGAAGAAGCGCTGAAAGGCGGTTTTGACGGGCCGGTGCTGGTGATTTTCGGCGATACGCCGCTGATTACCGAAGAAACCTTTTTGAAAATTGCAGACAGAATCCGCAAAGGCTACGCCGTTGTTGTGCTCGGGTTCAGACCCGGAGATCCGGCTCGGTACGGACGCCTGAAGATGAGCGGGACGGAGCTGACAGGGATTGTCGAATATAAAGATGCAACGGAAGAAGAACGGAGCATTGATTTCTGCAATTCCGGGTGCATGGGATTTGACGGGCATTATTTATTTAAAATTTTGGCACAAATTGACAATGAAAATGCGGCAAAGGAATATTATCTTACCGATGCGGTCAAAATTGCGCGCGGAATGGGACTTAAATGCACCGCGATTGAGGGCAATCCGAAAGAGGTCGCCAGCGCCAATACGCGCGAGGAGCTGGCCTTGCTGGAGGAATTTTATAAGGAAAGGGAAAATTGGGCAAAGCGTTAAAGGAATACTGGTTCGGCATTCTACTGCTGACGGCGGCGCTGTTGTTTTTGATATTTGCGGCGATTGTTGCCGCTGCGCCGCATGACGATGCAAAAATGCGCGGTTTTACACCCTGCACTTACCGGCTGGCGCAGGAGCTCAGCCTGCAGGGAGCCGGGCGCCGGATTTGGGGCGTGCTGGGTGCCGTCGGCGAAAGTTATGTCTGTTATGCGGGCGTTGTTGCGGACGGCGTCGGGCTTTGGCTGGACGGCAAACAGCCGGCGCCATGGAGCAATTATTTTTTCGAATCGGAGAATTTTAAGATTCCGCCGGAATTAAGCGAACCGTTTTCGGAAGATTTGTTAAAGGCGAACCGGCTGGACGGCAGGGAAACCAGCGAAGATTTGTGGCAGGAGAAGAAGTGAGCCGGCAGAAAGGCATAAGTGCCGGCGGGAGGAGATGATGCCGGCAGAGAGATATAAGGACCGGCAGGAAGGCAAATGAACCGGAAAACGGGAAAACTGGCTGCAGCTGCAGCCGGACATATAGTTGTAAGGAGTGTAAGAATATGGAAAATAAAGAGAAAATGCCGGAATGGGATTTATCTGAATATTATAACGGGGTTGATGACCCGAAAATCGGCGAAGACCTCAACGCGTATGCCGACAAAGCGGCAGCTTTTGCGGCGAAGTACCGCGGCAAAGTAGCGGGGCTTGACGGCGCGGCGTTTGTTGCGGCCTTGAAAGAGCTGGAAGAAATGAGCCGTATTGCATCCAAACTCGGCGGGTATGCGAGCCTTAACTCTTCGACGCATTTGACTGATGCGAAGGCGTCGGCTCTCTACCAGCGCGTGGTTGAAGGGTTGAACGACGCGGGAAAGGATTTATTGTTTTTTGCTCTTGAATATAACAAGCTGGACAAGGCGGCGGAAGAAAAGCTTTTGGCTGATGAACAGGTACGCTTTTATCTGCCGTATTTAAAACGGGTGCGGAAGTTCAAGCCCTACGAGCTGTCGGAGGAAGTTGAAAAAACGCTGCTGGAAAAAGATGTAACGTCCGGTTCGGCATGGGTTCGCCTGTATGAGGAATTTATGGCACGGCTGTCGTATTCGGTGGACGGCAAAAGCTATAACGATGCGCAAATCAGCCGCCTGTGTCTCAGTCCGGATGCAGAGTTGCGCGAAAAGGCCGGCAAGGAGATTAACAATGTTTCCAGAGAAAACAGCTTTGAGGCGGGCTATATCTATAATATGATTATGAAAGACAAGGCGGTTGAAGATGAAAAGCGCGGGTTCAAGCTGCCGATGTCGTCACGCAATTTGTCGGAAGAAGTCAGCGACGAAACGGTGGAAAATCTGGCGCAGACGGTGCGGGACAATTATGAAAACATCGCCTGGCGCTTTTACAAGATAAAGGCGAAACTGCTCGGTGTGGAGAAAATCAAATATTGGGACAGAAATGCGCCGCTGCCGCTTGAAGATGACAAGGAATATACGTGGGAAGAAGCCGTTAAGACGGTTTTGGATGCGTACCATGCCTTTTCGCCGAAACTGCATACGATTGCGCGTGAGTTTTTTGATAAACCGTGGATTGATGTGGCGCCGAAAGACGGCAAGCGCAGCGGAGCTTTTTGTTCGGGACCGCTGACCGAGGAGCATCCGTTTTTGCTGCTGAATTTTACCGGCAAGCGCAATGACGTATTGACTCTGGCACATGAGCTTGGTCACGGGTGCCATCACCAGCTGCGGCGGCAAAACGGTGTCCTGAACGAGACGACGCGAATGACGACCGAAGAGGTGGCGTCGGTGTTCGGCGAAATGCTGGTGTTCCAGTCGATGCTCAACAATGCGAAGACCGACAATGAGAAAATTGCGTTGCTGGCGATGAAGGTCAATGATATGATTAATACGGCAATACGCCAGATTGCGTTTCATTTTTTTGAAACAAGGGCGCATAACGAGCGTAAAAACGGCGAGCTGCCCGTCGAACGGCTGAACGAAATCTGGCTGGAAGAGATGAAAGCAAGCTTGGGGCCGTGGGTAGAGGTAGATGAAAACTCCGCCTATATTTGGGAGCAGGTCGGGCATTTCTTCTTTTTGCCGTTTTATGTATATGCTTATTCTTTTGCCGATTGCGTGGTCAATTCGCTGTACTGGCTGAAACTGCAGAACAAGGTTGAAAATTTTGAGGACAAGTATCTGGAACTGTTGTCCAAAACGGCTATCGGTGATTATAAGGAGATTTTCGCACCGTTCGGGCTGAATCCGGAGAGCAGGGAGTTCTGGCAGGGCGGATTAAATCTGATAGGCTATTATCTGGATCAGCTGGAAGAGCTGACGGACAAAATGCCGGAGAAGTAAATAGCAGCTGTTTTGTGAAGAAAAGGAAAATCCAGTGTCCGTGGGCGCTGGATTTTTTATGTTATGGTTATGGGACGTATTTTTGTGTTGGGCTGCGATATTGGCGCATTGGCGCATTGGCGTGGGTTTGGACGCGGACAGGGAGGAGGAATGAGAGAGAGGGGTGTGGTGGGAGCGACCGGCACCGGGTTATAGAAGGGGCAGAGTTGCGCCTGAAGGCTCGCGCGCAGGGGGTAGGGTTTCGTGCGCAGGGGGTAGGGCGTGGTGTGCGCGCGTTAGGGTCTACGCGTTTGGGGCAGGCGCGTTCGTGGTGTGCGCGTTCGTGGTGTGTGCGGGCGTATTATCAGAACTTGTACTTGACGCC
>ENA-ORNF01002179-ORNF01002179.1-human-gut-metagenome-genome-assembly--contig:-NODE-2179-length-15074-cov-6.962647_pt1 | contig 15074 bp, 5 predicted proteins | sample MGYA00242110_ERZ509012 | MGnify/ENA primary metagenome ERZ509012 (study PRJEB26280, sample SAMEA2338714) | human gut metagenome | biome: human gut; feature: human-associated habitat; material: faeces...
ATTGCTAACTGTTTTATTTTGTCATTTTTACTTTAATATTAATTTGGTGTATATATTCTTTAATATTCTGTACTAGTTGTTAGTGTATAGTATAGAATATGAAACATATTTATGATTTGTTAGTGTAAAATTAAAGTAGACAAAATGAGCATGAAATTTTGTCTACTCATTATGTTTTTGACTTAATTGCCATTTTATGCTATAATTTATCTTATGAATACTTTTATTGGTATTTAGCACATTGAAAAATTATTATTTTTAAGGAGGATTTTTTTCCATGAAAAAACTTTTTATCTTTTGCCTTGGAACTATAATCAGTTCAACCATTGCTTTAGCAGTACCCCTAGCACTCAATCGTGCAAGTGCTGTATCAGAAGATACAAACTCTACCTCTGCATTAGAATTATCTGATACTAGCCCTAGTTATTTCTTTACAGATTCCTACCACACTATATGGGAATTCACTACTTTTAAGGGTAATAATAACTATACTGGTATTACAGCATCAAAGTATATTGGTGAAACTCCATCATATGTTCTTGAATATGAACTTATGATGAACGCTGATTTTTCTAATATTACTTATAACGATATTAACTATTGTCAACGGAGCATTATAGGTCCATCAGAAAAAAGTGTTGTGAGATATAATTTGGATTCAAATAATGAAATTGATATTTTTGACCTAGCATGTTTACGTCAACATTATCTGCATACACCATACAACTTTGTATCAAATGGTACGGATATAATGGATTGCGAGACTTTTTGGAATATTTTTGAACAAAAGTCAAATACTGGTGCAAATAAATTTACTATTATGTATGACGATACTCCATTATCTACAACAACTACTGCTGCAACTACTACAATCAAGCCTACTGCTAGCACAACTGCTAGCACAACTACTAGCACAACTACTAGCACTGTTACGTATTATGAATGTGAGTTCGATGGTGAATATTACTGGAACCAAGAAGATGAAGCTCTTGGACCAGACTCTGGTGCTGAAATATACAAGATTCTTATGAAAACAATTGAATTATATGGTTTTGAACATTTTAAGATAGTATGGTCTAAAGATTTTATCCCATATGCTTGGGTAATCCCCAGTTCTTGGACAGCATACAACTCGACTTGCGCTTATTGTTTTCAACTAATCCCATCATACCATATTGAAGAAATATGTAAACGTGAATGGCTCAAATATCCTTATCATATATGGAGACCTTCTTGGGTTGATGGTACTACGAAGTGTCCTAACTGTACTATATCTCATTACCAAATAGATACTAGAGAAGGTACAGAATGGCTTTTTGCTTCATATTACCAAATAATCCCAACAGACGAGAATGGAAATGACATCCTTACACTTGGTAGTAACATTCCCAAAATAGTGGAATCGTTCACTAGCTAAAATACCAAAACAGTTAGCAATTGCTAACTGTTTTATTTTGTCATTTTTACTTTAATATTAATTTGGTGTATATACTCTTTAATCAAAAAAGACATTATTATTTTTGTATCAATAAACTTTTAAATACATTAGTAACACAAGTATTAAAGCTAGCAGATTCATTTAAAAATTTTAGAGAGCATAAACTTTATTATGCTCTCTAAAATTTTTTAAATTACAGTATATTATCTTCTCAAATTTCTAAACTCAATATAATCCCCTATTAATACCTTAATTACCGCAATTATAGGAACACCTAAGAACATACCTAATACTCCAAAATAAGCTCCACCAACTGTAACAGCAAATATTACTAATAACGGACTTATTTTTAAAGATTCCCCTACTATTTTTGGATTTATAATATTTGCATCTATTTGTTGTAAAATAGTTGTTATAATTACCATCCAAACGGCTTGTGAAAATCCACCTGTAATGAATGTAATTAATGTTGCTACTATAATTGCAATTATTGCACCAAAATATGGTATCATATTGAATAAACCTATCATTATTCCTAATAATACTGCATATTTAACCCCTAATAAGCTCATTGCTATTGATGTTAATATTCCTACTACTATTGCATCTAATAATTGACTTGATAGGAATTTTAAAAATATTTCATTTGTTCTATTAAAGTATAACCCTATTTTATTGCATGTTTCTTTTGAAAAAATTGCACCTGATAATTTTTTTGCAAATTTTACTATTTCATTTCTTTCCAATAATATATATGCTGAAACTATTAGGGAAACAAAGAAATTAAATATTCCTGTTGCTATACTTAATGCTCCTTGAGCATATTTTGTTATTTTTTCTATATTAATATATTCTGTTATATTTATTTCCCCAATTTTTTTAATATTATTTGTAATTGCTTCATTTTTAATAAGTGCATCATCTGGTAAATTGTTTATTTTCTCTACTATTGTAGTGTAATACCCTTGAAAATTGTTAATAAAATCAATTATGCTTGTACTTACTATTGGTATTATATAATTTATTGTTAATGCTATTACTAAAGTTGCTAATATGTATACAAATATTACTGATAGCCCTCTTGCTCTATTTTGTACTATTTTTATTTTTTTAGCTTTTTTAAATAAATTTTCTATTTTTTTGGCTGGTATATATAATATGTATGCTATTATTATTCCTATTATAAAAGGCATTATTATATTTAAAAAATTTGATAACCAATCGCGTATTTCTGTTATATTATCTAGTGTTTTATATATTAATATAATAGCTACTGCAAATGTGAACCAGTATAACCATTTCGTTATTTTCTTTTCCTTCATACTAAATTTCATTCCTTTCAAAAATCTATTGACTTTTTATAGTTGGTCTTTCTTTAATGCACAAATTATTATATAAACAAAAATACCACTTACCCATTAAACATTAGCTTAATAAGCAGGTGGTATTTCATTAATGTCTTTTTTTAAGGTATATAAATATAACATTCAAGATTTCTTCTACCAAAGTTAATACATTCATTATATGTTGACATATATACATCTAACTTGTTGTTTGATATAGCTCCACCTCTATCTTGAACTACAAACCATCCACCATTTGGCTTATTAGCAAAATATGGAATATATATTATAGTTCCTATTGGATAACCTTTACCAGCTGCTACTGTACACCATGATGATGCTCGTGCTCCTGATGATGTTATACCATATCCTGATGAGTTTGCTGATTTACCACATGTTGATGCTGTATATGCTGATGCATTTAATGTTTTTACAACAGGTGTAATTCCTTGTGCTTTTGTTGCTAATGCATTTCCATCTGCACTTGCTGTTTGTGCTACTGTTTCTACTGTTGCCCTATCTACTGAAGCTCTTGATGATACTTCATTATTTCTAATTTCTATTATTTTTTTTACGGGTTGTTTAGTTATATTGCTAGAAATTTCTGTTTTTGATATTTCTATATCATTTTGGTATTTTATTTTGTATGTTGTTTCTTTAATTCCGTCTATACCTTTTTGTTTTACTACTTCCTTTTTGTCTCCATTTCCTGTAGATAGGTCTTTAGTTTCTGTTTCAAAAGGAATAGTAGTTTGTTCTATAATTACTTTTTCTACTATATTGTTATAGTTTTCTTCTAGTAATTTTTGTACTGTAACACTATCTGAAGTTTCTACATTTTCTGAAACTTGTACAGTGTTTATATTTTCTTTTGTTATTCTTATTGTTTTATTATCAGATATATTTGCATCAAAATTTGGTATTGCATTTTCTTCTGGTAATAATATAATGTGATTCTCGTCTAATATATCGGAAACTTTTTCTTTTGTAGTTAAAACATTCATTTCATATCCATCTGAAAGAATAATTTTAACATTCTTTACTTTTGAACTTACGGCCATAACACTTATTCCCATTAATAGTAAAAGTATTATACTTACGGATATAACCTTTTTCAAGGATATCGAAGCCTTATCATCTTTTCTCATAAGAAATTTGTCCCTCCTTTTTTTAAGACACTTCCAATTATAACATTTTTGTAACAATATGTCAAATTTTAGTTAATTTTATGTTTACCAGTTTCTTGGACGTTTCTTGGAATGTCATTTTCCCTAAAGGTTTTTTCTTCTAGTATTCTTACGAATAATTCGTCTCTTTCTATATATTATATGCCCGTGTATTTAATAATATTACTAGATTTTGCATTTTACATATCAGTTTATTTTATATTGAATACTCTTTTACAATTTTCATATGTACATTTTGCTATTTCATTTATATTCAGTTGTTTAACTATTGCTATTTTTTCTGCAATGTATTTTACATTTCTAGAATCATTTCTAGTACCTCTATTAGGTTCTGGTGATAAATAAGGGCTATCTGTTTCTATTAAAATTTTATCTAGTGGAACTTCTTTTATAACACTTTCTGCATTTTTTGAACTTTTAAATGTTACAGGTCCTGCAAATGATATATAAAAGCCTAGTTTTATTGCCTCTTTTACTAACTCTATATTAAGTGGACAGCAGTGAAAAACACCTGGTTTTACAGTTTTTCTTACATTTTTAAGTATATCTAATGTATCCATAATTGCTTCTCTTGTATGTATTACAATTGGTAAATTTAGTTTATTAGCTAAATCTATTTGTTCTATAAATACTTGTTTTTGTAATTTCTTATTTTCTTTATTCCAATAATAATCTAATCCTATTTCACCTATTGCTACAACTTTTTTATTTTCTGCCAACTTTTCCAACTGTATTAATTGCTTTCTAAATGTTTCTAAACTTTTTTCACCCTCAGGAATATCATTAGGTGAAATTCCACAAGTTGCATAAATATATTCATATTTATTTGCAATTTCAATGGCCTTTTTAGAAGATTCTAAACTATAACCTGCACTAATAAATTTAGTAACTCCAGATTCATACACTGCCTTAATTACACTATCTCTATCTTCATTAAATTTTTCGTCATCATAATGAGCATGACTATCAAATAATTCTATATTATATAATTCCATAATTATTCTCCTTGTATAATAATATTTAAGGTTAAACGTTTTTCTTAATTCGTCTTTTCATCTATTATATCATTTATTTTTTTTAATGGTAGATTTTTTTGATATACTTTCTATTACCTTAAATTATAATTAAAAAAATAACCCAAGAGAGACAATCCTCTCTTAGGTTATTTTTTACAATATCATATTTTCATACTGTTTTTATTCACTTCATCATAAGTTATTTTTAACAATATTACAATTTCATACTGTTTTTATTCATTTCATCAAAAATTCTTTTTTATGAAATATCCCTACTTCTTTTTATAAAAAACTCTTTTTATAGCAACTGCACATACTGCTATGTAGCACATACTTAATATTATAATCATAACAGGTACATTTACATCTCCAGTTCTAACTGCAAGCATTACTGGTGCTGTATCTATATCATCTTCCCCTGCTGTCTTATTATCTGGTGTTGAATCTATATCTGGTGTATCTCCATATTCATTGTAATCTTTACTTATTTCAGCTATATTTATCTTTAATCCCAAATTATCCTTTGCATTATTCCATGTTAACACTATTCCAACTGTTACACTCTCACCTGGTTGTAATAAAACATTTTCTACTTCTGAAGTTACTACTTTTCCATCTTTTTCTTCCCATGTTGGATTATCAGATTGTTCAAATCTTAAACCTTCTGGAATATAATCTGAAATTTCTTTTACATATCCGGGTACTATTCCTTCATTTGTAACTTTAATTTGGTATTTAAATTTAACTACAACTTTATCTAAAATATTTTTTCCTAAATCTACTTTAACAACTGGTTCTGGATTTTCATATCCTGTATGACCTGTTTGTGTTACTTTTTCTACACCATTTTCATATACTATTGCTTGGCTTACCCATTTTCTTAATGCTAAATCAAAGTATACTAGTTTTAGATATTCTCTGTCTTGATCATCTTCTCCTTCTATCCATACATCTGTTGTTGAATCTTTATCTTTTACTGGTTTTCCGTATTCATCTGTATCTTCTGATATTTGTGCTTTATTTATAATTATGTTATCTTTTTTATCTGGTGCATCTACTTTAAATACTGCTTTTACATCTTTATAATCTAATGTTTCCATTTTACTTGCATCAAATGCTTTTATTACGTTTGCATTTTTTACATCTTCATATTCTGCTGTTTCTTCTTCTGAAACAACTTTTGAAGTTTCATTATTTTCTTGCATGTCTTCCTTAGAAACATTATTTATACTTCTTCCATTTTCCATTGATAAATACTCAGTTACTATATACTCTGCTTTTTTTGCATTTGTAGTTTCTTTACCATCTTTATCTAACATTCTCCAGCCGTATTGTTTATTTGTTTCATCTTCTGGAACAAATACTAATCCATCTGGAATGTCATCTTTAACAATGTTTGCATATCCATCAACTGTACCTTCATTAAATACTCTAATTGTATATTCAACTACATTTTTATATGCTACTTCTATTGGTTCTTTTGTATGTGTATATTTTGCTGTAGTTTCTTCTCCACTTACTAATTTTGAAGTATCAACTACTGGTTCTCTTGAATTTTCTCCTTCTAGAGTTTTTCCATTTACTTTTGTAATAAATTTACGTAAGCTTAAGTCAAATTCTTCTACAACTAGTTTTTCGAAGTCATCATCATCTTCTTGTCCTGGTACATATGGTTTATCTATTTCATTTTGTTTATATGATGGTAAGTCTCTATCTGTAGGTATTTCGGCTGTTTTTTTAGAATCTCTGTCTACTACTTCTGGTCTATTTTCGCCTTCATATTTAGTAATTTCTGCTATATTTGTTATTAATTGTTTTGCAACTGCATTTGGTTTTACTTTACATTTTACTTGAACTTCTACATAATCAATTTCTCCAGTTTTACTGTTAAATGCTTTGATTAAGTTTGAGTTTTCGCTTTTTTCTCCATCTGCATTTTTCTCCTCTTTACCATTTTCTTTAGATAGATAATTTGTTTTTATTGTTCTTAATGTTTCATCTTGTTCATCATACTTCCATCCTCTTGATGTGTTGAATTCATCTTCTGGTAGGAATTCTAACTGTTCTGGTAAATAATCTGTTATTTCTGTTGCATAACCATCTATTTGACCTTCATTGTAAATACGTAATGTATAAATAACTTCTTGTTCTTTATATATTCTTAATGGAGCTTTTGCATTATAGTATTCTGCTGTGGTTTCTTCTCCAGTAATTAATTTACTTGTATCTACTTCTGGTTTTGTCCATCTTGAAATATCTTCACCATTTATTGATGAAATATATTTTCTTAATGCTAAGTCAAATTGATTGTTTGTTACTTCTAATTCTATTTTATCTTCTGTATTTTTTACAAGTTTTACTAATCCATCGTTTTCTCCACTAATTAATTCAATATTATCTAATACATATTTTGCTTTTTCTGTTTCTTCATATAGTTTTGTTGTAACTTTTAATTCTATTGTATCTCTTAGTTTTGTATATGTTTCTGGTGTTTCAATTTCTGTAATTTTAAGTATATATGTTTCTGGTTTCTCTATTCTAATATCTTTAATACTGAATTTTCCATCTTCATTTTTTATAGTGAATTTACCTGGTATTATACTTTCCATAGAGTTTGCATCATCTGTGTTTTTGTATAATTTTATTTGTTCACCTTTTTGTGTATATGCTTCTATTACAAATTTTGCACCTTGTAATGGAGTTCCTAGCAATTCTTCTAATTTGGTTATTTCTAAGTCGTATGAACCTCTTATTTTTTGGTTTTCTATTTTTATTGTTATTGTTTGTGTACTTCTATTTATTGTAACTATTGCATTTGCTGTTCTATTATTATCTACTGTTTTTATATTGTGTAATGTTACACTGTTTTCATTTGTTTCTTTACTTAGTGTTACACTTTCTGTAGAGTTTTTCAAAGTAATATCTTTTATTACATATACTCCTTCAATTATTTCCTTAGTTACATTTAACTCTAATGGTTCTGCTAGTTTTAGGTAAGTTTTTGATGGTGTTTCTATTTCTGTAATTACATATTTATCTGTTATTCCAACATTTTCTCTTGTAATTTTATATTTTGGTAATGAAATTTCACCACCATTGTTTTCATCTATAACTTCACTTGTAACTTCTTGTTTTGGTGTTTCATTATTTATAGAATATTCAAATTTAGTGTTAGCTAATCTATTAGTAAAGTTCTCGTCATATTTTTGAATATTTATATTATATTCTCCTTCTACTGGTTTATTTGGAATTGTAATAGTTATTATATTATCTTCTACAGTTGCCGTAACTTCAACTTTAGTTCCATCTTTTAATTCTACATTTTCCAATTTTACATTGTTTCCTGTAGTATCAGGCTTACCATCTTTAATTTTGTATAGTCCTATATCTTTAATACAGTATTTATAATTATTTATACATTTATTTACTTGTAAATAAATAGGATTTTTTAATTTAATATATGAATTATCTGCATTTATTTCATTTATTTCATATACATCTGCTTTATCTAGTGTTTCATTTGCTAATGTAACTCTACCTATATTTACTATTCCTTCGTTATTAGTTGCATTTGTTTTTATTGTTTTATTTTTTTCATTTATTTTCGCAGATATATTAAATGTTACATTTTCAACTGGAGCATTATTGTTTGTATCTACCTTACGAATTCTTAATGCATATATACCTCTTATTAACTCATTTTTTATTTTAAATGTTATTGTTTGTGAATTTACATCTAAAATTGCTTGTAATGTGGCCTCTGCTTTATTTTCAAGAATTACATTTAATTTAACTCCAATTTTTCCTTCTGATACTAATTGCCCTTGTTGTGAAACTATTCCTGTTTCTCCTGTTTCTACATTTGTTATTCCTGTTCCTTCAAGTTTTATTCCTGTTGCAATGTATTTTTTGCCATCTGTATCTAACCCTTTTTGAACTTTTAATGTAACTGGTTTTGCTAATTTTATGTATTTATTTGTGTCTACAGAAATCTCTTCTACAGTATAAGTGTCTTCATTTGTAATATCTGTAATAGGTTGATTTTTTAGATATTTTACCATACCATCTTCATCTGTAGCCTCTAATTTTTCTCCATTTACTGTGAATATTACTCCTGATATACCTTTTTCACCACATACTTTTCTTAAATTCAATCCATATTTTCCGCTTATTGGTGGGTTTTGTACATATACTGTTATTTTTTGTGTATTTTTATCTAATGTTACTTTTACTTTAGTTTTCACATCAGGATTTACTGTTGGTAAATTAGCTAACTCTGTATAATTTTTATCACCTGCTCTTGTAATTTCACCTTTAGAATTTCCAGATGTTACTGTTACTTTATTTACTACATATTCTCCTGAATCATTTGTTTTTTGTACTTTTACAGTTATTGCGTTTTGTAACTCTAAAAATTCATTTGTTACATTTTCAACTTCTGTAATTTCATATTCATCTATTGTGTTTAAATTGTTTTTATTAATTTCAAATTCTTTTACTAAATTAGCCACACCTTCATCATCTGTTTTTACAACTTTTATTTTATCTTTATATATACGTTTAAATGTCATTCCTGGGATTGTTGTAGTATAATCTTCTGTTGTTTTTACTACATCCATGCTATATTTTCCTGTTACTGTTTTATTTGGAATTGTAACTGTAATTACATTATTTTCTACACTTGCAGTAATTTTAACTATAGAATTATCTGCTAATTTAACATTATCTAATTCTACATTATTTCCTGCAGTTGTTTTATTTTCATCTTGATATAGCACTATTTCTTTAACAACATATTTATTGTCTTTGATATATTTGTTTACATCTAAAGCTATTGGGCTTTGTAATTTAATATATGAATTATCTATGTTTACTTCATTTATAGTAAATGTATCTGTTGTTGTATAATTTTCTTTTGTTAATTTAACTGTTTTAACATTTGTTATTCCTTCTGCATTTGTTGGTTCTGTTGTAAATGTATCTGTTGCTTTGTTTATTATAGAAGATCCTTCAAAATATATATTGCTAATTGGTGTATTTTCCTCATCTACTTTTTTAATTTTTAAGCTATATATACCTTGTATTTCTTTATTTGGTATTTCAACTGTTATAACATTTCCATCATATGTTGCTTTTACTGTAACTGTTGGAGTATTTTTCAAATCACTATTTAAGCCATTTTCAAGGATTACTCCTGATAATGAAACACTGTTTACTCCCTGTTTAAATATAGTAGTAGAATTTTTTCCTGTTCCTTCAAGTTTCATACCTGTGACTATATAGTTTTTACCATCTGCATCTAATCCTTTATTAACTGTTAATGTAACTGGTTTTGCTAATTTTATGTATTTATTTGTATCTATTGAAATTTCTTCTACAGTATATACATCACTTTGAAGTGTACTACTTGTAATAGTTTTATTTTCTTCACATTTTGTAATGCCTGAAGCATTTGTAGCAGATAAATTAGTTCCATTTACATTAAATACTACTCCTTCTACACCTACTCCACTACAAACTTTTCTTAAATTCAAACTATATTTTCCATCTACTTCTGGGTTATCTACATCTATTATTATTTCTTGTGTTTCTTTGTTAAGTGTAACATTTATTTTAGTTAGTTTACCTTCTTTTACAGTTGGTAAGTTTTCCAAAACAACTCTATTTTCACTATTTCTAGAAAGCTGTTTTGTTACATTTCCACATGAAATTTTCACAGTATCTACTACATATTTTCCTATAGTATTATCTGTTGTTTTACCTACTGTTATGTTTATAGGTGAAGCCAATTCTAGTACATTATTTTGCTTGTCTTCGACCTCTGTAATTGTATATGTATCTTCTGTATTAACATTATCTTTAGTAATTTTATAATTATTTTCTATTACTATTTCACCATTACTGTCTGTTTTTTCACCTAATGCACTATTGTTGTGTGTAAATACAACACCTTTAAGTTTTTTTGCAAAATTATCAGTGCTTTTTGTTAATTTTATACTATAATTTCCATTTATTATTTTATTTGGAATTGTAACTATTATTTCATCATTTTGCACTTTAGCATTAACTGTAACTGGTGTACCATCTGCTAATTTCACTTGTAAATTAACATTTGTTTTTTCTTCACTCTTATTTTCTTGTCCTTGACATAATACTATGTAGTCAATACTATATTTATTGTCAGCTGATTTTTTATGCACTTCTAATTTTATTGGGCTTTGTAAACTTACATATGAATTGTTTAAATTATTTGTATTTATTTCATTTATTTCGTATGTATCTACTTCATCCATATTGTCATTATCAGTTAATGTAACACTTGCTATTTTTGCAATACCTTCTGAATTTGTTGTTGGAGTAATTGTATCGCTTATTCCTTTAATTGTTCTATCGATTGTAAATTTTACACCTTTTAATACTTTTGATTTTTCTGTTTCGGTTGCCAAACTTACCTTTTTAATTTTTACAGTGTATAAACCTTCTTTTCCTTCATTTGGTACTTGTAATATTATTGTTTTTGAATCTGAATTATAAGTTGCTGTTACTGTAACTGTTGACTTTTTATCTTCAAGACCTACACCTGATATACTAACAGTATCTTCACCTTCTGAAGATATAGTATTAGAAGCATTACCAGTTCCTTGAAGTTTCATTCCTGTAACTGTATAATTTTTTCCTTCTGCATCTAATCCTTTTTTAACTGTTAATATTATTGGATCTGCTAATTTTATATATTTAGCTTTATCTTGTTCATTTTTTGTTTTAATTTCTTTTATAGTGTATGTATCTAGTGTATTAACATTTTCTGTTGTAATATTTTTTTCAGTTATTACAGTTGTTAAACCATCTTCTTTTGTTGCTTCTAGCTCTTTTACAGTTCCATTAATATCTACGTTGAATATCATATCTTTTAATGGTTCTCCTGATAGAGTTTTTTCTATGAACAAACTATATTTTCCATCTACTTCTGGGTTATCAATGTTTACTATTATTGTTTCATTAGGTTTATCAAATGTTACTTTTATATTTGCTTTTTTATTTGAATTTACAGTTGTTGCATCTGTTATTTCAATTGTATCATTTCTATACATTTCTTTTACTGTTTTTCCATATGCTACTGTTATTTTATCTGCTACATATAAATTTCCGAATTGTTTTTTCTGTACTTTTACAGTTATTGGTGAGGCTAATTCTAATATATTATTTTTCTTATCCTCAACTTCTTTTATTGTATATGTATCTACTGTATTCAAATTATTTTTATTAATTTCACATGATTCTACAACAGTAATTTTACCGTTTTTATCTGTTGTTACTGGTTCTTCACTTACACTGTTTTCAAATGTAACACCACTAATAGGGTTTCCATTTTTTGTTTTTATTACATTCATACTGTATTTTCCTTTAATTAATTTATTAGGAATTGTAACAGTAATTATGTTATTTGCTACATTAGCTTCAACTATGCCTTTTAGTCCAGTTTCTAATTCTACTTTTAATTCTACATCTTGTCCAATTGTAGATTTATTTTCTCCTTGGTATAACATTATTTTTTCAACACCAAATGTACCATTTTGTACATTTTTGTATACATCTAGATTTATAGGGTTCTTTAATTTAAGGTATAAACTATCTACTTTTACTTCATCTATTGTATATGTGTCTACTTTGTTAATATCATTACTTGTTAATTCAACAGTTGTTACATCTGCCATACCTTCTGTATTTGTTGCTGCTGTAATTATTGTGTCTTCTACTTCATTTATTAGTGTGGATATTCCAAATACTACTCCATCCATTGGTTTATTACTATCTGTTGCATTTACTTTTTTAACTTTTAGTGAATATGAACCTTTTATTTTTTTGTTTGGTATTTTTAGTGTTATTGTTTGTGTTGCTTCATCTAAAGTTGCTGTTACTGTAACTGTTGTACCATCTTTTAGCACTACTCCCTTTAATGTAACAGATTTATTTCCTTCACTAGATATACTACCTTTTATTCCAGTTGCTTCTAGTTTCATTCCTGTTATTACATAATTTCTACCATCAGCATCTAAACCTTTTTTTACTGTTAATATTACAGGGCTTTTTAATTTTACATATGTATTTTCATCAACAGCTATTTCTCTTACAATATATTCATCATCTTTCAAACTGTTTGAATTTATTTTTATGTTATCAGCACTGTATTTTATTGTACCAAGTTTATTTGTTGTAAGTTTTTTATCGTTTACAGTAAATACTACTCCTGATATAGGTTTTTCTTCTAGTTTGCCTTCTACATATTCTTGTGAAACCTTGCTTAATTTTAAGTTGTATTCTCCCTCTATTTGTGGGTTATCTACTCCTACTGTTATTTCTTGTGTTTCTTTGTTTAGTGAAACACTTATATTAGTTAATTTATCATCTTTTACAGTTGGTACATTTTCTAAAATAACACTACTTAAATTACCATTGTTACTTCTGTAAAGATCTTTTGTTGTATCTCCATATACAACTTTAACTTTACTTACTACATATTTTCCACCTTCTGTAATTTTCTTTACTTTTACAGTTATTGGTGAAGCTAATTCTAATACATTATTTTGTTTGTCTTCAACTTCTGTAATTGTATATGCATCTATTGTTCCAACATTAGCTTTTGTAATTTGGTAATTATCTTCTATTACTATTTCACCATTATCATCTGTTTCTTCACCTAATAAATTATTATTATGTGTAAATGTAATTCCTTTAAGTTTTTCTGTAAAATCATTAGTATTTTTTATTAATTTTATGCTGTACTTTCCTGTTATCAATTTATTTGGAATTGTAACAATTACTTCATCATTTTGTAATTTAGCGTTAATTGTAACTTGTGTATCATCAGCTAATTTTACCTTCAAATTTACATTAGTTCCAGCTGTTGTTTTACTTATACTTTCCTGATATAAACTTATTTCATAAAAATTACGATTAACAATTCCATTAGATAATGATGTAGTACAGCCATTTCCTTGTGAATTACATTTAAATAACTGATAACTTAAGTAACTATTACCTGGTTCGTTTGCAATATCAAAATTACTTGAATCAACATAAAGATTTATATTATAAGTATAAGTTTTAGAAGTTTTATTTATTGACGTTATTGAAAAATACTTATATCCACTCCACCCAGGCGTTATATTATTAGCATTTATACTGTTTTCTCCACCTTCAAAGCTATAACTTACAGATCCTGAATCAACCAAAATCGTGCTTGATGTTTCTAAATTACGAAGTGACATTGCAAAATATGAATAAGCAACTCCCACACCAATAATTAATAACGTAATAAATAATGATATTGACAAAATTACTATTCTTTTTTTATAACCATTTTTATGCATCTATATCACTTCCAATTCTATATTACACTATCTATTTTACCAAAATTTTTGATAATTTCCATCATTTTTATAAAATTTATCCATTAAAACTACATATTCGAACGTTTTAAGTAATTCATTCTTAGAATAAATCATTGCTCTAACTCCACCAATATATGATAAACTTTCAGCAACATAGTAAGTATCACCATCTATTCCAATTAACATTGCAATATGTCCCCACCAATTTAACAAATCTCCTACTTTAATATTATTGATATTTTGACTAAGGTATTTAAACTCACCTAAATCAGTACATTGATTATCATTATCAGGACTCTCTCCTGCTCCAACATCGCCTGGTTCAAACCCTGCATTTTTTAAACTCCAAGTTACAAAACCAGAACAATCTAAACCATTAGGCATCTTCTTACCAACAATATATCCCCATCTAGGTTCAGTTTCTAAATTAGTTAGACCACATCCCCATATTGAAGGACCTTTCCAAGAAGCAGTTATATCTTTATATTTATTTTTAGATAAATATAATCCCTTTTTATAATATCTACCTTCTCCATCGGCTATATGAGTATTAATATTAAATTTATTAGTACTGCTTATTGGAACTCTTCCGTTTTCATAGAAATAAGGTATTCTATAATTAAATTCTAATGTTAAAAATCTTGCTGCTGCTACTGCTCCAGCTCTCGTTTGATACCCAGCATCATTTATCTTATATT
>ENA-ORNF01002180-ORNF01002180.1-human-gut-metagenome-genome-assembly--contig:-NODE-2180-length-15062-cov-7.827680_pt1 | contig 15062 bp, 26 predicted proteins | sample MGYA00242110_ERZ509012 | MGnify/ENA primary metagenome ERZ509012 (study PRJEB26280, sample SAMEA2338714) | human gut metagenome | biome: human gut; feature: human-associated habitat; material: faeces...
GCTGTTGATACACGAGTATATATGTAGCATTTTGTTTTCTTTTTCAATACATTCATGGAATATTTCCACATATCTGCTTCTTTCATTGCATGTATTCAGTTTTATATATTTGCAACTATATACTTCTATAGTAATCCTTATGGATTAAGCCACTACTCCATATCCATATTGCTTAGCTGCCTGATCTGGTCTCTCCTGCTATAAATAACTGCTGTTACCTGAACTCTGTTATTTTCATCATCAACCCAATAGTAAATCAGGAAATTTTTAACAACAATCTTGCGTACTCCCTCAGTCCTCCATGGCTCTTCATCAATCATGGCATGTTTTTCGGAAAACTCGACAACTTAGTAATCTCTGCTTTCATCTTGTCAAGCAGATTATCTGCTGCATCCGGTGCCATTAGATCATTTGAAATATAATGCACTATATCTCCGACTTTAATTGATTAAAAGCCTCATCAACAGATACAGAATCGTTCTTTTTTGCCTGTGCAAGCCCAGTCTGCATCATCGAATCAAATTCAGCTTGTGTTATAGAATCTTTTGTAACAAGTTTATCCGGAATATCAAGTGAAAATGGTACTCCATCACGCATAATAACCTGTCTGTAAGTCATATCTATGAATACAGATACAGGAATTCCAAGTCTGTCAAGAATTGCCTCTGCCTGCTCTTTTATATTCGGTTGAATTCGTGCTGTTACATTTGCAGTTTTTGTTGCCATAGTATGCACCTCCTGTTTCTTATAGTGTACCACCATGTATTGCTTTTTACAACACAAATATTTTTAACTGCTGCCGTCACTTTTTAATGGCAATTATGATTGCTGACATCACTTTATTGCGTCATTTTATAGTGTTACCGTCGCTTTTTGGCGGCATATTTCACCAATAATCATGCGACATTTTCCTAAACTGCATTCTATGCCGGCGGATTCTGCCGTCAATCTTTTTCCATTCAATTCAATGCGCTCTGTGCAATAACGTCATCATAAAAATCATCATCCGAATCAGCATTATCATCTGTATCTGCCTGCTGTTGTATTATAGATATTGCACCTTTGTTAGCCTGCATAGCCGCCAGCATGCTTCCAACCATGCTCATAACCTCTTTGTTTGCTTCCTGCCTTGCTTCTTCTCTTGCCTCCTGTCTGATCCGCTCCTCTATGACTGCCATTCCCTCAGTTGATATAAATTGAGGTTCTTTCTTTTCCTTCGGTTCTGTCAGTGCTTCCCGTCAAAATGTTCTATATAATAAGTTGCCGCATCTATAAAGAACTGATTCTTTGACTTGAATATATCCATATCCAGTTCACTTAGAACCTTATTAATATTAACATGCGCAGGATTAAGCATATTTAATCTTAAAGTAAACTTAACTGTTCTATCATTCGACATACTCATTCCTCCCTATCTTCACTGTGATTATTCTTTACAGCATATAATCCAAGCATTGCCGGAAGATTGGAAAGCACTCTTGTTTCAAGATAAGGATCATTCTTCTTGCTTATATGTCTTTCGTAATAATCGTTAATGGCACATATAATAAATTCATTCTGTGATTTAAAATCCTGTTCCACCTCATCAGAATGAAGTATATTCTCATGTTCCATTTCTGCCACAGCAGACAGGATGGCAAGTGTCAGCCTTCCGCCCTGCGTGGAACTGTCAATGGCGTCCTCAACATAAACCAGATCCACATCGAAGTCCATCAACAACTGCACAGACTTCAAAATATCTGCCGCATTCCTTCCAAATCGAGATAACTTAAACACCAGGACACATGAGATCTCATCTTTCTCACAGGAAATGTCATCCATCATTTCCATAAAAGCCAATCTGCCCTTGATGCTCATTCCAGATTTGCCTGCATCACAGTATTCCCTGACCACTTCCATTTCTTTATAATCCGCATACTTCCGAAGCCGCTCTGTCTGTGCCTCCAGACTGTATCCCTCTGTCTGAGCCGCCGTAGAAACACGGGTATATATGTAACATTTCTTTCTCAAATCTTCACCTCATTTCGGTTGCCCATCGTCATACGGTTGCCGTACATAAAATATATCGGAATCACAATCCTACGCCAACTCGCAGAGTGACTAAAAAACTACCCCAAAATCCACCTTCTCCTATGCGGTTTATATAGCACAAAAAGACCGGCAGCCCCAAAAGACCACCAGCACACTCGATCACTTCCTCTGCAGCTGTGCATTCCTCTCCTCAATCTCCCCCAGAACCACATCCCCGTACTTCTGGATCATCCTTGCCAGAAACTCTGCACACTTTTCCATATTTAACCTAGCCTGTTTCTCCGTCAGTCTGCCGGTATCGATCAGTTCAATTTTCCCCATAGCCAGAAACCTCCTCCTACTGTTCCAAGGAGTCCTGGTCTCTGATTTTTTTGACTTTACGGACAAAAAAATAAACCTGCTGCCATCCACAGATTTCTCCGCAAACAGCAACAGGCTTTTCCTGATTTACTTTATTCACTTTTTATGGAATCAATCAGTCTTCTCAAAGAATCCTCAAAATGCTGATCATCCTCCGCAGTCCTTTTCGCCGGTCCTTTCAAATGATGTTTCTTCTTTGCATTCCTTGCTTTCTTTGCCATGTGACGCTCCAACAGCATCTGATCAATATTTTCATTGGTGTACCACTTTCCGCTCTGATGGATTCCATAAGCACATTTTCCCAGTATCATGTCCGCAACACCATAATCCTGCGTCACCACAAGATCACCTTTCTGGCATATGCTCACCAACTTAAAATCAACCGCATCCGCTCCAGCTCCCACCGTGATCACCTCACTGTAATCAGACTGTAGCACATGGTTCGTGTCACACAGTAGCGTAACCGGTATTCCTTTTTCTTTTGCCACCTGCTCCGTAATTCTTACAACCGGACAGGCATCTGCATCAATTAATATTCTCATTTGTGTAATCTCTTATTTCATCGTAATGGGCAATCTGATTTTCGCACTTTATCAGCAAGTCTCGGTAAATTAATTTTGTTCAAATACCATTTCAAATCTTCGATATTTTGTTTTGATTTAGGGCCGATAACAATAGCTTTAATCAAATCTTCCAAACCCATATCTTCTTTTTTGCATAATTTATCTAAATTTACAACATATACTCTTCTAATAGTTCCTGTTACCCTATATTCGAGGTGAGGATCATCATTTTTTATAAAATATGGAGACAGCCTAACTTCCTGTTCAGCTGAGAAACTTTCATGCTTATGTATCATAGCACAAAGCAATAAATTATCTATCAGACCCTCTATGTCTGAAAACTCTTCCAGCCTATTCTCCTGAATATAATCAACTAACAGTGTTTTCATTTTATGCTGCTTTGCATTATAGCCATATTATTCTTCGTTCATAATAAAGCGGTTATAATATATAAGTTTATATAATAATTCTGTATCAAACACTATCGCAACACCTGTACCTCCATAAGCATACCGATCCCATTGGGCCGCATCATTCTGTGCCCGTGTGACACAAAAAATGTAAGGATACTCTACTAACAATCTCTTTTGAATTCTTTCAAATATCCCTTCTGCTTTTGAAACATTTTCATTATTTATTTCTGACAGCACCACACTTTTTAAATCCTTAATAAAACCGCTTAATTCATCTTTATCGTTCATACTGGCAGTACTTCCAAACCAGATTTTTTTCTCATTTAAAATTCCATTTAGTGCGTTAAAATCTGTATAATGCCATAATTCAGTTCCATATTTTTCAATAGCTTTCATTGCACTATCATTTCTCTGCTTTATTTCAAGATCACGCAGTTCCATCCTTTTTGCACCTCCTATCAATACCACCGCTTATAAGGATTCCCCTGAACTTCCTTTTCCACCGACTTCTCAATACTCTTCTCTGCATCTTCTCTTGTAACAAAAAGCCTGTGAGCCTTCACCTGTATTCCTCCGCCCGAATCTGTAAACCAGACCAAGAACATCCCGCCAGAACACCTGCGGATCTCCACCTCTCTCACATACCTGTTTGATTCCACAATGTATGCAGTATCCCCGACTTTCATTAAATCACACTCCTGCACTCAAAACATCCTTAATTCGCACTAGGACTGGAAGCACCTGCCCCTCAGCAAATCTCCGTTCAAAAGAACCATTGGAAAAATGATCCTCCCTCAGCAGCATTGTCAATAATGCTGTGCAAAGCTCATAATCTGCCCCCGGAATACGTTCCAATTCTTCGTCACAGTCAATCGGCTCTGTAATCATATAATCCCCATAATTATTTTTCAGATTCTCCATTGTCTTTAACAGATCTGCATACAGATTCTCTTTTTGATTGTTTAATTCCAATATTTCCTGGATTTTTTGTATTTTCTCTGCCTTTGTCAATATTATAAACCATCCTTGTGCAATTGAACGTATGTTTGTTTCATTCTATCATATTCCCTTCAGATATACCACTACAAATTTATTCCATAAAAAACCTGCTACCATTTGCAGATATCTCTACAAACGATAACAGTTTTTCATTATCATCATCTTTACTTATTAATTATTTTTCCAATAATATCTATCATTCTTCCAACACTAGCCTTTCTGTCTGCCATAGCTTCTTTAAGGCTCATATCCCCATACACATCTTCTACCTGTTCTTCCGTCCAGTTGTCGCCAATCTCTTCCATTGATTCTATAAATTCTGCTATTTCTGATCTTTTCATTCGCTCCTCCTATTTATTTTCTTTTTTCGGAAATGCCCTGTCTATAAGTTCAATAACAATATCCTTAATGCTATGTACGATTTCAATAATAACTTCATCACTTAAACTACTTTGTTTTTCATCCATTATCCTTAATTCCTTTCTTACATTCCTTATGTGCTTCCGATAACCTTCTCATTTCATCATAAAAGTGATCATCGCTTTCCCCCTTATCGCGAGCCCTTTTTGCAGCCATTGCTTTACTTGTGTAATCGCGATGATACTGTTTCTCTTCCATATCTGTTTTTCTCTTTTGTTGTCTCCGTATTTGCGGTCCTATTTCTTTACAGTTTCTATTCGAATTCTGTGGAGAAGGATTTTCACAGAAAATCATTTTCCTGTTCTTCGCTATAAAGTACCTCTCACAATTTGCACATTTTTTTAGAAGATTCCCCGTCTTTTTCATCCGGCAATATTCAAATTCCAAGACCTGTATAGGCATTTTTAGATTGAAAGTCGTCCATTCTCTGACTTCATATTCTTCTGTTTTCTTCACTCTCCGATTACTGCATTTTTTGCTCAAAACCGGATACATCCTGTCAGCATCTTTTTTTATCAATGCAACCATTTCCTCAGATAAAGGATCTTCGATATTGCTATTCACATTTGCTAATGAGTCCACTCCAAACCAAAAAACCCCCATACATTCGCTAAATTTTTGATAGCATTTCATTAAAAAATCTCCTACACAGTTACACTCAATTACAGCTCTTTCATCCTCTAGTATCATCTTTACTATCTCAGAATAACAGCTTCTAAAGATTTCCGTTGCAACAGGTAAATCTTCACACTCAACAGTACCATACAGCCACCTGAGCGCATTTGTAACACTATCAACATTTAAAGAAGTTGTATAATCTGGAAAACTATGAATCATATTTTTTAACTTTTCGATCAATAAATATCTAGTTTCCTCTTTAGCCATTTCTAACAGCATATTTCCAACATGATAACTTTTTCTTCTATCAGGAAATAATACAGTGTTTATATGATCATTCTCGTAATGTACATCTATGCCGTGTCCAATCAAAGGATCGCCTTCTTTCCATTAAGTTTGCAACAGATCTTTTGCTTGAAATAATTGTATCAGGATTTTTCAATTATAACAATAATTCTGGTCTTCATATGTTATGCATTGATAACTCCCACTTTTTCCCATCATCTCTTGTAATTTTCGCGAATATATATATATATGAAAATAAGCCTGCCATCATCCGCAGATTTCTCCACAGACAACAGCAGGCTTCTTACTATCTCATCAACTCATTCACTTTTCTCTGCACAGCCCCATAATCATATCCTGCAGCCTCTTCTTCCTGTCCTCGCCGTTTCCCCATTTTCCGGCAATGACTTCCTTTGCCGTAGCTTCCATACTCTTTTTTTGCTGCCTTTCACCAGTACACACCTTCGCCTGCACTGCCGGATAATCATACCCTGCAGCCTGCAGTCTCTTCTTTCTGTCCTCGCCGTTCCCCCACTTTCCGGCAAGCACTTCCTTCGCCACAGCTTAAGTAGTTATTTCAGTTTTTCATATATCTCATCAGTTACTGTTTCACACCATTCGGATGATGTTTCTTCTCCCGGTACTTCAATTGCCAGATGTGAAAACCATTCATCTGGTGCTGCTCCATGCCAGTGTTTTACTTCTGCCGGAATATTGACACAATCTCCAGGTTTCATTTCTACTGCTTCTTTTCCTTCTTCCTGATAGTATCCACGTCCTGCAATGCAGATAAGAATCTGTCCGCCTCCGCTTTTTGCATGATGAATATGCCAGTTATTCCTGCAACCAGGTTCAAAAGTCACATTGAAAATTCCAACCTGTGACGTAGACACAGGAGCCAAAAAACTTTTCCCTGTAAAATATTGTGCAAATTTATCATTTGGCTCTCCAATCGGGAATATCATCTTTTTAGCATGAGCTCTCATTGCTTCATCTTCATATGAAAGATCACCTTCATCTATACTCCAGACATCTTTTGCAAGATTGAATGCCGCCCATCCTTTTGGCCACCCTGCATAAAATGCTATATGGGTAATCACGGCTGCAATTTCTTTCTGAGTCACTCCATGAGCTTTTGCATTTTCAAAATGATGTACTAAAGATGTATTAATCATTCCAGAAGCGATAAGTGCTGTGACTGTTATAATACATCTTGTCTTTACATCAATATCCTGATTATTCCAGTTTTCTCCAAACAAAACATCATCATTAAAATGTGCAAACTGTGGTGCAAATTCATTCAGTGCGTTTCTTCCTGCTGTCTGTACAATTTTTTTCACTTTAATCACCTGTCCTTATTTTAACTTTGCTCCATCCTTAAAAGCATTTCCCACACGTTCTCCAAGTCTGTAATATCCGTGATGTACCGGGTCATATGTAATTGGTGTAAATTTACTAAGATCAATTTCTCCGTCATCACCAAGATATTTTTCATCTGCACTTACATTTTTGATTTCCGCAAGATACTTGCTTTCATCAATAACTTTTACAAGTTCACACTCAAGAGTCAATGGAAGTTCATTGATGATTGGTGCATTTACAAATTCACCTTTCGTTGTAGTAAAGCCTGCTTTTTGCATCTTATATGCTTCTTTATTTGCAGAAACAATTCCCACATAATCGCAGGCAACCAGATGTTCAAGATCTGCCACCCCTACTGTAAAAGCCTTATTTTTTATAATATTGTCTGTTGTCTTATGGGCAGACAAATCTACAATAATCTCATTTGCACCTACAATTCCGCCCCATGCAGCGTTCATTGCATTTGCCTTTCCATTTTCATCATAGGTTCCCAGAATCATAACCGGCTGTGGATATAAAAATGGCTTTGCTCCAAAATTTTTTCTCATTGTTTTATCTCTCCTTATGGTTATTTGTTTATATCAGTATTTATCTGCCCGATCCATTCTGTAATCACTTCTTCCGAAGTTTCCAGATGGTCTTTACCCATAGAATCAAACTGAATCTGCATTTCATGTGCAAAGGCAGCTCCTTTGCACTTGTCCTTCATATCTTTAATTACATGCCCCGGCCATCCACCATTTGTCATAAATGGAATCACTGTCTTTCCTGTAAAATCATTTGTTGTCAAAAATGTAAGCACTGCAGGTGCCATCGTATACCACCACGTTGGAGTTCCGATAGCAATCACATCATAATCAGCAAGATTTACAGATATCGGATTGATCTGAGGCATAAAGCCTGCCTCTACCTCTCTTTTTCCCTGTTCAACCACATCTTCATGACTGCCGCTGTATGGCTCTGCTGTTTCGATTCTTGCGATATCTGCTCCTGTCTTATTTGCCAGCTGCTCTGCAATTTTTTTTGTATTTCCATTTGACCAGGAATAATATACAACTAACATTTTCTTCATTATCTCTATTCTCCTTTACTTATTTTAGCCCCTGTAAACAGATAGATATAACCCACCATGACTACCGCTAAGAAAGCCACTATTACCCCGATGGTTATCTTTTTCCTTGTTTTCATTGCTCACCTCTTTTATTTCTTCTGTATTTTTGAACCTCCAAACACCTGCGACATCGGCATATGGGCAAGCATCTCATCAATAGATTTTACTTCATCCTGAGTCAGCTTTATATCTGCTGATTCCATATTTTCTTCCAGTCTATTTACTTTTCTTGTTCCCGGAATTGGTACGATATATGGTTTCTTTGCAAGCATCCAGGCAAGAGAAATCTGTGCAGGCGTGGCATTTTTTTCTTCTGCAATCACTTTCATCCAGGACATAAATTCATTATTTTCCTTTAATCCTTCTTCTGTAAACTGTGGCATTGCGCTTCGATAATCTCCCGGCTTTTCAAATTCCCCATGGGAATGATATGCTGCTGTCAGTAATCCATTTGCAAGCGGCGAAAATGCAACAAATCCTATTTTCAATTCTTCAAGCACCGGGAATAATTTCTCATAATCCCTGTACATCATGGAATATCTGTTCTGAATCGCTGTAACCGGGCATACTTTATGTGCACGTCGAATAATCTCTTCACTGGCTTCTGATAACCCCCAGTGTGTGATTTTTCCCTGCTCCATTAACTCCTTCATAGCTCCTGCCGTCTCTTCAATCGGTACAGTCATGTCAATACGATGAATATAATATAAATCAAGATGGTCTGTGTTAAGTCTCATTAAAGATCCCTCAATCGATGCTTTAATCGTCTCCGGTCGTCCATCAGGAATCAAAGGTTTATTTACAGTTGTTGCAGTTTCATCAAAACGTATCCCACACTTTGATGCAAGGACAATTTTGTTTCTATATGGCCTTAACACTTCCCCAAGCAGTTTTTCATTGTGATGAGGGTCTTCTGTTGTTCCGTATATCTCTGCCGTATCAAAAAATGTGCAGCCTTCATCGATCGCTTTTTCAATCAATTCTTCTGCTTCTTTCTGTGTTGAAACAGTTCCATATGCATGACTCATTCCCATACATCCAAATCCGATTTCTGATACTTCTAAGTCTCTTCCTAAAATTCTTATCTCCATCTTTATCTTCCTTTTCTATATTTCAAACTTTACTGTAAGTATAAGAAAAAGAGACTCCGGACAGAAGTCTCTCTTTGTTACGATTCCTCCAAATATTTTTATATTCTTTTATAATCCAAGACTGTCTATCCATGAACTGATATCTGATTCAGACGCTCCACCATGGAATCGTTCCCCTTCTTTCCAGTCACCTGTTCCTGTCATCTCTTCCAGAAGATTACCGCTGTCACCGATTCCCGAGGTCGCTGCTGTACAGAATGGGATGACTGTTTTTCCTGTAAAGTCATTCTCTTTTACAAAGTTATCTACTGGCCATGCTGCAATTCCCCACCAGATAGGATAGCCAATGTATACCGTATCATATGAATCCCAGTTATCAACTGTTGTAGACACCAGTTCCACATCTCTTAAGCTCTCATCATCATGTTCTCTTGACACCCGGCTGTCATCATCTGTCCAGTCAAGGTCATCATCTGTATATGGCTCCACAGGCTCTATTTCAAACAGATCTGCCTCTGTAATTTTTGCTATCTTTTCAGCAACATCTTTTGTATTTCCTGAAGCTGAATAATATACAACCAATGTTTTTCCATTTCCTGTTGATGTATTTTCTGTTGTATCTGTAGTGTTTTCGGAATTTGTATCCGCTTCTTCATTTCCAGACTGGTTTGTACTTGTAGACTGGCTGTCATTATTAGAAGCAGACTGGTTTGTATTGCTTGCTCCACATCCTGCCATCAAACCGATTGCCATGATGCATGTTAAGAGTACTGCTGCTATTTTCTTTGTTTTCATTCTAAGGTCACCTCCTGTCGTATAAAATGTTTGTCCCGCTAATTTCTATCGGATGAAATTGGTAAATACAAAATCCGGTTCCTTTGGCATTTCAATTCCCATTTTTGTCGCAACATTTTTACAGTTAATGAAATATGCCATATTGTTTCCAAGGATCTGCATAACCTGCATTCCTTCGAGATCCTGTTTTACTTCATCCGGATTCGTCCCATGTACCATATTCCAATATCTCGATGTAATGATCGGCATCTGCATCAGACCAAAATATTTATTTACCTGGTCCCATGTGGCCGTTGTTCCGGCCCTTCTTGCTGAAATTACCACAGCGGCAGGTTTCAGGCGGAATCTGTCGCCGCCACCGTTTAAATCGGCATAAAAGACTCTGTCCATAAAGGATGTGATTGCACCGCCTGCACCACCCCAGTGTACCGGAGTTCCAAATACGAATCCGTCATAATCCCCTGCTATTTCCAGAAATTCATTCACGATATCATCCAGGATGCATTTATTTTTTTCCTGACATTTTCTGCAGGCAATACATCCTGAAATCGGCTTATTTCCAATCCAGAAAATATCTGTACTTATACCATTTTCATTTAATGCACTGGATACTTCACAAAGAGCTGTATAAGTACAGCCATTTTTGTGTGGACTGCCATTGACAAGTAATACTTTCATTGATTTTTCCTCTTATGCTTACCAGTTCTTTTTTTCTTTTGAACTGTCATTATTCTTTTTTCTTTCCTCAACCATCTTCACGAACCATTCCACCATATTCGGATCCTGATGCGAGAAGAAGGAGCTTGTCTTCTTGTCCAGTTCTGCAATAGTCTTCATATCTTCATCAGAAAGTGTGAAATCAAAAACATTAAAGTTTTCTTCCATTCTCTCAATGTGTGTTGATTTCGGAATAACCACTACCCCTCTCTGAATATGCCAGCGAAGCATAACCTGTGCCGGAGTCTTCTGATATTTTTCTGCAATCTCTGCGATGACAGGATTCTCAAATGTGCCTCCTCTGCCCTCACCGAATGGTGCCCATGCTTCTAACCGGATATCATATTTGTCTGCCCATTCCTTCATCTCTTTCTGCTGATTGAAGATGTGGGTTTCCACCTGATTTACCATAGGTTTAATGCGGTTGAAGGATGCAAAATCAACCATTCTGTCTACATAAAAGTTGGAAATTCCGATTGCTCTGATTTTTCCCTCATCGTACAGATCTTCCAATGCATGGTAAGCACCGTAAACATCTGAAAATGGCTGGTGAAGCAATACCAGATCCAGATAATCTGTCTTTAACTTTTTCATGGATTCAAGAACTGATTTCTTTGCTTCTTCATATCCATAATGTTCAACCCACACCTTTGTTGTAAGGAAGATTTCTTCTCTTGGAATGCCTGACTTTTGGATTGCATTCCCAACCTCTTCCTCATTAAAATAACTCTGTGCTGTATCAATCGCCCGGTATCCAACTTTTAAAGCATCAAGCACACATCTTTCACATTCCTCTTTTGTTACCTGATATACGCCATATCCCAGTATTGGCATTTTTACACCATTATTTAATGAAATATATTCCATTGTCGTATCCTCCTTGTTTTCTTTCATTCATCTTACATTCATACTATAATACTGATAGATTCCTTTGAGAAGTTTCGATAAGTTTTTCAGTCTTAACCTTTCGGTTTATTCTGGTTCTTACTGATTGAACAGCCATCCCATAATTTCTTTGTCACGACAAAACAGATAGCCACCGCCATGCTGATAAGTGACCGGTGTTCCTTCAAAGTAATCTTTATCTTTTACATCCAGTACCACCAGTTTATCAATCTCTGATTCCGATAATCCCTGTTCTTTGTAAAGCTCATGTATCTGCTGGTATGCCTCTTTAAAAGGTTCTGATCCATAGTATTCGTCGCTTTCGCCAATCACAAAATATACCGGCGTTTTCATCTCCACAACCGGCTCATATGCACCATCCCACTGAGAGCTGCACATAAGTGCCGCTGTATATAATTCCGGCTGCTTTGCCAATACCAGTGACAGGGTTTCTCCTCCTCCGGAATAACCATTAATATATACTTTCGATGGATTAATAATATAATGCGTCAGAAAATACTGTGTCAGTTCAATTGTCTGATCTGCTGATGTCTGTCCCCAGTCATTTAACTGTGGAGCTACAATAATCATATCGGTAATATACTTCTGTGCTTCAAATCCAAAATCTTCTGTCCGGATATTTTCTCCCACGCCCTGAAAATATAATCCCTGATATCCGGGTAATGTTACATATAGTGCATATTCCTTTGTCCCATCATATGCATCCGGAATATATACATTGTAATGAATGTCCCCTTCATTTGGAGAATGAAGAACATTATCCAGGAGGAAGCCCCGGTATTCTTCGCTTCCCAGCGTAACATTTTCCAATTCATCTCCGGATGTATTTTTTTCTGTATTTTCTTTTTTCTCATCTGTCTTCTGCTGTACGGTCTGTACCTGGTTTATTGTTTGTTGATTCTTCTTTTCATCCCTGCCAGGTTTTGAAAAGTAGATATATACCATGATTACCATTGCTAAAATAACAACTCCAATAATTGTAAGTACTAATTTCCGCTTTTCCATAAATACACCACCTTCTTTCAGTATGAACCTTTTCGTTTTCTCTTACCTGTTTTCTTTAGAAACACTCCACTATAATATCCGATAAATGCTATCAATATCATTACTGCCAGATAATCCAGCAGAAAAGGAAAGATCCCCTTTTCATAATCATAAAATACAAAATGCATCCTCATAATCAGATAATCTCCTATCTGTCTCCTGTAAAATGCATATAAACCATAACCTGCAATTGTGGTTGCAACAGATCTTGCTGCCCATGTTCTGATGACGGATGGATGTTCCCATAATCGTCCTGCCATTTCTACCGCTATATTCCAATGAAATCCGAGATGTAATGACATCACCACCAGTCCCCAGTATGCGCAAAACATATGTATCTGTCTGGCTGTCATATATGTTCCGGAAATCTTTATCCATTTAAATATGTGATTTGACAATAATATTCCACTTATCATGGAACCCATTATAAGAATAAGCATGATGATAACCAGTACTGTCTGTATCACTCTGAACGCATTATATTTTCCTTTCCTTACAGAGGTCACCCATTTATGATTCAGTATGTGATGTGAAATAAAAAGCACAAGCATCGCCATACCAATCCACTCATGTGCAGTCTCGCTGAGCAGACTATATGCCATAAGAAGAAGCAAACATACCGTCATTCCTATATCTATCAATATTTTTGCTGTAAATCGTTTATTTTTCATATCCTACCTCTTATCTAAAGCATTCATATTGTCTTTATCTGCATATAGTATCCTCCATTTTCACTTCAGCTAAAGTATAACAAAACGAGACTCCATTAGAAGTCTCGTTTTGTTATTCAGTATTAACCTTTAGGTTTCTACTCGCATGTATTCAATTTTTATTTTACCTTGTTAATAGCATTTATCAGCCGCTTAACCTTAATGGACGGTTTTTTCGAATGAAGAATTCCAAACGGCATAGTATAATCCCACTCTACTGGAATGATTCTGATCAGTGGATGAACACTTTCCCAGCTCTTGAATGCCAGTAATACCTCATTATTGTTTTCGCATCGGTTAAATGCTTCTACATTGTACAGATTAAAGTCTACAATATTGATTTCAGGATGATTTTTCATCATATCATCCCTTAGCATATCGCCATAATAACTCCATCCTCTTTTCATGAGCATAAGATTTTCTCCAGCCAGATCATCAAGTGTAATTTTTTCTTTTTTTGCCAGCCTGTGATGAATTGATACCGCCACACAAAATGGTTCTCTTGAAATCTCAGTGCCATCACAGCCTCTGAGTTCAAGCATTGTTTCATCAAAGATTCCAGCTATCACATCAATATTCTTTCCCATATTAGCCAGTATCTCTCTTGCATTCTCTGGTGTATTTTCAAATGTAATCAATTTAAACTTCATCTCCGGATATATTTTCTGTATCTTAGGCCAAAGTTCCACAAAAACTTCCGGTGGCGTCATCGGAGATATTCCAACACGAATGATTTCTTCATTATGATTCATTGCTTCCTGCGCCCGTATCAACGATTCTTTTGAATATTGAATCAGATATTTTGCATCCTGATAGAGCGATTTACCAGCTTCCGTAATAATAAGACCTCTGTGTGTTCTTTCAAATAATTGCAAATTTAAGCTGTTTTCCAAAGAATTTATCTGTTTAATAACCGCAGGTGCACTTATATATAATTCTTCTGCCGCTTTACTAAAACTTCCAGCTTCTACAACGCAGATAAATGTATCAAGTTGTGGATTATACATCATGTAATTCACTCCTCTTTGTGATTTTAAATCATCTGAAATGCTTTCAGTGCCCCAATAATTGCCTCTTCTTTCTCCTTCGGACATTGTGGTTGCTTTGCTCCCTCTGACCTAGGAATATTAAAATTCTCCGCTAATTCAATTCCACACTTTCTCTTCACCTGTGCAATATACAGATCAGATACCTTCATTCCATCATTATAACCCGCATTAACTGAAGAAGTGCTCCAATTTTCGTTTATCACTGTGCCTTTCCCCGTAAATTCACTGCCGGACTCTGTCACAGTATAGCTTTCAAAATCATCAAAGAACTCATATTGTGTGGGCTGTGTGGCATAAACAGGGTTAACACCCATGCCGCACAACACAAAAAATATACATACAATACTTATAAACCGTTTCATTTTTCCCTCCAAAGAATCGGGGTTGTATAAAAAAGTCAACTGACTTTTTTATACAACCTCTTGACTTTTTGCTTTTTTTTCTGAATTCCGGAGTTTTTTTATATCCCCAATTTGTATTTATTTGTTTATAGATGCATAACCTGTCACTATCGGTTTCATGTTGTCCGTCCCGTACCATACATATGCATTCACTTTATAGTCCGCACCATCACCGGGCAAGGTTACT